>PDVJ01000319.1_pt1 | contig 15805 bp, 15 predicted proteins | sample 1369811 | NCBI WGS metagenome assembly PDVJ01 (sample SAMN07795376, study PRJNA414565) | Alkali sediment metagenome, whole genome shotgun sequencing project. | reverse complement strand
TCAATATAGAAATCCTATCCACAGGAGGAACTGCATCCAGACTCAGAGACAGCGGCATACACGTTACGGATGTCTCTGAGTATACGGGTTTCCCGGAAATGATGGATGGACGTCTCAAGACGCTCCACCCTAAGATTCATGGTGGACTGCTGGCATTGAGGAATGATGACAAACACATGAACGATGCAGCCGAGCACCGTATCGATATGATCGACATGGTGGTCATTAACCTCTACCGGTTCGAGGAGACGGTGGCAAAAAAAGACTGTACGCTCGAAGAGGCTTTCGAACACATCGACATCGGTGGGCCTGCCATGCTGCGGGCAGCAGCGAAAAACTACAGGTACGTAACCGTCGTCACCGATCCGGATGATTACCCTCGTATTTTAAAGGAGATGAAAGAATCCGGCGGAATAATTTCCGAAGGGACAAACTTCTTGCTTTCCACAAAAGCATTTCAACTCACGGCCAGATACGATGCCGCCATATCCAATTATTTGGGCAGTATGCGCGAGGATGGAACGAAAAAAATGTTTCCCGATACGTTTACCGTTCAGTTTGTCAAGGCACAGGACCTTCGTTACGGGGAAAACCCCCACCAGCATGCCGCCTTTTATCGGGAAACTGATCAGCCCGTTTCTGCCATATCCGGCGCACGTCAGATTCAGGGCAAAGAGTTATCCTATAATAATATCATGGACAGCGACGCAGCCTGGCAGATGGTATCTGATTTCGACTTACCTGCCACCATCATTGTCAAGCATGCAAACCCCTGCGGTGCAGCCACCTCGGAGAGCGATATTGCGAGCGCATATATGAAAGCCATGGAGACGGACCCTGTTTCTGCCTTTGGAGGAATTGTTGCGTTGAACCGGCCCGTAGACAAACAAGTTGCCGCAGCATTGTCTAAAATTTTTCTGGAAGTTATTATAGCCCCGGGCTTTGACGAGGAAGCGAAATCCCTGTTGAGCGCGAAGAAAAACTTGAGACTTCTCGAAATCGCCGGGACCGATACCCGCAGTACCGGCTATGACTACAGGAGGGTCGTGGGAGGGCTTCTCGTTCAGGACAGAGACGTTGAAGATTTTAATGTCAGGAAGGGTCAGGTTGTCACGAAAAGGGCTCCTACGGACGAAGAATACCAGGCCTTGCATTTTGCATGGAAGATTGTAAAGCACGTCAAATCCAATGCCATCGTATATGCGAGAAAAGATCAGCTTGTCGGTGTTGGAGCAGGACAAATGAGCCGCGTCGATTCCGTGAAAATCGCCATGATGAAATCCACACTGCCGACAAAGGGATGCGTCTTAGCGTCCGACGCCTTCTTCCCTTTTAGAGACGGTATCGACATAGCCGCAGCAGCAGGCATCACTGCCGTGATTCAACCCGGTGGATCCGTCAGAGATGAAGAAGTAATCAAGGCAGCGGATGAGCACGGCATGGCCATGGTCTTCACGCATACGAGACACTTTAAACATTGAACAATGGATAGGGTTCAAGGGGTCAAGGATTCAAGGGGTCGAGCGAAATGCAAAGAAAAATCTTTGAACACGTGAACCCTTGAATCCTCGGATCCTTGAATCCTTTTTTAATGGGAGAAGAACGCTATGAAAGAACAGTCCAGCCCCATCGTCAGTGTGGTAATGGGAAGTGATTCCGATTTTCCAGTCATGAGTGAAGCCATAAAAGTTCTTGAGGACTTTCACGTTCCCTACGAGGTTTTTTTAACCTCAGCTCACCGCTCCCCTGAACGAACAACCTCTTTTGCGAAAAGCGCGGCGAAAAAGGGGATAAGGGTCATCATTGTTGGCGCCGGTGCCGCAGCCCATTTAGCCGGCGTGATCGCCTCTCAGACGCTCCTCCCGGTCATCGGTATCCCCATAGATGCAACAGCCCTCGGCGGCATCGACGCATTGTTATCTATCGCGCAAATGCCCGGCGGCGTACCTGTCGCAACAATGGCCGTCGGCAAGGCGGGGGCGAAAAATGCCTCGTTGCTTGCCATTCGAATCCTCGCTGTGGAAGACAAGGACCTTCAAAAAAAATTGAACGCCTTTATTCAGGATATGGCAAGGGAGATTGAAAAGAAACAGGAACACCTCGCATGCCGGAAGTTTTGAAAATCGATCCGGAGAATCCTGATCCATCAATAATCAAAGCAGCCGTACAGATCCTCCGAGAGGGAGGCGTTATTGCGTATCCAACAGAAACCTTTTATGGCCTCGGCGCTGACGGATTCAAGGACAACGCGATCGAAAAAATTTTTCTCATTAAAGGAAGACACAAAAAATCTCCCATCCCCGTTATTATTGGCGAAATGAATGATCTAAGGGACCTTGTCCGGGAGATACCGGAAGGTGCCTTACACCTCATGAATACATTTTGGCCGGGAGCACTCACTCTCGTATTTGCCGCTTCACGTAATATTCAACCTCGTTTGACGGCGGGCACGGGCAAACTCGGTATCCGTATCTCCAGCCATCCTATCGCAACCGCCCTGGCAAAAGCCCACGGCCACCCCATTACGTCCACAAGCGCCAATCTTTCAGGTGCAAGGGAATGCACGTCCGCCGAAGAAGTTATCACCTGCATGGGAGAAAGAATTGACGCGGTCATCGACGGCGGACTGACTCCCGGAGGATCAGGTTCAACAATCGTTGATATTACTGCCCATCCGCCGCTGATTCTCAGGGAGGGGGTCATCCCCGGTTCCCTGATTTTTCATGCACTTGAAAACAGGTAGGGACGCTTAAGGAAGCAGGCGCTCTGCTCCTGCAGGCGTCACAAAAGCCTTTACCACAACAGGCGGTTCACGAGTAAACACGATCATGAAAGGGATCTGGCCTTTGGACCCGATCCGGTCATTGGAAAAATCGCTTCCCAGTGGATTGGAAAGCTCCCTCTGAATTTGCTCCTCCGTCATGGCACCAAGTTCATCACTGGTCAGGATATTGCCGCAATAGGATTCCCGCACTCCGAGAACCACGGTGTAGGCATCGGTAATCTCTCCCTTGACTTTGATTCTCGTCATTGGAAGAGATGATTGATTGACCGCCGTTCCTTCAATGACCCGTATGGTCCCGATTACCAGGTTATTGATCAGGCGTTGTCTGACATCGGAAAGCTCAACCTGCGCAGGTCCTACCTCCTCAATCTTTGGACCCGTGCCAAGCAATTTTTCAAACAACAAAAGTCCGCTTGTCTCGGTGAAAAATAATAAATAAATTGCACCTACCATGAGGACGATACACAAATAGATCAGTTGTTTTCCCCGTGTCAATCCCTGTTTTCTTTTGATTTCTTCCTCGACACCATCTTTATCATCGCCTATTTCGTCGCCGCCCGTCTTTTCGACACTGGTGAATACGCCCTTATCAATGTCATCTGTTTTCCTTTCCGTATCTTTAAAAAATTCCGGTTCCGGTTGTTTGACTTCGCTGCTGAGGTCTTTCACATCCTTTGTTCTCGCTCCTCCGGCTTCAGAAAGCCCTATTCCTCCATTTTTTTCCTTATCTGACGGAACTGCCGCGTCCTGCTTTGCGGGATTATTGAGAAAGAATACATTCTTGCACTGGCCACACCTGCCCCAGACACCCTCCCCTTCAATCAAGGCTTCATCAAAGTTAAATCTCGTCCCGCAGCGTTTACATTGAACGACCATTTTCTTCTCCTATCTCCTGCGAATCCTTTATTTCACAAATATCCGGCAGGAAGCGATACATTTCATTAAAATCAAGACCGTACCCCACGACAAAACGGTCAGGAATATCGAAGCCTATATAATCGGCCTCAAACGGAGTTTTTCTTCTTTCTTTTTTATCCAGGAAAACGCACACCTTTAATGAGTGCGGATCCCTTTCCTTGAGCTTTTCAACCAGAAAAGACAATGTTAAACCCGTATCAACGATGTCTTCTACAATAAGAACGTTCTTGCCCTTTATTGGTGTCTCAATATCTTTTGTTATCATAATCTTTCCCGAGCTCACGGTTCCTGTACCATAACTTGCCAGCCTGACAAAGTCAACTTTGCAAGAAAGGTGAAGTTTGCGGATCAGGTCCGCCATAAATACGAATGCACCCTTCAGAATACCGATCAGAAGCACCTCTTTCCCTTCGTAATCACGGGAAATAATGTCTGCGATCTCTGCAACTCTTCTGTCAATTGCCGCACTCGTAATAAGAATTTCTTTTTTTATCACGCCCCTCTTCCCCCCATATGAGCGATCTTACCGAACATGCACATAGGTGCGCACAAATTCATCAATGTTGCTCTCAATCAGGATTTCACCTTCTCTTAATTCCTTCACATTCTTAAATTCTGAAGAAAGACTGATAAAAATACTGTCGAATCGCGATTTCTCGCACCCCAATTTCTCATAATCAATACGGTTGATCATGTACTCAGAACCATCGAAATAATACTTTCCGAAACGATTCGCGGCTTTTGATCGAAATGGCCAGGAAATTTTGAATGAAAGGAAACGCAGAACGATTTCCCTGAAGGCGCCCTTCTTGAATATGTCAGGTGAGGGCATTTCACATACTTTCTCGCTGATCAGGCGAAAATATGATTTTACCAGATCTATATCAGTTACGCAGAGACCATAAAGATACCAGTCGTCCGTACTGTTGATGAGCGCCAGCTGCTCTGCGTGCGTGAGATAATGATAACTTGGACAGAAGTGCCCTTCACACAACTTCTTTCCATAAAAAGATACATCACGCAGATCAACGCCGTTGTTCCCCTCCGGATGAATAAGACAGCCGACTTTTTTTTCCCTGTCATCGATGAAGCCCAAGTACTCACAACAATAGATGACCTCATAGAGTTTTGTCTGATCTTCCGAACGTACTACCATCTCGGAAAATTCTCGCACACCGTCCGGGCACACGGCTATTGTGCGAAAAAGATCCGTCCTTCTTCTTAATCGCGCGACCACAGATTCTTTTGTGCTGTCAGCATAATTATAGAGCCCACAACAGGCCCCGCAGGATTTGTCCGCATCCGGCTGGCACAGGTGGATGAAGTCACCATACTTCATTCCAAGACAACATCCCTATTCTGCAACGATATTTTTTGTATCTTTATATGAGGAATATATTTGCAGGTCAAGTACAAAGATGGTAAAAACATGGCCATGGTAATGCTTGTAGAAGAAATACGCCTTCCCAATGGTCTTCGTGTCGAAGTGTGGGATCAATCGATATCCATAGCAGAAAATACAACAAAAGTTGAACTGCTTATCAGGATCCGGGTCGAGCTTCAACCGTCTTATTTCATAAAACCCGAACATTTTGAAATTGTCAGGGAAATTATGGGTACGGAGATTTTTTACGAATACAAAAAGCAGAGGCCTTTCGTGAGCAACAAAGAAAAGGATGCCGTTTTCCGCGAGCTGGTCGATACATTCAAACAAGATTCACTCCCTTACCTTGCCAGGCCAAAATTTCCTCATAATTTTGCCCTCTCTAAGTACTGGGACATCGAGAAAAATCGATACAAGTACCGCCGCTTTTCTTAAAAAAAATCTTTTTTAAAGGCTATTATAGAAAATGTCGATTTTGTGCCTTTTCGTAATTTCGAGGAAAAAGAATAAATTATGTTGACAAATGGTATTTTTTTTCGCTAAAGTGCAACCTAAATTTTTTTTAAGGATTAGATTGTATGTATGCGGTCATAAAAACGGGTGGGAAACAGCATAGGGTCTCGGCGGGAGATGTAATCGAAATTGAAAAAATACACGGAGGCAAGGGCGATACCGTTTTTTTTGATGAGGTGTTATTAGTCTCCAGGGATGAAGATGTGAGAGTGGGTACCCCATATGTGACAGGGGCAAAGGTAAGCGGTGAGATCATTGAACAGACGAAGTCACGCAAGATAAATGTCTTTAAAATGAAAAGAAGAAAAGGATATAAGAAAAAAACAGGACACCGTCAGAAATTGACAAAAATGAAGATAAAAGAAATATCCATATAGCGGGGCAAGCACATGGCACATAAAAAAGGACAGGGAAGTTCCCGGAACGGAAGGGACAGCAACGCCCAAAGACGGGGAGTCAAGGTGTTTGGGGGCCAGAGGATTAATGCCGGCTCAATCATCGTCCGTCAGGTCGGGACAAAAATCCATCCCGGAAATAATGTCGGTCTGGGTAAAGACTTCACACTCTTTTCCAAGATTGATGGCATCGTAATGTATGAAAGGCTGGACAAAAAAAGAAAAAAAGTGAGCGTTTACACTACATAGCCAGCTTTCAAATAAAGAGGAGGCCTGGGGGAAAATGGACGAGCGTGAAACCGGCGTTGTTAAATGGTTTAACGACAAAAAAGGCTATGGTTTTATTTCCAGGGAATCAGGAGAAGATGTTTTTGTTCACTAATTCCGCAGTTTAGCGGAGGGTGAACAGGTTGAGTTTACAGTAAAACAAGACCATAAGGGACAGGCGGCTGTGGATGTCCGCAAATTATAGGTTAGGCATGATGGGCCATAGAAAAAGGTGGCCGTAAATATCATGTGAAGTACTTGAATTTATGTGAGGCACTTATTGAGGTGCCTCTTTTTTTGGTTCATCTGCATAACGGTTGTCCGTATATCAAAAAGATTCAAGGATTCGATTCGAGTGAAATGCAGAGAAAAAATCTCGATCACGCGAATCCCTGAATCCTCAAATCTTTTTTGCAGCGCTGCAAGGGAAGGACGTAAAAAATGACGTCCCGTGATATTGTTCATGAATTTCATCGATGAAGTGAAAATATATATAAAGGCGGGGGATGGCGGCAGGGGTTGTGTGAGCTTCAGACGAGAAAAGTTTGTCCCCCGCGGCGGGCCGGACGGGGGAGATGGCGGCAGAGGGGGTGATATAAAAATCCATGCCGAAAGCAGTCGCAGGACTTTGCTTGATTTAAAGTACGCACGGCATCATATCGCAAAGCATGGTGGACATGGAAAAGGGAGTAACAGGACAGGGAGGAATTCCGAAGATATCGATATCATTGTCCCCGTGGGCACACTGGTGAAAGATGCGGAGACCGGAGAAGTTTTGACCGACCTTCACGTGGACGGGCAGCTTTACATCGCTGCAAAGGGTGGGGTAGGCGGAAAAGGAAACGCATGGTTTGCCACATCGACGAACCAGGCGCCCCGTTACGCCCAGGCAGGAATTAAGGGCGAGGAGCGCTGGGTCATTCTCGAACTAAAGCTATTCGCAGATGTGGGCATTATCGGCCTTCCCAATGTCGGCAAATCTACATTCATATCGAAAGTTTCAGCAGCGAGGCCCAAAATCGCCGATTATCCGTTCACCACACTGGTGCCGCACTTGGGTGTGGTAAAGTACGGCAACATGGAAACCTTCGTCATTGCCGATATTCCCGGGTTAATCAAAGGCGCCCACGAAGGAATGGGAATGGGAACGCGCTTTCTCCGCCATATTGAACGAACGTCAGTTCTGCTCCATGTAATCGATATCTCACAAGAATCATACGGTGACGCCTGGCAGAATTTTGAAACCGTGAACGGGGAACTTTTTCTTTTCAATCCGTCCTTGATGGAAAAACCTCAGGTCGTTACCATCAACAAAATCGATCTTCCCGTCACGAGGGAACGGATCAAAAAAGAAATTGACATATTTGATAAAAAAGGCATAAAGGTATCGGCCTTTTCCGCCGTAACCGGGGAAGGCGTTACCGAGGTCATACACGAAATTACAAAAAAACTTCACAGTAAAAAGGCAGTTTGAAAATTATGGCGCGGAAAGCAACGGTGGCAAATGTTAAGCGGGTTCTCATCAAAATCGGCAGTGCGGTGTTAACGGGCGAGGACGGTCTTGACCTGCAAATTATTGAACAACTGGTGGATGAAATTGCACACCTTACAAAAGAGGGATACAAGGTAGTAATTGTCACGTCAGGTGCCATCGCCTCCGGCAAACACAGAATGGGAATAACGGGCAAGTTAAAAAGCATGCCCCAGAAACAGGCTGCAGCAGCAATAGGACAGAGCAGGCTTATGCGGGTATATTCCAACGCATTCGGAAAGTACGGCCTGTATGTCGCACAGCTCCTTCTCATTATGAGTGATCTCACCGACAGAAAACGGTATCTGAATGTCCGCAATACACTATCAACGCTCATTGACTGGGGCATCATCCCCATCATAAATGAGAATGATACGGTGGCAGTGGATGAGATCAAATTTGGCGACAACGATCATCTGGCTGCCATGATTACCAACGTTATCGACGCTGACCTCTTGATCAATCTTACGAGTACGGACGGTTTGTATGACCAGAGCCCCACAGAATCAAAAAAAGCAAAACTTATCAGCCTGGTAAAAGAGTTTACGGAAGACATAGAAAACGCAGCGACCAATGAAACAACGGCAGTGGGACTGGGAGGCATGAAAAGCAAGGTCATGGCCGCAAAACAGGTCACGTCATCAGGTATTCCCTGCATTATTGCCCCCGGCAAAAAGAAGGGTGTCCTCCACGACATATTTGCGGGCAAAGAAATAGGCACCCTCTTCCTGCCCGCCAGTGAACATATGAGCAGCAGAAAGTACTGGATAGCCTTTACTCTGAAGTCGCGGGGCAAACTGTATCTCGATGAAGGTGCGAAAGCGGCTCTTACAGAGGAAGGGAAAAGCCTTCTTCCTTCGGGCATCCTCAACATAGAAGGCGATTTCAGCATCGGTGATCCGGTGGCATGTGTCGATATGGAAGGAACCCAGTTGGCCAAAGGGCTTGTGAATTACAGTTCCGCAGAGATCAGAAAAATCATGGGACTGAAATCGTCCAGGATCGAGCAGGTGTTAGGGTATAAAGATTATGATGAAATCATCCACCGTGATAACCTGGCGGTCATAAAAGAGGTCAAGAAACCAAAATCTCCCGCCTGATACACAGGCATTGCGAATTCTTTCCCTGCACGAAAACTGCCAGAATGCGACTTTCTTACAGCCGGGAACAAATTGGTCTTCTATAACCAGAGGAACTGCGGCGACACTTTCCCTTTCTCATTGAATACAACGCCTTCAATCCCGAGGAGCTTTTTTTTCATCTCCACTCCTCCCCCGAATCCGCCCAGGCTTCCGTCTGTCCTTATGACACGGTGGCAGGGGATGACAAGGGGAAAGGGATTCGACGCAAGGGCCATTCCTACCGCTCTGGCGCCTCCTGGTATTCCCGTTCTTCCCGCCAGCCCCTTGTATGTACTGACCATGCCCCTCGGAATCAAACAGGCTTTGTTGAGAACATTCCTCTGGAATTCAGTACATATGCTCATATCAAACAGGTGAAAAGAAAATACCTTCACATTTCCCGCCAGGTATGCCAGAAGATAATCGCATACCTTCTTTACATTGCCGTGCGAACGAAGGCCTGCACCCGGAAAGGAGCGTAGGACAATGTTTTCCGTTTCTTCATTTGCAACAGGAAGACAAATTTTCACAATGTCTGGAGTGTTATTTTTTCGTCTCCAGACAACTCCTACATCGCCGAAGGCAGTCTTAGTCAAACTATAATACACCGTTTTCATGCTTCTGAATGCTCCCTTATACTATGCCATATGATCGATCACTATTTTTATACCGATCCCGATCAGGATAAGTCCTCCCACTACTTCCACCCTTTTTCCGACAATTTTTCCAAGCCTTTCGCCGAAGAACATCCCGAGTGCGGTCATGACAAAAGCGACAATGCCGATAATAATGGATGGATAGAGGATAGGTATTTGCAAGAACGCAAAGCTGAGACCCACGGCCAGGGCATCAATACTTGTCGCCACTGACAGGATAATGAGGGTCATTCCTTTCGTCGGGTCTGACGCGTGAACTTTTTCCTCTTTGTGAAATGACTCCTTAATCATTTTCCCCCCGACAAATGCAAGAAGCCCGAATGCGATCCAGTGATCATATTCGGCAATGATATTCGCCACAGTCATGCCGGCAAACCACCCTGCAATGGGCATAAGAACCTGGAACAGCCCGAAGTGAAAGGAAAGCCGAAATACAGACAGGGAAGAAAACACCCGGGCAGTTGCTCCTATGCCGATGGCCACCGAGAAGGCATCCATCCCGAGGCCAACGGCGATAATTAAGATGGAAATAAAATTCATCGATGTTCCGCTCCCGCCCGGTTTCTGAAAAAGGCATGGATTTTTTCAGCCCAGGCATTCCCGATACTGCTCACCTTTTGCAGTTCCTCCATCGGTGCTTCCCTGATTTTTTTTATATCGCCGAAAAACTCCAGCAATGCCTTTTTCCTGAATGCGCCGATGCCGGGGATGGCGTCCAGCTCGGAACGGAAGTCCTTCCTGTGCTTTACCTTGCGGTGGTATGCCACGGCAAACCTGTGCGCCTCATCCCTTATCCTCTGGAGTAAAAAAAGCACCTCCGGCCATTTCGCAAGGTACAGAGGATTTTTTTTGCCGATACAATAGACGTGATCGTGACCTCCATGAAAAGTCTGTTTCCTTGCCCCCTTTGCCAGGCCGATGACATCAACGCCTTGCACATGCAGGTCTTTGAGAACAGTGAGTGCCACCTGCAATTGTCCTTTTCCCCCGTCCACGATAATCAGATCCGGAAGGTTCTCTTTCCCGCGAAAACGGCGGGAGAGGATCTCGTACATCATGGCATAATCATCGGCTTCCTTCACCGTCCTGATGCGGAAACGCCTGTAGCCTGCTTTCCATGGTTTGCCGTCTGCAAAGGTTACCATGGAACCAACGGCATGAGTCCCCCCAATATTTGATATATCAAAGCATTCCATCCGGCTCGGCTCGCGTGTCAAATGGAGGACTCTCGCCATTTCCATAAGCGTCTCTTCCATGTCCGCCAATTGTCTCTCCGTGCTGAATACGCTTTCCGCATTGGAGCCGGCTATGCGGAGCAGTTCCAACCTTTCCCCTTTTTTAGGCACAGTCACCGATACCGCTCTGCCCTTCTTTTCAGACAACCATTCCTTGATTGCCAATCGGTCTTCGATGGCGACGGGAATTATTATTTCATCCGGTATATACGCCTCATCGTCATAGTATTGCTTCACGAGAGATGAAATTATCTCAGAGGACTCGCTTTGGACTTTCAGGACGGGAATCGCCTTCTTCCCGATAATTTTACCTTTTCTCACATACACAACACACACCTGCGTCATCACTCCTTCACGGTACATCCCAAAGACATCAAGGTCCCTGAGGGACATAGACACCACGCGCTGTTTTTCCAGCGTTTCCTCTATTGCCGTGATTCGGTCTCTCAAAAAGGCAGCCTCTTCAAAACGCAGCATTTCCGATGCATCGTTCATGCGCTCACGCAGATCGGCAATGAGTTTTTCCCCGCGTCCTTCCATGAACGCCACGCTGTCCTTTACCAATTGCTGATATGCCGGCGCATCAACACGGGCGATGCAGGGGGCACAACATCTTCTGATCTCATATTCGAGACAGGGTCTTTTTCTGGATTTCAATTCCTGATCACCGCACGTTCGCAGAGGGAACATGGATTGAAGAAAGCGGAGAGTCTCTTTCGCCGAAGTGCTCGATGGGTATGGCCCGAAATACCTGGCGCCGTCCTTCTTCGGACGCCTGACTAACTGGAAGCGGGGAAAGGAGCTTGTAAGATCGATACGGATTGTAAAGTAGGTTTTATCATCCCGGAAAATAACGTTATACCGCGGCCGATGTTCTTTAATCAGGGTATTTTCTAAGATCAGGGCTTCCTTTTCCGATTCCGTCACGATACATTCGATATCATGAACCTTGGAGACCAGGAAGGGAACCATAAATCGCGAATCGATACCCCTGGAATACGCCCTGAGACGATTTTTCAGATTGTTCGCCTTCCCGACATAGATGACCCTATCCTCTCTGTCCTTCATAAGGTAGACGCCCGGGGATGCCGGCGCATTGTCAACTATGTTCAGTGAGATCTCATCCATTGACATACTGTGTGAAAAATATCAGGTCTTCTTCTCATTCATTAGCAAAAGAGATTTGAGGATTCGCGCGTTTTTCCAATTTTTCCCGAATTCTCAACCCTTCGATTCCTGGAATCCTGAAGAAGACAGTAATTTTTCGGATATGAACTTTATTGAAGTGCCCCTGCTGTCTGAGCGCTTTCGGGCATAAGCGAATACGGCACATCATCGATGTGGTAAATATCGTTACGGAACTGGAGATTCCCGTCCCTATCAACCCAGGCAGTCCCATAGAAAATATGGACATCAAGGGGGCTGGAAAGCATTACGACCTGCCTTGTTTCCTTTCCGATTTCTGCAAGTATCTTTTTGCGTGTCCATGCCCTTTTATCCTGCAGGAGATAGCTCGCCAGGTCCATAGGTTTTTCGATGCGTATGCACCCGTGGCTGAAATCCCGCCGCGGCCTCCCGAAGAGATGGCGCGATGGCGTATCGTGGAGGTATATTTCACACTCATTGGGGAACATGAATTTTATCCTTCCGAGGGGATTGCCGGGTCCCGGTTCCTGACGAAACTTGTACGGAAAATTTTTCTTGCGGATACGGGACCAATCAATGGTCTTCGGATCTATTTCCTTTCTCTGATCGTTCCAGTTCCTGAACATTTTTATTTTTTTCTTCTCAAGATACTCAGGATCCTTTTTCACCTGAGGAAGTATCTCCTTCTCCGCGATGCTGTCAGGCACTTTCCAGTACGGATTCAGTTCCAGATACGTCATTTTCCCACTCAAGACACAGCTTCTCCAATCATGTTTCCCTACGATGATCTTCATTGTCATCACTGCCCGATCATCTTCCACAACCTCCAGATGAAAATCGGCGATATTGACAAACACATAACGCTCACCGAGATCATCCGGAAGCCAGCGCATGCGATCCATATTCAACGCGATCTGCTGTATACGTTTCCCAATGGGAATATTCAATGCTTCCAGGGTTGACCGGCCCACGGTCCCATCCGTTTTTAGTCCGTGCCGCTCCTGAAAACGTTTCACGGCTTTTTCCAACTCTACATCAAAGATGTTATACGTTTGGTCTCGCGCCGAAACAAGATCGCCCGTCACGGAAAGCATCTGTCTCATTAGTGCTACCCTGCTTCCATGGGATCCCTTTTTCATTTTTGTCCCCTGGGGTATTTGAGGCCAGCCTCCTTGTGCGGCAATGCGCCGATACATGATTAATTTTCCCTTCAGTCCGGCATAACCGTCATGAAACGGCATGAGCTCCTCCAGGGATTCCTCCATCTCTCCCGAGTCAAGGGCACTGTGGAGAATCGCCGTAAGGTCTGCCGATCTCTGATAGATAACCCACCCCGGATACACATTGCGGTGATCCACACGGCCGTGAAGCAGATGTGACGCATAGAGGAGAAACGCATCGGAGAGCATGAGATCAAATTCAGCAAGGTTGACGATGCCCGGAGATTTCGCACTTAGCAAACTTTCATACAGCCCGGCAAGGGTCAATTCGATTTTATGGAGATAATAGTCCTCTGGCCTTAATCCCTCAAGATGCGCGTTACGGATCACTTCCAAAAAATCTTCCACATAGGGAAAAGGGCCGAAATCATCACTCCAGGCGGGTCTGAATTTCCGCTCCATATAAAAATTCTTCACCAGAAATGACTTGCATAACTGTCCGTCAACGCAAATAATTTTCTCAGGAATTTGTGCGCCCTTCATTCTTTTTTCAATGTAACCGGTCACCTGATCCGAAAGGGTCTCTCCATAGGAGAATCCCGCACAGACAAACAGGATGACCGCTATCGTCATTGTCGTAAAAATGTTTCTGTACATCGAGTCATTAAAAAATATGCGCATTGTGAGTCTGGAGGAGTATAGACAAAGATTGTATAGTAAAAGCATGGAAATCCACTCCGGTTTTTCTACAAGACTGATCATAGAAAGTCAACCTTTTCCTTCTCTACAACTCTCCTCCCATCTCGATCACTATGTCGGTGAGTTCCTTGATGCGGTCCCGAAGTTCCGCCGCCTTCTCAAACTCCAGATTTTTCGCTGCCGCTTTCATCTCCTCTTTTAACCTCTTGAGCATCTCCGGGAGTTCTTCCTCCGTGTAATATAACTTCTTTTCTTCTGAAATAAGAGGGACCGTCACATAGTCGGCTTCATAGACAGAGGCAAGAATATCATGAATTGACTTTTTAATGGACTCCGGCGTGATGTTATGCTCTTCGTTATAGCGCCGCTGTATTTCCCTTCTTCTTCTCGTCTCATCCAGGCATGTACGGATTGAGCCTGTGATTTTATCGGCAAACATGATCACCTGCCCCGCGATATTCCGTGCCGCTCTCCCGCTCGTCTGAATCAGTGATCGCTCGGAACGAAGGAATCCCTCTTTATCGGCGTCTAAAATTGCAACCAGAGAAACTTCCGGAATGTCGAGCCCCTCCCGCAAAAGGTTGACCCCGATGAGGACATCGAACTCACCCAATCTCAAATCACGGATTATGGTGACCCGCTCCAGGGTGTGGATATCGGAATGCAGATACCTTACCCTTACACCAAGATCCTGATAATACGCGGTCAGGTTTTCCGCCATCCTCTTCGTCAGTGTCGTCACCAGAACCCGTTCACCTCGTCTCTCCCTCTCGCGTATCTCTGCGAGAAGATCATCAACCTGGTGTGTTACCGGCTTCACGACTATCTCCGGATCCATGAGCCCTGTAGGCCGTATGATCTGCTCTACGATCTGTTCCCGGGCCTTTTGTAATTCATACGCGGCCGGCGTTGCCGATACGTAAATTCTCTGATTTTTTAGCGCTTCATATTCCTTAAACATCAGTGGACGATTATCCAGCGCCGAGGGAAGACGAAAGCCGTAATTCACGAGCGTCTCCTTTCGGGACCGGTCGCCCCGGTACATCCCGACAAGCTGAGGTATGGTGGCGTGGCTTTCATCGACAATAACAAGAGCATTTTCCGGAAGGTATTCCATCAAGGTGGGAGGCGGCTCTCCTGGCTTTCTCCCCGTGAGGTGACGGGAATAATTCTCAATGCCCTGGCAGTAGCCCATCTCCTCCATCATTTCCAGGTCAAACTTTGTCCGCTGTTCAAGCCTCTGAGCCTCCACAAGCTTATTCTCGCCATATAATACCCGGAGCCTTTCTTCCAGCTCTTCCCGAATGGCGGAAATGGCGCGCTTCATCGTGTCCTTCGTGGTGACATAGTGGCTTCCGGGATAGATCGCCAGCTTCGGCACTCGTCCCAGTTTTTTCCCCCGCAGCGGATCGACCAGGGAGAGTGACTCCACCGTATCTCCAAAAAATTCAACCCTGATCGCTTTCTCCTCCTCATAGGCCGGAAATATTTCCACTATATCCCCCCGGACGCGGAAGGTGCCCCGGTGAAAATCGATATCATTACGCTCATACTGAATTTCCACCAGCCGGCGGAGCACATCATCCCGCGGTATCTCCATACCCTCTTCCAGGCGAAGCAGCATCCCCGAATAGGCCTCGGGGGAACCGAGTCCGTAAATGCAGGACACACTCGCCACAATGATGACATCATTCCGCTCTATAAGAGAGTGAGTCGCCGAATGCCGCAACTTGTCGATTTCCTCGTTGATGGACGCGTCTTTCTCGATATAGGTATCCGTGCTGGGGATATAGGCTTCGGGCTGATAGTAGTCATAATAGCTGACGAAATACTCGACGGCATTTTCAGGAAACAGCATCTTGAATTCACCGTAGAGCTGGGCCGCAAGCGTCTTGTTGTGAACAATCACGAGGGCAGGCCTCTGCACCGTGTGAATAACATTGGCAATGGTAAAGGTCTTCCCGGAACCCGTCACGCCGAGGAGCACCTGGTGAG
>PDVJ01000317.1_pt1 | contig 15856 bp, 14 predicted proteins | sample 1369811 | NCBI WGS metagenome assembly PDVJ01 (sample SAMN07795376, study PRJNA414565) | Alkali sediment metagenome, whole genome shotgun sequencing project. | reverse complement strand
AGAAGGGAGTTCTATCGATGAGATACTTTCGTGTTATACTAATGGTGTGTGTATTGACCTTTTTGTCCACTACTTCCCTGGAGGCCGCCCCCCCACAAAAGCGCGGCGTCCAGATAACTCCAAAGGTGGCGCCCGCCATAGAAAGCCCTTACAATCAAAGCTACGCCGTAATTATTGGCATCAATGCCTATGAAAAATTGCCTTCCCTCGAATATGCCGTCAAGGATGCCCGGGCGATGGAGGAAAAGCTCAAATCCCTCGGCTTCCAGACCACTACCCTGCTCAATCAATACGCAACGAGGGACAAAATCGTCAAGATTCTGGGCGACGAGCTGCCCCAGAAGGTGCAGAATAACGATCGGGTCATTGTGTTCTTTGCCGGCCACACTCAGACTGAAGAGAGGGCTGGCGGTACGCATATGGGCTATCTTGTTCCCGTCGATGCCGACACCAAGAACATCGTGAACACCGCTATTTCCATGGATCAGATCCGGGGCTTTTCCCGGCGTCTCCAGGCCAAGCATGTGCTCTATCTGATCGATTCCGCGTTTGCCGGCCTGGGGCTCACGAAGTCAGGGAGCATTTCCCCCAGCGATCGGGAGTATCTTCAGAAAGTGAGCACGCGCAGGGCCCATCAGATATTGACCGCCGGCGGCAAGGGGGAGTTCGTCCACCTCGAGCAAGGCGGGCTCGGAGTATTCACAGAGTATGTCCTGGAGGCACTTGATGGTTCCGCGGACCGTGACGGGAAAGGTTTTATCACCTTCAGCGATATTGCTTCCTATGTAAAACCGAAAGTTTCACGCTTAACGGGAACGAAGCAGGTCCCTCAATACGGCAACATTGACGGTGAAGGGGAGTTTGTGTTCGTGTTGGCGGGACTGTCGGCAGCGCCAAAGGCAGCCACACCAGGTCTCGCCGCCCCGCAGGCGCCAATCGATGAAGAAAAGCGTCTGGCAGAAGAACAGGCAAGGCTCCGGCAGGAGAAAGAGGAGCTTGATAAACAAATCAAAGAAGCCCAGCGCGAGGCGGCAGAACGAAAAGAAACAGACAGAAAAGGTATGACCACAGCAATGGTGACGCCACCTTCTGTTCCCGCATTGGGCGTTTCCGGCCGGGATGGCAGGTTTATCGCCTCTGGCGACGGGACTGTCCTCGATACGAGGACAAACCTCATGTGGGCTGCAAAGGACAACGGGGCAAATATCAGCTGGCAGGATGCCAAGAGCTATTGCGAGAACTATCGCGGGGGAGGCTATGCGGACTGGCGGATGCCGACGCAGGACGAGCTGGCGGGACTGTATGACACCGCCATCACCAATACTAATCCTCCCGCAGAAGGCTGCAGCGGCGGGTATCATTTGACCAATTTTATCAATTTAACATGCTGCTGCCCCTGGGCATCAGAAACGCGCGGTTCCATGGCTGCCAACTTCGGTTTCAGCAACGGCCCCCGGCACTGGCTTGACCAGAGCTACGTCGGCAGCATCAGGGCCCTCCCCGTGCGCTCCACCAGATAGAACGCGATGGGTGATCCCCGTGATTAGTCTCCCATTGAGATGCCTATCTCGCGGGCTGTCTTGATTGTATCAGTGTCAAGAGGGACGTTCTTGATTCGCCCGATTATTTTTTCCAGAGGCACGGCCTTTATGTGCGGCGGATCGAGGCCCACCATGGTGCCGAATTTTTTCTCTCCTACTATTCTCACCGCGGCTGCGCCGAAACGAAGCGCAATGAGCCGATCAAATGTGGTTGGATTGCCGCCTCGCTGCAAATGGCCGAGAACGATTGACCGCGTCTCTTTACCCGTACGCACGGCAATGTCTTTCGCCAGATACTCCCCTATGCCCCCCAGCATCACATCCTGACGGCCGACTTCTCCTTTGCCCTTATCTATGACGCGGCCGCCCGCAGGGGATGCACCTTCCGCGACAACGACAATTGCGTAATGCTGGCCGTTTACGTCACGATCCATTATATGGTCGCATACTTTATCGATGTCGAACGGTATCTCCGGAATGAGAATCACATCCGCAGAGCCGGACAAGCCGCTGTTCAGGGCAATCCAGCCCGCATGGCGTCCCATCACCTCGACCACCATCACTCGCTCATGCGATTTGGCGGTTGTATGGAGACGGTCAATGGCCTCTGTGGCTATGCTGACGGCGGTATCGAAACCAAAGGTAATTACGGTTTCACAGATATCATTATCAATTGTCTTGGGCACGCCGACCACCGGTATCCCTTTCTTATGCAACTGGTAGGCAATCGCGAGGCTTCCGTCGCCGCCTACCGCGATCAGGCAATCGAAACGGAGGCGCTTAAAATTTTCAACCACCTTATCCGATACATCCCGTATTTCGACCTCGCCTGCCGAATTTGTCACCGGCATCATAAAAGGATTGCCGCGGTTCGTCGTTCCCAATATGGTGCCCCCCGTATTGGAAATGTGGCTGACCGATTCGGGAGTCAGTCGCATTACTTCATCCGTGTTCAGGAGACCGGCGTAACTGTTCTTGATGCCGTATACCTCCCAGTTTCGGTTGTAGGCTGCCATAACAACCGCTTCGATCACGGCGTTAAGCCCGGGGGCATCCCCTCCCCCTGTATTGATCGCGATTCTAATCCTCTTTTCCATGGTATCCCCCCATGAGGAGCTGTCACCTTATAGCTATTACGTGACAGCTCCTAAGCATTCCTAAAATAATTTCGCAAATATTATACCATACTTTCGTTTATTCCATCAGCCATAAAATGATTTCCTTCACCGAAGAAGTTACTATTTCCTTCAGGATCTAAGGGATCAAAGGGTGAAGAAATTGAAGTTGCAATTTGATGCTCTCCGCATTAGACTGCAGAAAATCTCAGCTCTAAAGGGACAATAAATTACTGAGCATGAATAAACCTGTTTTAAGAAGGGACATTCAACCGATTACCACGATCATTAAAGGCCGTCAGATGATCGCCTTTCATGACCCTTACCGCTTGACCGAGCACAGCATTGCCCTCGACGTGAACACCCTCCCCATCCTGCAGCTCCTCGACGGCAGACATGACCTTCGTGACATTCAGACCGTACTGATGAAAAGGCAGGGCGGCGGCATCGTGTACATTTCCGAGATAGAATCCTTTATTGAGACGCTGGACAAGGCCTGTCTTTTAGACAGTGAACTCTTCAGCGATAAAATGAACAGGCTCCGCAGCGAATTCACCGCGCAGACAAAACGCTTACCTGTCCATGCAGGAAGGGCATACATGGCGGATCCTGATCAGCTCTCCCGGTTTATACAAGAGATTGAAAGCACTCTCAGTCCGGAGAATTTTCGCGCTATCCCTGAAACTGTTACAGGCGTTCTCGCTCCCCACATCGACATTACAACAGCTGCGGAAGTGTATGTAAACACCTACCGCCATTTGAAGGGCAGGCATTATGATCTCGTTATTATTTTGGGCATTAACCACCACGAGCAGGATGGTCTCTACAGCGTGTCCGGAAAAAATTACCTGACCCCTTACGGAGAAATCAAATCAGATCAGGAATTCATCTCTTCACTGAAGGAACTGGTGCCGGAAGGAACGCTCGCACAAGACGATTTCGGCCATATGACGGAACACTCCATTGAGTTTCAAACCATTTTTTTACAGCACTATCTTGGCGATTCCTTTTCCATAGTGCCGATTCTGTGCGGAGGAATCCATGAATTCATCCGGTATAAGAAGGCCATTCTCACCGATGAAAGATTCGTGGGGATGGTGGATGCGATAAAAAAGCTTCTCGAAGGAGAAAAAGGAAATGCCCTGTGTGTGGCCGGTGTCGATCTTTCCCATATAGGGCACAAATTCGGAGATCAATTGCCCGCAGACGCACTGCTTCCACAGGCGTCGGCACATGATAAAACGCTCCTTTCCCTCCTCGCACAAGGAGATGTGGAAAAGATCTTCCAGAATGCATTAGACAACCAGGACAGGTACCGTATCTGCGGCCTTCCAGGCATCCTGCTTATGGCAAGCCTCCTGAAGGGAAGCCGCGCCGACATCCTCCACTTCGAGACCTATCGGGAAAGGGAAACACAGAGCGCCGTGAACTATGCCTCTGTGATTTTCTCTTCCTAATGTCCCCCTCGGGAGGGGTTGGGGGGAGGCTGTCCCCCGCTGGCGGGGATCGAAGTATGAAAAAACTAAATGCGATTGACATAAATAGTGATTTGGAATATTCTCAAGTTACATTTTACATCAGGAGGATCAAGAGAATGGGAGCCTTTACATTACGCGTGGGCAGACTGATGATGCCCCTGATACTTATGATGATTACATGGATGGCTGTTCCCGGAGATGCTTACGGCGCTGCGCTCTACAAGTACACGGACAAGGACGGCTCTGTTGTCATCACCGACAGTCCTCCGCCGGGGGTGGAGGCGACAGAATATATCGCATCTGATGATATTCCTACGGAAACGAAAGCGCTCCCGGATGTAGAACCGGGCGTGAAAACTCAACCTGTTCAGGATGCGGAAGCAAAAAAACAGGACAAACGGAAAAAGATCGAAACGCTCAGGCAAGAAGTGGATAAAGCCGTAAGTGAAGAGGCATCATACAGAAGAAACATGAATCAATCCTCCGGGTATTCCCAGAGAAATTACTGGCGTAAACTCGTAGATGAAAAGCTCAAAGAGATTGAAGAAAAGAAGAAAGAGATTGAAGAGCTCGAAAGCAGTCGATGAGGTAAGCGGGTTTTCAGTTTGGTAAAAAGTCTTGTTTCACAACGCAATCTGTATATACGTGCCGCCAATCATCGTCTCTTCGCTCAGCGCATTGAGCCGGCATCTAAACTCTCCATTGCTGCACCAGTCACTCTTGTTTTTCTCCATGAGGGTCTCGGCAGCATCGCCCAGTGGCGCGACTTTCCCGCCCGCCTGAGCATCGCAACCGGATTGCCTGCCCTGGTGTATGAGCGCTGGGGATACGGGAATTCGGACATCCTCGACAATCCGCGAACCGTACACTACCTCCATGATGAAGCGCTTATGAGCCTCCCCGAGGTATTGCAGCAGTCGGACGTCACACACGCCATCTTGATTGGTCATAGCGACGGCGGATCTATTGCCCTTATGTTCGCGGCAACGCATGGAGACAGCATTCGCGGTGTCATCACGGAGGCGGCCCACGTATTCGTAGAAGAAGTAACCGTCATCGGCATCCGAAAGGCCGTTGAATTGTATGAAACCACAGACCTCAGGAACCGCCTGCATCAATACCACAAAGACAACACGGAGCCTATGTTTCGCGGCTGGGCCCATACCTGGCTTTCGAAAGAGTTCCGCAACTGGAATATTGAAGAATATCTCCCCCGTATCACCTGCCCTCTTCTTGTCTTGCAGGGAGCACAGGACGAATACGGAACACAGGCGCAGGTGGATTCAATCGTATCTCAGGTAGCCGGCCCCGCAAATGGCCTCATGATACCTGACTGCGGACATGTTCCTCATCTTCAGGCACAGGGGCGGGTGCTCGAGGAAATGACGAATTTCATTAATGCACTCGTTCATTAAAATGCGCACTTAATTACGGGTGAATACTAAAATATGGAACAGGATGTGTCATTTCGAGTGAAACGAGAAATCTTAAAGTCTAATAATATTAGCATATTAAAATTCCTCGCACCGCTCGGAATGACAACGTGCGAAGGGGTAGAAATGACAATGAAAAGAGGAAAGAGAAATGGAAGAAAGCATGAAAAGCGCGGCCGAATTTATAAGCAACAACCTGAGACTGAAAACATTGCCCGTCGCGGTAACGTTCTTGAAAGACAAGAAAGACTTTCCTGAGAAAACGCGACAGCCGTCTTTAGTTCTGGGGAAGAAAATTACCATCTGCCAGGCCGTGAGCATGGCCCGCATCTATGGATGGACAGTAGGTCTTACCAAAGATGACCTCATATGTGTCCCCGCCGCCATCGCCTTTGGTTTCAGCAGTGCTTCCGACAGCGCATCTTCTCTCACCAGGTTGTTTTGCGAGGCGGGATATTCGAGGAACGAAGAAACGGCCAAGAAAGAAGCCGCTTCCATACGGCGTGCGGAGAAAGATGAATACGGAGCCATAGTATTGGCGCCTCTGCAAAAGGCCTTGATTGAACCGGACACGATTGTATTCTATGGAAATCCCACACAGATGATGCGTTTGATCCAGGCGTGGACATACATGAGGGGTGAGCGCGTCCGGAGTAATTTTGGGGGGAAAGTGGAATGTACGGAGTACCTCCTTACCCCCTTTAAAGAGCAGCTGCCGCGTGTTGCCATCCCGGGGACGGGGGACCGCATATTCTCCATGACGCAGGATGAGGAAATGACCTTCTCTTTGCCGGGGAAATTCTTGTCCGAACTGGTCCAGGGGCTCAAAGAGGCGGGAGAAAAAGTCGGCGCCCGCTATCCCATTCCGGTATTTCTGAATTTTCAGCCGGAATTCCCGAAAAACTTCAAGGAACTGGGGAAAGAACTGGGCATTCTGTGATAAGAGGCAGGCATAAGGGATAGCCGGTGGCAGGATGTATATCGGGTTCGATTGTTAACATTCGAGGGCGGCTTTGAGAACACGGGCTCCGATTCTCGTCTTGTCAAAACAGTATGTCTCAAGCCCGGGAACGATTACGCGCACCGTGGGAATGCCTGTCTCAGGCCTCGTAAGATCCACGGCGATCACGCGATTCAAATCCCTTTCACCCAGCTTTCTTACAATGGTTCTGATATCCAGCAGGATATCGTCACTGTACGCAGCTTCGAGACCATGAAGCCCTTTCCGGTGATACGCATAAAACCGCGGATCATCTTCATCGCCGCCATGGTCGCTGAGGTATGCCGTCGTTTGCTCGCTTATGCCCTCGATCCCGAATTTCTGAATGAACAAACCCCTCGTAGTCACAATCTCAAGAATCGAACGGACCATGGCCACACGGGGATCGAGATGGGCGCCAAATCCGTCTATCGGCTGCATGGATGGGTGGACCAAATCTCGAGAGAAGGAGGCGACGACGGGAACGCCGATATCCGAAGTGATATCCTTGGCAACAATTTCTATATCTGCATTGAGGAATTTTTCAAAAACATCGATGATAAAACGGTTTCCTGGTTCGTCTTCGATATACAGGGCATCGCTGTATTTACGGGTGTACCGGGCGATGCTCCATGCGTCGCGCTCGATGACTTCGGCAAGACCATGAACGACGGCTTCTTCGAGGGTGTTTCCCGAGGCAAGGCCGTTTGTATTGGTATGCATGAGAAAGACATTGTCCATATCAAAGGGATGGTATACTGCGCAGGCCGGGACAAGGATCTCCTCATGGCGGGCGATATCGTATCCCCTGATCCAGTGGATATCGTGATCATGACTGTAGTCGCTGAATTGCGACAGGATCATCTCTTCAGGATCAAGGACATGGTAACGGCTCTTTAACTGATGGTACGTTCCTTTCACCAGCGTATGACCGTATTCGTCCTTAAACTCGGAAGAATAGCGTTCGATGGACTCCATGGTCAAAGAAACCTGGGCCTGAATCGGTGATACTCCCTTGCCGGTATGACTCGTCTTTGAATTGTCCGGTCTGATCCGGTGACAGGTAAAAACCGGAATTCCGATCCTGTCGAGATCCGAAGCCTCCCGGACGTCTCTCATACCGATGAGGTCCCGCATGCTCTCAATAAAATGAAGCGTGGACTCCGGTGTCCTGGAACGGTGGGTTTCCAGTATGTACACTTTGGGACATTTCTTGAGAATCATGCCGGCCTTTTAATACTTCTTGAGTATGCTTTGCGGTATTGGGAAACGAGACAGGGATTTTGTGATATGAGGGAGTCTTGGCATCAGACTTCTATATACATCCCTGGAGATATTTTGCTGCAACCTCTTCGGCGAGGGAGCAGGGGTCAGATTCCTTGCTCAGCAACCTTTCCACCATACGGTCGAGTTCGCCCGTGCTGACGAGTACCCTCAGCACCGGTTCAAGAATACTGGAGCGGAGCGCCTCGTTCAGCTCATGCATTGTTTTGCGGCGCAGGCGGTCTCCAATGAGGTTGCTTTTTACAAGATATTCATAATGTTCCAGGATTGTGGCAGAAAGTCTTCCGACATCTTTTTCGAAGTCGTCCGGTTTGAAGGAACTCCCTACGGTAATGACCGGTGGACGCCAGCCTCCGGGAGCAATGCGAGACATATCCAGCATGGCCATCAGTTCCCGCTGTAGCTTTGACGCTCCATCGCGGTCCGCTTTATTGATGACAAATATATCTGCAATTTCCATTATGCCGGCTTTGATGGCCTGGATTTCATCTCCCATGCCCGGCACAAGGATAACAAGAACCGTATGGGCATAGTGGATTATCTCCACTTCCTGCTGACCTGTTCCCACGGTCTCTACCAAGACCATATCTTTTCCCATGGCGTCCATGACATGGATTGCATCGCCAACGGCTTTTGAGAGGCCGCCGAGGGAACCACGCGTCGCGAGACTGCGGATAAAAACGCCCGGGTCTTCAGCATGCCGCTGCATGCGGATCCTGTCGCCGAGCGTTGCCCCTCCCGTAAAGGGGCTCGTAGGATCAACGGCAAGAACACCGACAGTTTTTTCCTTTTTGCGGCTTGCCTCAATAAGACCATCAACAAGGGTGCTTTTCCCCACTCCCGGAGAACCGGTAATACCCACCACCTGTGCCTTCCCCGTAAGCGAGAAAATGCTTTTGATGGTTACCTTTGCCGCCGGAATGCTATCCTCTATGTCCCTGATAAGGCGGGAGGCAGCCCGAACATCTCCCGCCTTAATCTTCTTATCTATCCCCATTATGTCTTTTCCACCGGTCTCACATTCTTATTAATCCACTCTACGATCGAACCAAGGGTTGTACCGGGTACAAAAATGGCCTTGATGCCCGCATCATAGAGCTTTTGAAAATCCTGCTCAGGGATGATCCCTCCGCCGATGACGGTGATATCATCTGCGCCTTTTTCTTGCAACAATTTTACAACCTGGGGAAATAAATACCGGTGAGCCCCCGAGAGACAGCTTAAACCCACCACATCCACATCCTCCTGAATCGCCGAGGCGGCGATCTGCGCCGGTGTTTGATGGCATCCCGTATAAATAACTTCATACCCTGCATCACGGAAACACCTGGCCAGCACCCTGGCTCCCCTATCATGACCATCAAGACCCGGCTTTGCCACCATTACGCGAAGTTTTCTCTCTGTCATACCCATATTCCTCCTGCACCTAATCTCTCAATAGAGTCCTGGATCACGGTATTCACCGTATACTTCACGATAGACATCACATATTTCCTGAATGCTGGCCAGATTCTTCACGGCCTCAATACAGTAAGGCATCACGTTTTCATTCTTCTTGCACGCATTCTTGATATCGTCGAGATTCTTCTTCAGCGCCTTATTGTCGCGTTTCCTGCGCGCTGAGTTCAAACGCGCGATCTGATCCTCCTCAACCTTATCATCAATTTCCAAAAGAGGAATGGGTATTGCCTCGTCTGTCGTATACTTGTTGACGCCGATCATAATCTTCTCACAGGAATCGATCTGCCGCTGGAACTTGTAGGCCGCGTCGGATATCTCAAGCTGGGGGAATCCCTTTTCGATCGCCGCAACCATGCCGCCCATCTCGTCAATCTTGTTGATGTAGTCCCATGTCTGCTCTTCCATTTCATTGGTCAGGGCTTCCACGAAGTACGAACCGGCAAGCGGATCGACCGTACTGGCCACGCCGGTCTCCTCCGCGATGATCTGCTGGGTACGAAGAGCAATTTGCACCGCTGAATCCGACGGCAGGCACATGACCTCGTCGAGGGAATTGGTATGCAGCGACTGGGTACCGCCGAGGACCGCCGCAAGGGCCTCCGTGGCCGTACGCACCACGTTATTGTACGGCTGCTGAGCCGTGAGGGAACAGCCCGCCGTCTGGGTGTGGAAACGCATCCACCATGACCTCGGATCTTTCGCATCATACCGGTCGCGCATGACCTTTGCCCATATCCTCCGGGCAGCCCGCATCTTGCAGATCTCTTCGAAGAAATCTATATGGGAGTTGAAGAAGAACGAGAGCCGCGGAGCGAATTCATCGACATGCAAACCCTTGCGGTTGATGACATCTTCCACGTATTCCATACCGTCGCGGAGGGTGAACGCGAGCTCCTGCACCGCCGTTGAGCCCGCCTCCCTGATATGGTAGCCGCTGATCGAGATGGTGTTCCACCGGGGCACATATTTCGTCCCGAACTCAACGGTGTCGCTGATGAGCTTGACCGACGCTTCCGGCGGACACATGAACGTCTTCTGCGCGATAAATTCCTTCAGCATGTCATTCTGGATCGTACCGCCGATCTTGGTGAGCGGTACACCCTTTATCTCCGCCGCCGCGCAGTACATGGCCCAGAGTATCGTCGCGGGCGGATTGATCGTCATGGACGTGGTGACCTGATCCAGCGGAATTCCATCAACCAGTTTCAGGAAATCCTCCAGGGTATCTATGGCAACGCCGCACTTCCCGCACTCGCCGCGGGCCTTGGGAGAGTCCGAGTCATACCCCATAAGCGTCGGAAAATCGAAGGCCGTGCTGAGGCCTGTCTGGCCTTCTTTAAGAAGCATATGCCAGCGCTTGTTCGTATCCTCAGCGCTCCCCATGCCGGAGAACATTCTGAACGTCCAATACCGTCCGCGATACCCGGTTACCTGATTGCCCCGCAAAAAAGGAAACTGACCCGGGTAACCGATGTCTCTTACGAAGTCCATATCCTTTATATCCTCAGGAGTATAAAGCCTCTTGATCTCAAGGTCCGAAACCGTCGACCAGCGCTCCTTCTGGTCCGCAGTTTTGCTGACCACTTTCCGTACTTCATCCTCCCACTTCTTCCTGAGTTCACCGGACTGACTCAGTACCTCTTTTGCAAAATACATAGTACCCCTCCTCTACAATAATAGACAATTACCCTACGTTATGGTATGTACGCCCATGGTTGTCACCTAAAAAACCTCTCCTTTATCATGGGAGAGAGAATCACCAGTACCACAACGGAGGTTACACGATGGAAATCAAAATGCCCGTTAAATTTCATTTAAACTATATTGTCACCATCCGCCTGGGAGATTGGGAATCCCGGGAGCGGTGCCAAAAACTCATCATCAGAGAAATCACACCAACAGAAAAAGAGCAGTACTACAAAAACATGGATGAGAAAAACATTCCTTCTCACCAGGTCAATTTTTTCTATTCCGGCTGCCGCCGCAGCATCGAGGGCACACTCACCGTAAACGAGGAGAACATGCTCGTGTTCAAATCCGAAGGGAAAGACTACGAGTTCAAACCCTTCGTACCAGGAGAATAAACGAACGGCACCCTCTCTCCGCAAGAGTGCAGCTATTCTATTCTTTATCGCATGCCAAGGAGTTTCCTTGCGATAACAACCCTCTGGATTTCGTTCGTGCCTTCGTAGATCTGGCAGATTTTCGCATCCCGCATGTGTCTTTCGGCGGGATATTCCTTAATGTATCCATAACCGCCGAATATCTGCACCCCTTCAACGGACGCTCTCATGGCGACATCCGACGCATAGCACTTGGCCATGGCCGATTCTTTCTCATAATCAAGGTGATTATCTTCCATCCAGGCGGCGCGCAGGAGCATCAACTCCGCTGCATCGAGTTCTATCGCCATATCGGCAAGCTTGAACTGGATAGCCTGGAACGTTGAAATCGGCTTACCGAACTGGATTCTCTCTTTGGAATACGCCATGGCATCTTCCAGGGCCGCCCGACCGATACCGCAGGCCTGGGAACCTATGCCGATTCTCCCCGCGTCGAGCCCCATCATCATCTGCTTGAAACCCTGCCCCGGCTTACCCAAGAGGTTTTCCGCAGGTATCTCAGCATCCTCAAATACGAGTTCAGCCGTTCCGGACGCGAGGATTCCCATTTTTTCCTCAATCTTTCCTACCTTAAAGCCCGGCGTGTTTTTCATGTCGACAATGAGATTGATTACCCCCTTGTATCCTAATGCAGGATCGGTTGTTGCAGCCAAAACACAGTAATGGGCGACATTGCCGTTTGTGATAAACAGCTTGGTCCCGTTTACGATATATTTGTCACCCTTCAATACGGCCCGGCATTTCAACGCGGCTGCGTCCGAACCGGCGCTGGGCTCTGTCAGTGCATAGCAGCCTTCCACCTGCCCGCTGGCCACGGGCGTCAGGTATTTCTTTTTCTGTTCTTCCGTACCGAACGTTAATACCGGATGACCATAAAGAGAATTGTTGACCGATACGATGACGCCACAGCTCGCGCAGGCTTTTGAAATTTCGATCAGGCAGAGCACATACGTCACATGATCCATACCCGCTCCACCGTATTCCTGAGGTACGGCAATGCCCATGATGCCCATCTCTCCCAGTTTGCGGCAGATTTCTTCCGGATGCCTGTGGGTTTTGTCAAGGTCTGCCGCGACCGGTTTGATCTCCTGTTCGGCAAACTTCTTGACCATATCTCTCACATCTCTTTGATCTTCTGTTAATCCGAAATTCATGGCTTCTAACCCCCTTGCAATTATTAATACGAATATAAAATCTCACTTATCCCCCCTTTTTTAAAGGGGGCCGGGGGGATTTCATGATCTCTTGAAAAATCCCCCTGTATCCCCCTTTTTCAAAGGGGGAATTAGTTCTTTTCACGCCCTCGCGGCGCCTTCATACGAACGAATAAGTATTACTACACTGTGAACGATAAATCAATTCCCCGTAAAGGCCGGCTTTCTCTTCTCGAGGAATGCTTTCATGCCTTCTTTCTGATCATCCGTGCTGAAGCACTGGGCGCAGCACTCCATCTCCAGCCTGATGGCGTTATCGAGGGCGAGATCATACCCAAAATTCACGGCATGTTTGACCATTTTTAATGCAAACCCAGGCATGCCGGCCAGCTTTGCAGCAAACTTTTTCGTCTCCGCGAGAAGCTGGTCCGCCGGGAATACCCTGTTCGCGAGACCGATCTCATAGGCTCTCTTTGCATCGATCATTTCGCCGCTCATGATAAGTTCTTTTGCCCTTCCCATGCCGACCAGGCGCGCAAGCCTCTGTGTTCCTCCCCATCCCGGTATCAATCCGATAAGGATCTCGGGCTGGCCGAAACGGGCTGTCTCTGAGGCAAACCGCATATCACACGCCATGGAAATCTCCGTGCCGCCACCCAGGGCAAAACCGTTTACCGCGGCGAGGGAAGGTTTTGGTAACGTTTCCAGCAATCGCAGTGTCTCGTTGCCGAGTTCCATAAAGGCCAGGGCCTCCTTCGGCCTCAGATTCTGCATTTCCGCGATGTCCGCGCCGGCGACAAAGGCCTTTTCTCCAGAACCGGTCAGGATAAGCACCTTGATGCTGTCATTATCCCTGCAATGCGTAACCGCGGCCATGAGTTCTTTCATGGTCTCCGAATTCATGGCATTCAGTGCCTTGGGCCTGTTGAAGGTGATTGTCGCAACCCCGTTTTCGACTTCAAACAAGAGGTTCTTGAATTCCATGTGATGTTTCCCTCCTTTCGATACTCACTTTCACTTGCTGTAATCGTAGAATCCTTTCCCCGTTTTTCTCCCCATAAATCCCGCATCGACATATTTTTTCAGGAGCGGGCAGGGGCGGTATTTGGAATCACCAAAGCCCCTGTGGAGAACATCCATGATGGCCCAGCAGGTGTCCAGTCCAATAAGGTCGGCGAGGGCGAGGGGTCCCATGGGATGGTTCATGCCCAGGACCATAATGTCATCAATGGCCTTTGGCGTGCCCACTCCCTCCATGAGGGCATACACGGCCTCGTTGATCATGGGCATGAGAATTCTGTTTGCGACGAAACCGGGAAAGTCATTGCATTCCACGGGAACCTTTCCGAACTGCTTCGTGAGGGCCTCTGTTATGTTGTACGTTTCCTGAGAGGTCGCCAAACCTTTGATGATTTCGACAAGTCTCATAACGGGCACAGGGTTCATAAAATGCATCCCGATAACAAGGGCCGGTCTCTTCGTCACGCCGGCGATCCTCGTGATCGGTATGGATGAGGTATTGGTCGCAAGGATCACCCCGGGTTTGCAGATCCCATCAAGCTTTCTGAATACATCGAGCTTCAGATCTTCCTTCTCCGTTGCCGCCTCCACGACAAAATCGGCATCCTTCATATCCTCCAGGCTGGTGCTCTTTTTAATACGGCCCATAATTTCGCCCTTCTGATCGGCCGTGAGCTTTTCCTTGGCAATAAGCCTGTCGAGATTCTTCGCGATTGTATCGTATCCTTTGTCAACAAACTTATCAGCAATATCATTCATAATGATATTCAATCCACCCGGGCTTGCCGCCACCTGAGCGATACCGTTTCCCATCTGACCGGCACCAACCACACCGAATGTTTTCACTGCCATTATTCACTCCTCCCTTAACTACTTATCTCGTAAAAAATCGAGTTTCCCCTCTACGCCTTAAGCCTCCCCCAACCCCCTCCAGAGGGGGACAACTCTTCCATCAAGGAAGAGGAGGTATAGAGTTCGATCTATTCACTCGAATCCTCGAATCCCTGACCCCTTGAACCCTCATTACACTTTAATCAACATCGCATCACCCTGCGCATGACCGGAACATATGCCGCATATGCCGATCCCGCCGCCTCTCCGCCGCAGTTCATAAGCCAGGGTCATGACGATTCGGGCGCCTGTCGCGCCGATCGGGTGGCCATACGCAATGGCGCTCCCATTGACATTGACCCTTTTGAACATGTCTTCCTTCGTCATGCCAAGAACGCTCAGGGCACTCACCAGCACGACGGCAGCGAAGGCCTCGTTGATTTCGATAAGATCTATCTGGTCAAGCGTCATGTCGTTCTGTTCAAGAACCTTTTTGATCGCCAGTCCCGGTACGGTCGCGATATCCTTCGGAGGCTGGGAAACCTCGGCGTAATCGAGGATGGTAAAGAGCGGCTTTAATCCCAGTTTGTTTGCCATTTCCCCGCTCATTAAAAGGCATACATCGCCTCCGTCATTGACACCCGGCGCATTGCCAGCGGTAACCGTTCCTGGTCCTCCGGTGACGGGGCTTTTATGATTAAAGACCGGCGGCAATTTCGCCAGGCCTTCCATGGTCGTCTCCGGCCGGGGACCTTCATCCTTATCTACAACAACTACTTTTTTCCCCTGCTTCACTTCAACCGGGAAGACCTCATCGTCCAGTATTCCTGCCTTCATTGCCTCAACGGCGGCCAACTGGGAGCGCAGGGCCCACTCATCCTGATCCTGCCTCGTTATGCCGAATTCATCACCCACTTCCGAGCCATGTATGGCCATATGCCGGTTATAGAATGCATCCCACAGACCGTCATATACCGTCAAATCAACAACGGACCGGTTAGGAAGACCCATTCTTGATCCCCACCTCATTTCCGGAAGGGCGTACGGACCATTGCTCATGCTTTCCTGACCGCCGGCAATGCATATTTCCGCTCTCCCCAACTGGATCATCTGGGCTGCCAGATCGATCGGTTTGATGCCCGAAGAGCAGACCTTGTTGATGGTTATGGAGGGAACGGATTCCGGAAGACCCGCAAGAATCGTGGCCTGCCGACTGGGAATCTGTCCGCAGCCCGCCGGTACGACCTGCCCCATAAAGACATAATCAACATCCGAGGGCTTCACCTTTCCGTTCGTTCGCCTGATAACCTCCTTTATGGCCAACGCTCCAAGCTCGGGCGCGGTAAAATCCTTCAGGCCACCCCCGAATCTGCCATACGGCGTCCGGCATGCCTCTATGACAACGACTTCTCTGAAATTCCGGTATTGATTTTTAAA
>PDVJ01000118.1_pt2 | contig 15856 bp, 11 predicted proteins | sample 1369811 | NCBI WGS metagenome assembly PDVJ01 (sample SAMN07795376, study PRJNA414565) | Alkali sediment metagenome, whole genome shotgun sequencing project. | reverse complement strand
TATCGTTATCAGGATATGGGTGGTAAGGGGGGACAGGGTTGTTCCTATTTTTTAATGTACCCGCGCTTTTTATTTCATTGTTACAACAAAGGACTTCTTCAGACTCCATGTTCGAAAGATTGTTAAATAAGGTGCACTAAAGACAGTCTCAAAGATACTGGGGAGATGAGATTGAACCTGCTCAATACAGATGAGGGTGAGATGGCGGTACGACTTGCACGCGGTGCGATTGAGTACTCTATTGCAAAAAAGCCAAAACCAGCCCTCGCCCTGACACCGGTTTTTGGGGATAAGCGCGGGATTTTTGTCACACTCACCAGAGCAGGAGAACTTCGCGGGTGTATCGGCTTTCCGTACCCGGTTATGCCCCTTGGAGATGCAATTGAGGATGCCGCTGTCGCAGCTGCAACCGGAGATCCACGGTTTCCCCCGGTTCGAAAAGAAGAACTGGTTGCCATCGGACTTGAAGTAACAATCCTGACTGTTCCCGTTCCGGTTGTCGGTGAACCCGGCATACGCTCAGAAAAAGTTGAGGTTGGCAGGCATGGTCTGATCGTGCGGGGGCGGGGGACGAGTGGTCTCCTGCTTCCCCAGGTAGCTACAGAGTATGGCTGGGACAGTACGACATTTCTCGACCACACCTGTATCAAAGCCGGGCTTCCCGAACGATGCTGGACCTATCCAAATGTTGAGGTGCTCACGTTTGAAGGACAGATCTTCACTGAACCAAAGTGAGGGCAACCGTTTAACCTGAATACCGCACATATAAGGGGACAACACGGGTGCAGAATGGCAATTGCTTTTGAGAGCTTGTATAGCGATATCCACGGACGTTACGGAAAGCTTACGGTTGGAAAAAAGACGATAAAAACTCCTGCGCTTCTCCCGGTTATCAACCCCCACCTCCAGCTCGTAACGCCAAAAGAGATCCAGTTGATGGGAGTTGAGGCACTGATCACAAACGCCTACATCTTTTCCCAGAGCAAAGAGTACCGAAAACGAGCCCTTACCGAAGGACTGCACAAGGTGCTGGATTTTGATGGTGTCATCATGACCGATTCCGGCTCATTCCAGCTCTCGGTCTCTGGGCAGGTCTCTACAACCAATATCGAAACCCTCTCCTTCCAGCGTGATATTGGGAGTGATATCTGGGTGCCGCTGGACATCCCGACCTCTCCAGCATCTGACCGTGACACAACAGAGCGGGAACTCTCCATAACCATGCAGCGTCTCGGTGAAGCAAAAGAGGTCTTTGGCAGGGATGCGCCTCTCGCGGGACCAGTTCAGGGCGGAAGCTTTTCTGACATAAGGGAACGTGCGGGTCGGGAAGTTGCGGATCTTGGTTTTTCCTTTTGTCCGATAGGTGCGGTTGTCCCTCTCATGGAATCATACCGGTACCGGGATCTCGTCAGCGTGGTGATGGCAGCAAAACGAACGCTCTCACCTTCGGCATGTGTTCACCTTTTCGGTGCCGGCCACCCGTCAATGTTTGCCCTTGCCACTGCAATGGGCTGCGATCTTTTTGATTCTGCTGCCTATGCACTGTATGCAAAAGCGGGGCGGTATCTCACCACTCATGGTAGTTTCAAAATCAATGAGCTGGCTGATCTCCCCTGTGCATGCACTGTGTGCCGTTCGCACACCATTGAAGAATTACGCACTGCACCTGATCGTGAGCGCCTTCTCGCGCTCCATAACCTGTACGTGACACTCGCTGAGATCTCACGGGTCCGTCAGGCAATTTTTGACGGGACGCTCTGGGAACTGGTGGATGAACGGTGCCGGGGTCACCCGCAACTCCTCGCCGGCTACCGGGCGCTCCTGAACAAAACCGAATCCCTGGAAAAATATGACCGGGTCTCCAAACACCGGTTCTTTTATCGGGGAGATGAGAGCTGCAGTCGTACAGAAGTATTCCGGTACCAGCAGATGCTCTCCCGTCTTCATCTCGGAGAGTATGTCCTTGTTGCATTTGAGGGGGGAATGCGTGATGAATTTAACGATACCCTGTTCTTCAAACCCCCGTTTGGCCCGTATCCAAAAGAACTCAAAGAAACATTTCCTATCGGGCCAAGTGAAATTCCCGAGTGGGACGACCCAATGGTAAGGAAAGGATGCAGGGGGATAAAAATGCTTCTGGAGAGTCACCCGGACAGTCGGTTTGTTGTTTCCTGCAATCCCTGCTGGGAAGCGATTGTCCACCAGGAACTTGGTGATATTGAGGTGCGCAATGACCCGGTTTGATATCAGGAAACGGGACGGACTTGCGCGAAGCGGTATCTTCCAGACAGATACCGTTACCCTGAGACTGCCGGCCGCTTTGGCAGTTGAATCACTCTTCCCTGACCTTGATACCCGTGATGGGACTAACCTGCCCCTCTGTGCTCCTCCAGTGCTGGTGAAACACTATCCTCCCGCTAATAACGGACAACCGGTCACCATCCACCCACATCTTGACAATCCTGCACAGAGTGGCGATTGTGTGATGGTAGCAGACTGGCACACTGCATGGTTACATCCCAGAAATTATGTTGACTGGCTCATCGGACTCAAAGAAAAAACACCGGTAGATACCGCATGGTATGCACCTGCGGCAGGATTGCCTTCGAACGTGCATATCCTGTGCTACTCCGGGTTTGATCTGTTTGATTTCCGGGCAGTGGATCTCAACACCGCCCAGATGCGGTTTTGTACACCGGAAGGAGAGTTTCCTGCTGATGCACTGGATAGTGGAATCTGTACCTGCAGTGGCTGCCGGGAGAAAAATCTGAAGATGCACAACCGGCAGGCACTCCTTCACGAGATTGCTCTTGTTACCCGGTTCATTGAAGAATCACAGCTGCGCGATCTGGTAGAGTCACGCTGCAGGCTGAATGCGGCACAGGTTGCTGTCATGCGCCATCTCGACACCCAGTACCAGTTCATGGAACGGCATATGCCTGTTGCCCGGAGTGGCGTCATGCGGGCGAATTCCGGAGAATCGCTGCAGCGGGCTGAGGTCCGGCGTTTTGCCGAACGGATACTAACCCGGTATCTCCCGCCGAAAACAGATGTTGCGGTTCTCCTTCCGTGTTCGGCAAAAAAGCCCTACTCACTCTCCCAGAGCCACCGCAAATTCGGGCAGGCAATTGCAGGTCGCGCCCATGAACTGATTGTAACGTCTCCGCTCGGGCTTGTTCCCCGCGAGCTGGAGTGTATCTATCCCGCAGGGCATTATGACGTACCTGTCACCGGTTACTGGGATGCGGAAGAATGTGCGGTTATTGCAAATATCCTTACACATTACTTCGAACGTCACCCATACCGTCGTATCATCGCTCATCTGGAAGGTGGTGCACTTAAAGTAGCCCGGATGGCAGCTGAAGCATGTGGCATTACGTTAGAATATTCATGCGAGGAATACCCCGCCAGCGACTCCGCACTCAATGCGCTTGATTCTGCCCTTGCAGGAGAACGGCGGATGAAAGATGACCGTCTTCATGGCATGGTCTCCTACCAGTTTAATATCGATCTTGACACGAAAGGCACCACCGTCCGGGGGCATTATCCGGAACTCTTTTACAGCAAAAAAAATGTCCAGATCTTCTCGATTGATACCGGCACCGGTTTACTCCGCCCCACCTTTGACGGCTGGGATCTTATCCCGGAAGGATACCGCGTATATATTGACGATTTTATTCCTGAGGGGGACGTGCTCGTTCCCGGAGTGGTAGGAGCAGATCCCGGGATCCGTGACGGTGATGAAGTGCTTGTCATCGGGGCCCGGGCTCACGCTACGGGACGTGCAGCATTACCGGCGGATGAGATCCCGCGTTCGCGCCGTGGCGTGGCAGTCCGGGTGCGTAAGATAAAGAGGGTTTAGGTTCAACTAGAACGATACATTGCAGATCATCCAGGGAGTGAAAAGGTTGTTCCGTATCGAAAAAGTCGAACAGGATGGGTGGGAATTATGAGCACCCCCCTGTCTGCACAGGAGGTAAAGGGCATAATCTCAGCCGGTTCGAAAGGCACGTCAGCCATACCGGTCGTGGTTGCCGTTCCCAAGGAGCTGGCCCCGGGGGAAGAGCGCGTAGCGACCGTACCGGAGGTTGTCCAGAAGCTCACGAAATCGGGGTACGAGGTCCGGATCGAGCACAACGCAGGGATACGTGCGTACTACCCCGACGATCTCTTCACGGCTGCCGGTGCGAAGATCGCATTCAGCCGGACCGACCTCCTGAATGACGCCCGGATCGTCCTGCGTGTCCAGCCCCCGACCGTCACCGATGTCGATCAGCTTAACGAGGGCACGATTGTCATTGGGTTTATGAACCCGGCGCACAACCTCGATGCAATCGCCCGGATGCGCGACCGGAAGGTCACCGCCTTCGCTCTCGAGTTCGTTCCGCGGATCACCCGCGCCCAGAGCATGGATGCACTCAGTTCACAGGCAACGGCCGGCGGGTATGTGGCCGCCATCCTGGGTGCTGATAACTGCCCGAAGTTCCTCCCGATGCTGACAACGGCCGCAGGCACGATACGGCCGGCAACCGTGCTCATCCTGGGTGCCGGCGTCGCTGGCCTCATGGCGATCGCCACGGCAAAGCGGCTCGGCGCCATGGTCGAGGCCTACGATGTCCGGCGTGCTGCGGGTGAGCAGGTCAGGAGTCTCGGCGCCAAGTTCCTCGAGCTCGAGATCAACGCCGAAGGCCAGGGTGGTTACGCCCGTGAGCTCACACCCGAGGAGAAGGCGCAGGAGCAGCAGATGGTCTCCGCCGCTGTCGCGCGGGCCGACATCGTCATCACGACAGCCGCCATCCCCGGTCATAAGGCCCCCCTCCTTATCACTAAGGAGACCGTAATGACGATGCGACCGGGCGCCGTTATTGTCGATCTGGCTGCCGAATCGGGTGGCAACTGCGAGCTGACACAAGCAGGCAAGACCGTGAAAGAGTACGGAGTCACCATCATAGGGGCGCAGAACCTCCCGGCACGGGTGCCGTTCCACTCGAGCCAGATGTATGCGAAGAACCTCCAGTCGTTTCTCGCACTTCTTGTCGACAAGGACGGAGCTCTTGTCCGGGAGTTTACTGACGAGATCCTGGTTGCGAGTATCCTTGTCCACGCGGGTACCGTGCTCCATGGGCCGACACGCGACCTCCTGAGTGGAGGGAAGCCATGACCGACGTAACAACGCTCTGGACCGCGGTCTATATCGCGATGCTGGCCGCGTTCACCGGTTACGTCGTCATCAGTCGGGTCCCTGCCATCCTGCACACGCCGCTGATGAGCGGCTCGAACTTCATTCATGGGATCGTGCTTATCGGCGCAATGGTCGCGCTCGGTCTCGCCACGACGCCTCTCGAGCAGTTCATCGGGTTTATTGCGGTCATCCTTGGCGCAGCAAACGTCACCGGCGGCTACGTTGTCACGGAACGGATCCTCCAGATGTTCGACCGCAGCGGGAAGAAGCCCAAAAAGAGGTCCTGAGCATGATCGACCTCTCATGGGCGATCGACCCGGTCTACATCGCGACAATCTTCTTCTTCATCATCGGCCTCCAGCGGATGAGCCACCCGCTCACTGCCCGGAGCGGGATTGTCTGTGCCGGTGCCGCGATGCTGATCGCGACACTCGTGACGTTCCTTACTCCGGACCTTACCAACTTCGCCTTAATGGCAATTGCGATCGTCATCGGCGGGGGATTCGGCTACATCGCGGCAAAGCGCGTCGCGATGACCGACATGCCCCAGATGATAGCGCTCTACAACGGCATGGGTGGCGGCGCAGCGGCCGGGATCTCAGCTGTCGCGCTCCTCGGTACAACCAATGCCATCACCGGTTCCCTCGCTGTCGTTGGCGGCCTCATCGGGGCCGTCTCGTTCTCGGGGAGCATCATTGCGTTCCTGAAGCTCCAGGGCTGGATGCGGCCGCGGCCGATCACCTTCCCGGGCCAGCAGATCGTCAATATGGCGGTTCTGGCCCTCGCTATCGTCTCTGGTGTGCTCGTTCTCGTACAGCCGGTCTGGATCCCGCTCTCCGTTGCTATGTATCTCCCACTTTTCTTTATCCTCTCGCTCGGGTTCGGGCTCCTCATGACGCTCCCGATCGGCGGGGCCGACATGCCCGTTGTGATCTCGATGTACAACGCCTTCACCGGCCTCGCTGTTGCGCTTGACGGGTTCTCGTTTGCGACCCCCAACTATGCGATGGTCGTCGCGGGTATCATTGTCGGGGCCGCGGGCTCGCTGCTCACGCTCAATATGGCTCGGGCGATGAACCGCTCGGTCCGGAACGTCTTCTTCGGAGCGTTTGGTGCGACGGAGGAGAAAGGACTGCAAATCCAGGGCAGCATGAAGTCAATCGAGACTGACGACGTCGCGGTCCTGCTTGCCTACGCGGATACGGTGATAATAGCTCCCGGTTACGGCATGGCGGTCGCCCAGGCCCAGCAGAAGGTCAAGGAGCTGACCGATCTGCTTGAGAGCAAGAACGTCCAGGTAAAGTTCGCTATCCACCCGGTTGCCGGACGGATGCCCGGACACATGAACGTCCTGCTCGCCGAGGCAGGGGTCGCTTACGACCACCTCTTCGACCGGGATGAGGTGAACCCGGAGTTCCCAAGCACCGATGTTGTCCTCGTAATTGGGGCCAACGATGTCGTCAACCCGGCAGCGCACCGGCAGGGCAGCCCGCTCTTCGGCATGCCAATTCTTGATGTCGAACAGGCAAAAAACGTCATTGTTCTTAAGCGCGGCCAGGGGAAGGGTTTCGCCGGGATCGAGAACGACCTGTTCTACCGGGACAACACGCGGATGCTCTACGGTGACGCGCAGGAATCCGTCGGGAAGCTCGTGCAAGCCCTCAAGAAGCTCTAGGGCTCCTGAGGATCTGCCGGGCCGATGGTAGGGTTCTGCCGGCCTCTCATCATCACTCTTTTTTTAGTGAAGTAAACCCCGCGGATGAGACGATCCCGCCACCCCCGACGGGGCGCCCCAACGGCGGATTGGCAATTAAAAAAGACGACCCCGACTGCTGTGGCTCGAAGAGGTCTGGACGCGGGGGTGCTTCGTATAGAGCACGATTTTCGAGGTTCGGGTGTGAACGTAGAGGTTCTTACCCATTTCAACAGACCCTAAAATAAAAAAGTTTCCAAAATGCAGAGACTATATTTCCGGTATATGTGGTAGTGAGTTGTAGTATTTTCCCTCATCATCTACCCGGACTGAACTCGCTCCAGCACAAGTTCTTTCCCAAATATTTTTTCAAATGCCTTTTTCTCTGCTTCGACACCCCATATTTCCAGCTGGCAGTCCCCGCGGGCAACAACTTCGAGATATACAAATTCTTTATCAATTTGGGAGAAACGCACATGCTGGATCAGTGCAGTGTGACTGCGGTCAAGACTCTCTCCAAGCCGGATGAACGTTGAAAGAATTCGCAGGGTTTCCCGTTCACGGGAATCCAGCTCGAGAATTTCCGGATCTCTTTTTCTCGGGGTTTTTTTCCGGTGGAACCGGGCAATATTTGCCATGAAGGTGACTTCCTTTTGATCAAAGCCAAGGAGTTCTGAATTTTTTATGATGTAATAGGAATGCGCTTGGTGATTGGTATAGGAAATGAACGACCCGATATCATGGAGAAATGTTGCATATTCCAGCAGCTCGCGTTCCCCGTCACCAAAGGTATGGAGTTTCTGCTCCTTTGCTGAGTCAAATAATTCCAGAACCAGGCTTGTCACCGTACGGGCATGTACCTCATTAATCCCGCAGGACCTTCCCAATTGCAGGACACTGCGCTGCCTCGGGGAAAGTTCACCAAGGAGAGGGAATGAATCCATCCTTGAGAGGTAATCAACCAGCAGACCGTCCTGCAAGCCCCTTCCGGTAATGGTAATGGAATCAAGCGACAGCTCCTTCATGAACAGATCAAGAATGGCTGCACCGGGTATGATAATGTCCGCACGTTCAGGATTTATTCCTGGTATTTTCCTGCGCTCCTCAAGGGGAAGAGAACACAGGAGATCAACTACCTTCCGTAAATCTTTGTAACTAAGAACATCTTTTCCGGAATTCCCGTCATGGTGATAGGCTTTGTGTGCAATTTCGGCAAGATTCACGATCGTGCCGGAACTTCCGACTGCAAAATCGGGTTTTTCTTTACGCAGCTTCTGGACAGAATGGATAATAGTATCTTTTACGTGCTGCTGGACGATCTTATACTGGTCCTGAGACACGGGCCCGGTAATGGTGCCTGACAGATAAAGGTTAGAGAGGCGGATGGCACCCAGTTTGAAGCTCTCAAGATAGTGATAGGTGCGTTCCCCACCAATTGCAATTTCTGTACTTCCGCCACCGATATCAATAAAAAAAGCCTGCCGATCCCCCAGATGAATTCCCCTTGAAACACCCAGGTAAATAAGACGGGCTTCTTCCTGTCCTGAAATGACACGGACATCCAGCAAGGCTTCCTGCCGCAAACGATGCAGGATTTCATGCTGATTGGTTGCTTCCCGCATGGCAGATGTGGCTACAGCGACAAATTCGTCAGTCTTAAAAGTCCTGGCGAGTTCTGATAATTTTTTACAGACAATCACCAGTCGCTCTATTGCTTCAGGAAGGATCTCTTCTTCCTCAAACTCTCCTTCCCCAAGTCTTACCTGTTGTTTTTGCTGTGACAGGATGCTGTAGGAATGATTTGGATTGAGTCTTACAACAAGGAGGCGAACTGAGTTGGTTCCAATGTCAATAAATGCTACAACACGACCGTCAGGGTCGGATATCCTGTTTTTCAACGGATCACCAGTTTCCGCTCAAATACCTGGATAAAGAGATCACTTTTCAGGAAGGCTCGCGCTTTTTCTGCTGATATATCCCGTAGTGCGGACACTTCAAGGAGTATTTCCTGTGGGTTTATGATACAGTGAACAGACTCTGCCGATCCAAGATGGAGATAGTCCAGACCATCAGCAATCCGAAGCAACGCTGCAAGCATTAAAACAGTATTGCGGTCATGCGATGAGAGAAGGGAAAAAAATCCGTCTGATTCAAAACGGATTTTTCCCCGGTGCGCTTTGGCAACAAGCCCCACAATTCCCCGATCCATAACATCAAGGGAGAGATTCTCATCAGACAGTATCATAACCGCACTACGAGCGGAATGCCCGCTCTTCCCGAATTTCCACCCAATATCGTGTAACAGACCTGCATACTCAAGTAAGAAGCGTTCGCGGGTCCCCATCCGGTGCAGTGGTTCGAGATCATCAAACAGCATCAGGGCAAGATCCGTTACTTTACGACTGTGCGCTAATCCCTCTCCATGCACAGAGGCAAGACTGGATACTGAAGCCCTGATATCGTTATCGTTAAAAGTACCTGAAAACCGGTAGGTACTTTTTCTTTCTGCATTCAGATTTTTGCAGAGTTCATCCCAGAGCCGTGAACGTCCGAGTGAGTCCCAGAATCGTACAAATCGCTGATAAAGGATTTTTCGTTCCTTTTCCCGTTCAGCCAGGAAATGTTTGTACCTGGTGACTTTGCTCACCCGCATATTTTTTGGTCCAGTCATTGCCTGGGATGTTAACCGTTCCTTTACGAGCATGACCATCACCGTATCTATCCAGACATCACAATCATGCAAATCTCCCAGGATTTCCTGGATCTTTTTTACGCGGGAAAGGGGCTTTTTGAGACCACGCCGGTAGAGCGGACCGTACACCTCCATGGTGTACCTGAGTTTTTTTGCAGCAATTCGTATTGCATGATGTTCTGCAATGGCATCCGGATTGTGCACCCATGTTTCATACGACAGCAGTTTAGTAAGGCGTCTGGCGATGCGGGAAGCAGCTACCGGTGCTATTCCATAGGGAGAGGGTTTCTTCCGGGTACTTTTTGCCTGTGTTTCCTGATTACGAAAAAAAATCCTCATCTCATCAATTACCCTGCTGTTTTCCAGATTATCGAGTGATGAAACGACGGCAATCTGGAGTTTTATGCGTTTTTTTTGCAATTGTGAGAGAAGAATTGTCTCCATATCTCCTGGCAAACGGATTGACAGTGCATTATCCGGTTCATCAGCATGCTTTCTGGCATCTCTCTTTTTTACGAGCTTTGTTAAAAACGCAATCTGAACATCCGCATCACGGGCTTCTCCCAGTGCACGGGTAACCTTCCGTATCTCCTCCATCCATTGCTGATATTTTTTTTCAGGAAAGCATGAATTAAAGAGAGGAAGTGCCGCACGTAACCGGCGGGATGCAACCCTCATCCGATGGATATGTTCAATATCCTGCGCTGTTTTAACGCCGCCAATCTCTTTTGAAAATGCATCAAGAAGGGGAAGGAGTCGTTGCACACCAAAAATACACTCCGCTTTGAGTGGTTTCGGCTCGTTAGTTACCACCATTATACCAGGTTCCCCTGTGATCGACAAGCCAGGATTGTGTATTCAGTGCTGGCATGTCTTCGGAAGGTGTGCGACGTTCGTAAGAACCATCACTTTTCAACAGACGACACTTTATGGTATCCCTGAGTTGCACAGGAAGAATTGTTGATATAATTGCTTTCCGGTTTTGAAGATTTTCAATCGGGAAAAGAATTTCCACCCTGCGGTCAAGGTTCCGTGGCATGAGATCGGCACTTCCCAGCAATACCTCTTCATCGCCACCATTATGGAAATAGTAAATGCGGGCATGTTCAAGGAACCGTCCAACAATGGAAGTGACCGTAATATTCTCGCTTACATCAGTAATTCCAGGACGCAGACAACAGATTCCACGGACCTGCAGATCCACTTTTACCCCAGCCTGTGATGCACGATAGAGTGCAGTAATGCACAGAGGATCAATCAGGGCATTCATCTTGAAAATAATGTGCCCGTTTCCCCGTTCGAGGTGGTGGGTAATTTCCCGGTCTATCCTGTCAATGATGCTATTGCGTAAGGTAACCGGAGCAACCAGCAGCTTCTGGTAATTGGTAATCCGTGCGTACCCGGTAAGCAGATTGAAAATGTTTGCAACATCTTCTCCCTTTTCCTTATCACAGGTTAAAAGGCCAAAATCCGTGTAAATTCTGCTTGTGGTGGCGTTATAATTGCCGGTGCCGAGATGAAGGTAACGTCGTATTCCATCTTTCTCACGACGAACTACCATACAGAGTTTTGCATGGACTTTGAGTCCTACCACGCCATAGACAACATGGACACCTTCATTTTCAAGCGCACGTGCCCACCCGATATTATTCTCTTCATCAAACCTGGCCTTCAGTTCGATTAATGCGGCAACATCCTTTCCGTTCTCGCGGGCTTCCAGAAGAGCATTCACGATCGGGGACTTTGAGCCGACACGGTAGAGGGTTATTTTGATGGCAAGGACGTCCGGATCATATGCGGCCTGGCGAAGAAAATTTACTACCGGTGAGAAACTATCGTACGGGTGATACAGCAGAATGTCATGATGGCGGATGGCAGAAAAGATGTCTGTTCCTTCAGCCAGATCTGACGGTAGAGATGGCTGGAAAGGTATGTCTTTCAGATCCGGGCGATCAAGGGAAAGCAGCTGCATAAGATCAGCCATCCCGATCGGATGACCGATCCGATAGAGCATATTGGGAGTTACCCCGAGTTTCTTTTCGAGCATTTGACAGATCCCGTCATGCATGGAACACTCAAGCTCGATACGCACGGGTTTTCCCCGTGCACGCTGCTCCATGACCTCTTCAACAGTAGTGAGGAGATCCGAGGCATCGTCAACCTCAATATCGATATCTGCGTCGCGGGTAATCCTGAATGGAGAAGATGCGACAACTTCCATTCCCGGGAAAAGCTTGTCGAGATTAGCTGAGATGAGATCTTCAAGATAAACGAAATGTACAACAGCATCATTACCGGACAAAACGCTGCTTTTGGGGGGGATTATTATGAGCCGTGAAAACAGGTTTGTCGGGACCTTGATCCTTGCAAAAAAATCCTTATTGTTCTGATTCCTTACAATAATGGCAAGGTTAAGTGAACGGTTGGAAATAAAGGGAAACGGGTGAGTGCTGTCAAAGACAAGAGGTGTCAGGACGGGAAAAATCTCGTCAATAAAGTATTTATGCATCAGTTCTTTCTGCAGGTCCGTAAGATCTGCATACATATGGATAAAGATTCCTTCGGCCGCAAGTTTCGGTAAAATATCCTTATGCCAGGTTTCATACAGAATTGCAAGATCAGGAAGAAGCATCTGCCGGATTGCCTCCAGCTGCTGTTGAGGAGTCATCCCGTCCGGAGGTGATTTCAGGACACCTTTCTCCAGCTGGCGCTGGAGACCCGAAACCCGGACCATAAAGTATTCATCAAGGTTATTGGCAAATATCGCCAGGAACTTCACCCGTTCAAGCAACGGATGGCTTTCATCACGGGCTTCATCCAGAACGTGCCGGTTGAATCGTGTCCAGCTTACTTCACGGTTTATAAACAGTGATGAATTTTCCAGATCAATTTGGTTATTATCCATAAGCGGACCTCAGTGCGATATCGGTAAATATCCGGGTTTAAAGGAATAAACGGATTTCTCCGGGTTAATATTATAATTCCTTCGTTAGGTATATATTTAGACATTTTCACTCGCGTACAGATGAAAAAATGAAAACTTTCCGTGGAGTTTAGAGTTATCCGTTGAAGTTATGGAATTTGTGACAATGTTCGATGAACTCCTGCTTCCGGTGTTCGCTCGGGTTAATGGGGGGTCTGAGATAGCCAATTTCTGGTGTCTGGAGTGCAGGACAGAAAGGGCACAGCGCTGCATCCACATCATTGGCCTTTTCCCGTACCGGACAATAATAGATTCCACCGGTAAACTGGACAGAATCCCCGCCTGGGAACGGTGTTCCAACCGGATGTCCCGGTTCATTCAGTATGAGCATGCAGAACCCGGCCAAGAGGTATTTTAAAAACCGGACCACTGGGGCATCTCCTTTGGCGGAATCCCGGCATTGCTCACCCGCCATGTCCCAGTACTTTTTCTGCTGCTCAGTCACCGGTTCATGCATTGTCTTAAAAACACCCTGTTGCTGCAGGAGGCGTATCTGCTGATAGGTTCCCAGCAGGTGTTCAGTGATCTTTTTTTCGAGCTGGTCCCGGTATTCCGGTGTAATGTCCTGGATTTTGTTGCTGAAATTCTGTTTCATCCGCTGTATTTCAACCGGGGAATGCTGCAATACCAGGAACGCAATGCGTTCCCCCAGATCACCTCGGTTTTTTGCCTGTTGTAATTCCTGGCATTTCTGTGCAATAGTTGCCCCGCATGCAGGAAAACCAGAAGAGTCGTTGGGTGTGTAGGACATAGTATCAGGATCAGGATTGCTGTGATACTTAGGGGATTCAAATCATATAATTTTGTGGAATCAGGCTCTTTGTTATGTCCGAACGTTTTTATATTCTTCTTTCCCACTTCATACTATGGTGATTTGCCATGAGTGAATGTTTTATTTGTTGAAAACCTGCGCTTTTTAGATACTACGTTACGGGACGGGGAACAGACCCCGGGTGTTTCGTTAAACCCGGAGAAAAAATTTGAGATTGCGAACAAACTTGCTGATGTTGGCATCGATGTAATTGAAGTTGGTTCTGCCGCTGCATCAGAAGGCNCTTCANCAGGATATCGATTTTGCCGCAGATTATGGTGCGGATTCAGTCCACCTTGTAGTCCCGGTCAGCGACCTGCACATCATAAAAAAGATGCGCAAAACGCGGGAACAGGTTGCCCGGATGGCATATGATGCCGTAGAGTATGCAAAAAGCCGGGGGCTTATCGTAGAACTCTCCGGAGAGGATGCATCACGGGCGGATCAGACTTTCCTGCAGGAGATCTTCACAGAAGGTGTCAACCGTGGGGCAGACCGCCTTTGTTTCTGTGACACGGTGGGGCTTTTAACGCCGGAAAAAGTTGCCGTCTTTATTCCCCCGATCGCAAAGATTGCACCGCTCTCCATCCATTGTCATGATGATCTCGGATTCGGGGTCACTAACACAATGGCAGCGCTGAAGTGCGGGGCCTCCTGTGCACATGTGACAGTTAATGGCCTTGGCGAACGGGCGGGCAATACGCCGCTTGAAGAGATTGTCATGGCACTTGAGATCCTCTATGAGTACCCGACGCGGATAAAAAAAGAGGAACTCTACCAGCTTTCCACCCTGGTATCTCGCCTGACCGGAGTCCCGCTGCCGGTGAACAAGGCGGTGGTCGGTGAGATGGCATTTACCCACGAAAGTGGTATCCATGCCCATGGTGTGATGAAGGATCCCTCGACCTACGAGCCGATCAAACCTGAAACGATCGGAAGAAAGCGTCGTATCGTGCTGGGGAAACATTCGGGTTCAGCGTCTGTTGAATCTGCACTCAACGAGATGAGTTACAAGGCAGACGAAAACCAGATCAAAGAGATTGTAAAGAGGATCAAAGAACTGGGGGATGCAGGTAAACGGGTAACTGATACTGACCTGATGGCAATTGCCGATGCAGTTCTTGCCATTGACTATAAACCGATCATCAAAATGCGACAGTTTACCGCAATTTCCGGCAGCAATATGATCCCGACTGCGTCAGTTACGCTTGATGTAAACGGACAGGAGATGACCGGTGCAGCTACCGGGGATGCTCCTGTTGATGCGGCGATGGAAGTTCTGCGCAAATGCGTAGCAGATGTGGCTGATATCCGGCTCGAAGAATACCATGTAGATGCTATCCAGGGTGGCACCGACGCACTGGTCGACGTAACAGTAAGATTAAGTAAAGACGGGAAGATAATTACTTCACGCGGCGCTCGCACGGACATCATTATGGCAAGTGTCGAAGCGATGATCGCCGGCATGAACAGACTATTGAGGGAAGAACATGAAAACCGGGGCTAAAATCCTCGTTGAATCACTGCAGCGCGAAGGAGTCGAGATCATCTTCGGCTACCCTGGCGGTGTGGTGCTGCCGATCTATGATGAACTCTACAATTCATCCCTGCGGCACATCCTTGTACGGCACGAACAGGCAGCAGCGCATGCCGCGGACGGGTATGCACGGGCGAGCGGTCGTGTAGGGGTATGCCTTGCGACCTCAGGCCCCGGAGCATGCAACCTCGTAACAGGCATAGCCACGGCATATATGGACTCGGTCCCCATGGTTGCACTTACCGGTCAGGTCCCGACAAACCTGCTGGGCAATGACGCCTTCCAGGAATCTGACATCACCGGCATCACGATGCCTATCACCAAACACAACTACCTTGTCAAGGATACTGCCGATCTCGGGCGGGTAGTGAAAGAAGCGTTCTATATTGCCGGCACTGGTCGTCCGGGCCCTGTCCTGATCGATATCCCCAAAGATGTGAGCACAAAGGCCATCAAAGAACCCCTGGTTCCCGAAAAGGTAACATTACGGGGTTACAACCCGACCTATCGCGGGCACAAACGCCAGATAGAAAAGGCACTCCAGCTGATTACCGCAGCTGAACGACCGGTGATCTATGCCGGGGGCGGTGTCATCGCATCCAATGCCTCAGCAGAGCTAGTCGATTTTGCTACCCAGCTGGGAATCCCTATTGCCACCACGCTGATGGGACTCGGGTGCATTCCCGGGGATCACCCGCTCAACCTGGGGATGCTCGGGATGCATGGTACGGAATATGCCAATTTTGCCATCACAGAAAGTGATGTCCTGTTTTCCATTGGCGTGCGGTTCGATGACCGCGTGACCGGTAAGACGGATACGTTTGCACCGCATGCAAAGATCATCCATATCGATATTGATCCTGCAGAGATCGGAAAAAACAAGCGTGTTGATGTACCGGTAGTCGGGGATGTCAAGGCAGTCTTACAGGACATGCTCTCGATGCTGAAAAAGAACGGG
>PDVJ01000315.1_pt1 | contig 15886 bp, 12 predicted proteins | sample 1369811 | NCBI WGS metagenome assembly PDVJ01 (sample SAMN07795376, study PRJNA414565) | Alkali sediment metagenome, whole genome shotgun sequencing project. | reverse complement strand
CTCTCCGGCTGACGATTGCCCAATTCCCGTAGAATATGAAACACCGGACCCTGTTTCTTTGTCTCCAATGGAAGAGCGTGCATTGCCTGGTACTTCAACTTGCCCATCCTTGTCCGATAGTGTACCAGTTACACCATGAGCAGGAGCCGACTGAAGTGATGAAAGATCAGAAGTGGTAACATTGGTCCTGAATCCTTGATCAATTTCCATTTCACCCGACTTCTCTTTTTTGTTAGCATTTTTTTGAGCTCCCCCAGGCCCGGCCTGCCTGTCACCGGACAGAACCCCTGCCCTTTCTCCAGTTCTTTCAAAGTTCAAAAATGAAAAATCCAACGATATACTCTTGGGATGAATTGGTTTGTCTATCCAGGCAGCAAATACGGCAGCGATTATAAAACCGTGAACCAGAAGAGAGATTGACAGGCTTTTTTGTAAATCATTCACTTGACTATTTGTTCCGTCTGAAGGCTGATCTTTTTAAAACCAAGGGTTTTAATCACATCGATAACTTCGACGAAATTCTGTAATGGTATATTCTTATCTGCCCTGATGAGAAAAGAGGCATCCCGCGGGACTGAAACCACCTTTTGCCTGAGGTCAGGCAGCGTCACTTGTTTGCCTTGGTAATATATAACTCCAGTGCTATCAATTTCCACTATGTTTGATTTCATCGTTTTTTCATGTTCCGCAACAACTTTTGGCAGCTCGACCGGAATAATACCCCCTGCCACAAAGGTGCTTGTCATTAAAACAATCGTGAGGAGCACAAGCATCACGTCGATAAAGGGTATCATGTTGATGTAATCAAACTCCTTCTCTTCCATGCCTCACATCCCATTCGAGAAGTGTTACTTTAACTTTTCGCAAGAGTGCATTATAAAAAACCACCGTTGGTATGGCAACACAAAGCCCAACTGCTGTTGCTTTAAGCGCGAGCGCAAGTCCAACCATTATTTTTGTGGCATCAATATAACCGGCCACGCCGATTGTGTAGAAGGTGAGCATAATCCCCAGTACTGTGCCAAGGAGTCCGATATAGGGTGCATTGCTTCCTATGGTTGCAACAATGGCAAGCCTTTTTGTCAGAACGATCTCGAGACCCTTCCTGTTGCCTCCATATGCATCAATATTTATCCTTTTAATAAAAAAATACCTCTCAATAAAGATGGTAAGAGAAATAATTGACATAACCACCAGGAGCCCGATAATGCCGTAATCTATAAAATATCCAAGCCATTCCATCATGTTAATCTAGTATAAATAGCCACCATTGTCAAAAGTCTCCCCGTGGTAATCTATACATACTCTTGAACTTATGTTCTCTTTAGAGTAAAACTAAGATATGAAAAGGAGCAATTCCATTTACACGGTACTTTCGAACCTACCGGAATTTGTCAAAGACAAGAAAATTCCCTTGAAAGAAGCACCTCAGGATGAAAGGTTCGTCTACGCCGAGGCGATGGAGGGTGTTCAGCAAATCTCACACGACAAGGCATTGATCAGGCGTCCGGCACCAGCAAAAATTCGTTGCACAACGACGATAGAAGATCCACAACAATTACTCGAAGAAGCAGTTAGGGACAAACGAAAGCTGAACGTTACAAATATGCCGGAGTACATGGAAGGATATGCTGAAGGGATAAATCCCGTGACCCTTGATAAACTGAAAAATAGTGAATTTTCTATTCAAAAGACCCTTGATCTCCACGGCTTTTCATTGGAGGATGCACAAAAGACCTTTGAAGAGTTTATAACTGATTCTATAAAAAACGGCCTTAATTGTGTTAAGGTAGTTCACGGTAGAGGTCTTAAGTCAAGGAATGTCCCTGTCCTTAAAGAAACCCTGAAATCATGGATTATACGGGATATCAACAGAAAATGGGTTACTGCATTCTCGAGTGCTAGGATGTGTGACGGAGGCCCTGGAGCAACCTGCATACTTCTTAATAAAAAACCCGTTAAGAAACGGATACATATACTTGGATGACAGATATTTGCTCGCACTATGAAGCGAGCATAGATATTAACAGTTCGAACAGTTTAAACCGTTTAAACTGTCCTTAAGGAGGAGGATTGAACATGAAGAAGATTGGAATCATTGGTATGGGCAACATGGGTGAGGCAATACTGAAGGCCCTTTTGAAAAATGGCGCGCAAAAGACATCTATACTCTGCGCTGAGACGAAATCAGCAAGGGCAAGCTTCATCGTGAAGACATACGGAATGAAATGTTATGAGAATCACGAAGAAGTTGTAAAAAAGACTGATTATTTGATACTTGCTGTAAAACCCCAGGACTCAAAAAACGTATTACAGGCAATCGCTCCCTTATTCACTGAGAAGAAGGTTCTTATCAGCATTATGGCCGGAATCACAACATCAAACATACTATCTGTAGCCGGTAAAGCAGTAAAAGTTGTAAGGATAATGCCAAACATCTGCGTGAAAGTCGGTGAAGGGGCAATGGGCCTTACATCAAACAAGATGGTTGGGGCCGATGATGTAGAGGCAATAAAGACCATGTTTTCCCCCATGGGAAAAACCGTGGAGGTTGGCGAAGAACTCATGGACGCCATCACCGCCTTGGGTGGCAGTGGTCCTGCCTTCGTACTTCTTTTTCTCGAAGCGATGATTGATGCCGGCGTAAAGCTAGGTATTCCGAGAGATAAGTCTACTGTTATCTCATCCCAGGTGATGAAGGGGACAATAAAAATGCTTGAGTCAGAAAGCCTTCACCCCACATTAATGCGTGAAATGATCACATCTCCTGGCGGTACCACTATAGCCGGCCTGGCAGCCATGGAACAGGGGGCTTTCAGAGGCACTGTGATACGGGCAATTGAAGAGGCCTGCAAAAGGTCAAAGGAACTTTCCCTGTAATGTTCAACGAATATAGCGCTAATAGACAAAAGATGGTGGAAACACAGCTTTTGCCAAGGGGGATCAAGGATTCCAGGGTACTTGCAGCGATGAAAAAGGTACCAAGACACCTTTTTCTTGACGAGGCCCTGTGGCCTGAAGCATATGAAGATCACCCGCTACCAATAGGCGAGAAGCAGACCATTTCCCAACCTTTCATGGTTGCCGTTATGACAGAAGCACTAAAGCTAAGCGGTAATGAAAAGATTCTCGAAATAGGAACCGGTTCCGGATATCAGGCTGCTATCCTCGCGGAGCTCGCAGAACAGGTGTATTCAATCGAAAGGCTCCCTGCCATAGCCAAACGGGCGAGGAGAATGTTTGATGAACTGATGTATTCGAATATCGTTATTACCATCGGTGACGGGACACTCGGCTGGAAAGAGCATAGTCCATATGACAGGATTATTGTTACAGCAGCCTCTCCTTATCCCCCAAAAACCCTCCTTGAGCAGTTAAAAATCGGCGGGAGACTTATAATTCCCATAGGTGATGAATTTACCCAGGACTTAACATTATACGTCAGGGACAGCGAAACAGAATACAGCAAGGAAAGCTTCGGTGGCTGCAGGTTTGTAAAGCTTATTGGAGAACAGGGTTGGAGAGAATAACCGAAGAAAAAGATCGTCCAGATCTTTTTGTTGACGAGGAATTTAAGGTAGAAAGGCTCTACCTGAAGGATCTGAGAAAGCTTCCTGTTATCACCATGGAAGAAGAAAGAGTATACGCTCGCCGTATAGCGCAAGGAGACACTGTTGCACGAAGGAAAATGATAGAAGCAAATCTCAGGCTCGTAGTGAAGATTGCCAGAAAATATATGCACCAGGGTATCTCCCACCTCGATCTTATCGAAGAAGGTAATATTGGCCTCATTCGGGCTGTTGAGAAATTTGACGCTTCAAGGAATTGCAGGTTCTCCACCTATGCCACATGGTGGATTCGACAATCTATTGAGAGGGGAATAGCAAATTTCTCCCGCACCATAAGACTTCCTATCCACATTTCGGCAAGAATCTACCGTATATCAAAGATTATACGCAGCTTCATCGAAAAGAACGGCAGAGAGCCCTCCCCTGAAGAGATATCTGAAGAAACAGGCCTTCCCCTCGATTTTGTTACGAACCTCTTTTCTGTGGTAGTAAAAACCTATTCCCTCGAAACAATCATTGATGAAGACGGCAAACTGACCCTTGAAGAAGTATTGTCAAACACCACCGAAGAGGAACCGCTGTCAGCATTTGAACAAACCCGAAGGGTTGAAGAGGTAGCTTCCTGGCTTGATATTCTTGGTACAGATGAAAAGAGGGTCATAATCCTAAGATATGGCCTGGATGGTGAAGAACCCCAGACCCTTGAATCAATTGGAAAGATATTTGGTGTTACGAGGGAACGAATTCGACAAATTGAACAAAAATCGATAAATAAGCTCCGCCGTATCGTGAAAAGAAGGAATATTGGAACAGAAAACATCTGACAACGAATCATCACACGCATCAACCACTGATATAATCAAAAAAGGCTCAGTTATTACAATCATCACCATGATCAGCAGACCCCTCGGCTATATCCGTGAGGCGATACAGGCATATCTATTCGGAGCAACCCTCCTCGTTGATGCTTTTATTGTGGCCTTCAACTTCCCGGAATTAATTCAAACCCTGTTTTTTTCAGGCGCCACGAGTGCATTCCTTGTGCCGGTGTGTGTTCGCTACATGAAAGATCAGGATGATTACTCTTCAATTTATTCAACATTCATCAACCTTGCCATCATTATAACCGTTTCTATATCTCTTTTTTTTCTTGCCTTCAGTCATGGAATAATAAACATAATTGCCCCTGGTTTTACTCCTGAGGCGAAGCAGATAACCACAATACTTTTTATCATCATGCTTCCTGTCATCTCCCTCCATACTGTTCTCTCTGTAATCAAGGCTTTTCTCAACGCAAAAGAACATTTCGCCGCACCGGAACTTTCAGGGATTATCTGGAATATTGCCTTCATCCTTTCTGCAATTTTCCTTCGCGACAGGTTCGGGATATACAGTCTGGCCATTGGTGCCACCGCCGGTTCTTTTCTTCAGATATTAGTTCAGGTACCTTACGTGAAGCGATTCAAAATCAAGTATAGAATGACTCTTAATTTAAAACACCCTGCCATCGTCGAGGCAAAGAACCTTTTTGCCGGGGCCTTGGTTGCAACTTCAATAGTGCCGATAAACAGTTTCGTAGGTCGCATTATTGCATCGTATCTTCCCCAGGGCGAAGTAGCAGCACTTTCTTACGCGTTCAGGATATTTATCCTCCCCTTCAGCCTCTTTGCTGTTCCCATTTACACGGTAATGTTTACAAAGCTCTCGAAGCTTTTTCATCGTAAAGATTGGCAAGGCATTAATACCCATATTGATAGCTCGATTGTGCTCATAGCCATCACGCTCATACCGTGCACCATATTGCTCTGTTCTGTGGGTGATGCTGCGATAAGTCTTCTCTACGAACGAGGCGCCTTCACCGAACACGATACCCTCATGACAAACAGGGCTCTCTTCGGATATAGCGTCGGTCTTATTTTCTACGCCCTTTCTATCTCGTTCGTAAGGGTATTCAATTCACTTCATGACATGAAAACCCCTGCAATAGTGGGGTTAACATCTATTGCCATGAATGCAATCCTGGCCTCAATCCTGATGGTTCCCCTGAAAAATCTTGGCATCGCTCTTGCCACATCGATCGTCTCATTCTATAACTTCACCATCCTATATGTGCTATTGAAGAAAAAGATAGGGTACTCCATGAAAAAGGGAACGATAAGAGAGATTTCACGATCCCTTCTTTCCGGCATCATTCTTCTTTTATCTATTTTCCTCTTTCGAAAGTTCGTGACAGAAAATACCTACCCCCTTCTTGGTATTAGTATAGTTTTAACTCTCATCATATACGGTTTCTTCTTTAAGACCTACTACCTCTCTCTTTTAAAAAAATCAGGGTGAGCAATCATTTTCAAGTACTAAAGACCTTTTTCATTCATTGACCCACAACACCCCATGTGATAGTATGGATATTATGATATACGCCCCGGAAATGGAATTTCATATTTCCCGCCAGACCAGGGATCGTTACCGGTTCAGCGATAGCCTCTTTTCAACAAGCGGCAACATCATCTTTATCAATTATCACAGCGCAAGAATCTTCGTTCAGAAAATGAACGAGAAAAGAGACCTCCTCAACTTTCCAGAGCAAGCTGTCAAAACCGGACAGATTGTTTCTATGGGGCTCATCGACGAAATCCTGCATCATGTTGTTTTTCTCTACCGGCAGGAGATAAATGCTCAAACCATGGGAAAGGCCCTCAGCTCATTATATGATACCATGGGAAAGGAAAATGTTGACAGAGCCATGAGGGCTTTTATCGATGAGTTTCCTCCCCTATCTGTTTATCGGCAGGAACTGACCACAGAAGCGTACCTTGTCGGCAAAACTGAAGAGATCCCGAACGTACAAATCGCCCTGGAGGAGATGCTTCTCCTTTGGCTTGCCAACATGAACCCCGCCTTCTCTCCATTTCATGAACTGTTCGACGATTCGAATCTGAAGAGAAATACTGCTTATCTTGAGATCATTACGGGCATAAAGAATATTTTTGAGAAAAAGCCGCCCTTTGGCCCTTATAGCCAGGCCCTTGTAGAAATGCTTCGCAGCCCAGCCGTTACGGTTCCCCATTCCCTTTCAGGTCAATTGGAATATATCCGCCAACACTGGGGTTTTCTCCTCAGCCGTTATCTTTCCAAGCTTCTCAGTAGTCTTGACCTCATCAAGGAAGAACAAAAAGTAACCTTCCTTGGACCAGGGCCGGCAGAGGTTTACAAGTTCAAAGGCCTGGAACTTGAGCCGGAGCAATTTACCCTTGACCGCGAGTGGATGCCAAGGCTCATACTCATGGCCAAGAATATCTATGTGTGGCTTGACCAACTTTCAAAAACATACAAACGCCCTATCACAAAGCTCAATGAAATCCCTGCTAAAGAACTGGAGACATTGCAACGCCAGGGATTTTCAGGCCTCTGGCTCATAGGCTTGTGGGAACGAAGCCCTTCATCTCAAAAAATTAAACAACTGTGCGGCAATCCGGAGGCTGTCCCTTCCGCCTACTCTTTATTTGATTATCAGATCGCAGAGGATCTTGGAGGAGAAGATGCCTACCGCGATTTCAGGGATACGGCATGGAACCACGGCATTCGGCTTGCCAGCGACATGGTACCGAACCACGTGGGCATCTATTCCCGATGGATTGTTGAACATCCTGATTGGTTCGTATCGTTAAACCACAATCCATTTCCCTGGTATACCTATGGTGGCACAGACCTTTCGCATGATGAGCGGGTGGGATTATTCATTGAGGACCATTACTACAGCCGAACGGATGCAGCAGTGGTATTCAAGCGCGTCGACCGGTGGACCGGCAGCGAGCAATACATTTATCATGGCAATGATGGAACGAGTATGCCCTGGAACGACACGGCACAACTAAACTACCTCAATCCTGAAATGCGTGAGGCAATGATCCAGACAATACTTCACGTAGCTCGAAAATTTCCCGTAATTCGCTTCGATGCAGCTATGACGCTGACAAAGCGCCATTTTCAGAGACTCTGGTTTCCCCAGCCAGGGACAGGTGGGGCAATCCCCACACGCGCTGAATTCGGGATGGGCAAGCAGGAATTTGATAAAGCAATGCCACATGAGTTCTGGAGAGAAGTCGTTGACCGTTTGGCAGCCGAGGCTCCGGACACTCTTTTACTGGCTGAAGCCTTCTGGCTTCTCGAAGGGTATTTTGTTCGCACCCTCGGCATGCACCGTGTTTATAACAGCGCCTTCATGAACATGCTGAGAGATGAAGAGAATGCAAAATACCGGGTTGTATTGAAAAACACGCTGGAATTCGATCCTGAAGTGTTACGTCGCTTTGTCAACTTCATGAACAACCCAGACGAGCGTACGGCTGTCGATCAGTTTGGCAAGGACAACAAGTATTTTGGTGTTTGTACGCTCATGGTTACCCTCCCTGGCCTTCCCATGTTCGGTCATGGACAAGTCGAGGGTTATGCAGAAAAATATGGTATGGAGTATCGTCGTGCATACTGGGATGAGAATCCAGACAAGTCACTCATCGAACGTCATGACCGTGAAATTTTTCCTCTTCTGCACAAAAGACACCTTTTTGCAGGGGTTGACAATTTCCTCCTCTATGATTTTTTCACCACAGACGGAACGGTTAATGAAGATGTCTTTGCCTATTCCAACAGCCTTGGACCGGAAAAATCCCTTGTGGCTTACCACAACAAAAATGGTAATGCCGCCGGCTGGATAAGAACTTCTGTTACCTACTCAGTGAAAGAATCTGGAGATGGCAAACGCATTCTCATACAGAAAACGCTTGGCGTTGGTTTAGCCATTCCCCCTGCAAATAACCGTTTCACAGTTTTCCGCGACCACCAGTCAAGGCTTGAGTATATTCGTCAAAATAGCGATCTCTGCGATCGTGGCCTTTATATTGATATTGGTCCTTATGAATATCATGTTTTCCTTGATTTCAGGGACATCGAGGATGACGTGCACCATCACTATGCCCGCCTGACCCATTATTTGAATGGACGGGGAGTACCGAGCGTCGATGAAGCACTCCGCGAGATCTTTCTGCAGCCAATTCACCATAGTTTTGCTGAGCTTTCTGACACAATCTTCCTCAGACGCCTCTGGGATGTAAGGTGTTCCATCCTCCTCAAAGAACTCGAGTCGCCTCCAAAAGATCTTTTATCAGACATTGAGACAAAAGCCACCAACCTCCTTTCAGAGATTAAGCACCACACGAACGGGAAAGGAGATATTGAAGGGCAGGCAAGAAAGATAGCCTCCACAATAGATTGCCTCATGACAGGGTTTGACTTGAAGGCAACCATCTCGCACTATGACAAAGAGATTTTCAAGAAAAATATCATCGACATCGAAGAGAATCTCAAGGGAGATGATCTGGTTTTTTATACACTCTGCAACTGGGTCTTTGTCCATACCCTTGGAGAGATTGCATCTGACACAGGAAGGGATGCACGCGAATTGAGCCGGAGCTGGATAGATGAATGGTTTCTCGGCCGCTTCATCGTCCAGACCCTTACAGACCTGGGCTTTGACAGGGAGGCAGCTTCCCGGGCAGTGACTATTATCAAACTGCTCACCAGCCATCAGGATTGGTATAAGGATCATGAAAACACATATGACCTTATATCAAGCCTTCTTCATGATAACGAGGTACGTGACTTATTACAGATAAACCGCCATTTAGATATTTTGTGGTTCAACAAAGAAGCCTTCGAGGGTCTCCTCTTTTGGATGATTCTTATTACGGCAGTAAAGACCAGTTGCGACATATCGATTATCCAGGAAAGCAGAGAAGCTATGATGGAAAAAGCAATTTCTCTCATGGCACCCCTCTATGAGGCCCTGGAAAATTCGCAGTATCAGGTAGAAAAACTATTGGAGCTCTTAAAGGCTCATAGCTCCAGCCAGGAGTCAGAATAAAGGGTTTGCCCGAGAAGAACGCGGGTCGTCTTCACGTAATGTAATTCATCGTTTGATAGCTCCGATAGATCGATTTCATCGCCATCCATTACATTGTGGACAAGCTTTTCCAGTTCAGGCCTCTCATCCCTGGCTATTGCATGTATTTCTTGATCGAAGGCATCCACGATTGCAGAATAGAGCCCGTATCTTTTCAGCATTATAAGGTATGTCCTGTTCATGATGGCACGAAGGTGCATTGGGACGCCGTTAGACACATTGGAAAGCCCTCCCGTAGACTTGCAGTCGGGAAAAAGCTCCTGGAGCATGGTTGCAAATTCGGTACATCCCTGTATCTGCAGTTGCTGCGAATTGATTGGAAGAATAATAGGATCAAGCCAGATATCTTCTTCCGGTATGGAGTATTGGGCAGCTTCAGCGAGAATTTGCGCTGCAAGAAGACCTCTTTCATTTGCATCACGGGGAATCCCTTCATCTCCCAAAGTAAGGCCGATAAACGAGGCATTGTATTTTTTTGCGAGGGGAAGGAGGGCAGCCATCCTTTCGGGCCTTGCCGAGATGGAGTTGATGAGGGCTTTCCCTTCATGAATCCTTAAACCCGCTTCAATGGCCTCTACATTTGTTGTGTCGAGGGAGAGTGGCAAGTCAGTAACTTCACGAATAGTTTTAATAACCCATTCCATGATCTCCGGCCCGGCCTTTCGTGCAGGACCGAGGTTGATATCCAGCATATCTACACCAGCTTTGGCTTCAGCTTCTGCCATTTCCCTGACCGGACCCGGGTCCATCTGTTTCAACGCTTCGCCGACTTTTTTTGACATTATATTGAGATTTTCACCTATGAGTATCATCCTAATCCCCTTTATTCGAAATAAACCGTGTTTCGGTGCATATCCTACTCGCTACTCATATGCCATCTGCTCTATGCGCCATGCCTAAGCTTTCCACATCTTCAGATATGCCGGTATATGAGCTGCCTCACGTGGTCCGACAAGAATCTCCCAATCGGATAATTCCTCTTCAAGCTCTCCAAGTATTGCTGCAGCATATCCCGGAATAATAAGCTTTTTATGATCAACCTTTTCGGCAATACCACTTTTCTTGATGAATGCCCCTACCCCATCACCGAGAAACTTGCCGGCTGCCCAAGCTGTCAGGACCGACAACCCTTCAGTGTCCATTACGCAAAGCCAGCTTGGAACCCTTGAATTTTCAATTTCACCGCTTACAATAAAATAGGTGAGGGAAAAATTGCACGTTACAAACACAGGAGAAGCATTGTCCGGGTTGTTTATCGGATAGATACCTTCTTCAGTTGTCATAGGTCTCTGCGGGTCCGTATAGATATTCATTCGTTGGAGAAGGAGGGGGAAGATGCTTTCGCCTTCGAAATCTGAAAGGACTATGATTCCAGCATACTTTGCCACAAAGCACGATGCAATGAGGGTCTCCTTCATCAAAGAGTCTGTCATCTCACATGGAAAAGTAATGGTGGGAAATCCAAGGGGTTTATACTTACCTATCAATGCTGCCCTTCGAATGATAACCTGATCCTGAAAGCTCTCCTTCGTGCCTCTTGAAGATGTATCCAAAACGAGGTCTTTCAGGCCCATGGAGGTAAGCCTCTCAGTCATGCTTGCCAGTTCCTCTATGCCATTGCCTTTAACGGCAAGGGGACAGTTGAAGGCCTTTGCGAGAAAACCAAATTCTTCAATATTCTCTCTTGTTGCAGCATAAATCAAGGGTCTTTTTGCCCTTGAAATCTCAAGGGCCTCCTTCATCAGGGAAGGCTTCGGGGTCATAAGAATTATCCCGTATGGCTCTCCAGCGGCTTTCCTGACAATGCTAAGAAATTTTTCGTCATTTCCCGTAGACTTTATAGCTACAAGCTCTGGTCGAAGAATTGTGCCGATACGATCGTACTGGAAAAGGCCTACCTTGGTAAAACGCTTATTGGTCTCTTCCTCATCCATGGCATCAGTGATAAGGATAGCAAGCCCTGGTTGATTAAAAAATGTTTTCTCATGGCGAAAGAGTACAGTCTCTCCACCTATTTTAATCTCGTATTCGCCGTCTCCGATGCTAAGTTGCCTTATAGGTGGGGCACTCGCTTCCGAAAGCTGCCCTCGCGCTTCCTCGGTTACATGGGGACATGCATCAATTTCAGTCTTGCCTGACGCTAATGCCATGGCAAAGGCCAGGCACGTCGGGTATTTGCATTCACCGCAATTTGTCTTGGGCAGAAGCTTAAAAATCTGGATTCCTGTCAGTGCCATTTTGTCTCCTTTTTAAAAACCAATAATGCATAACGCGTTATGTTTGATCAGCTTTTTGCTCTTCTCAACATCCCTACATCAGGGGATCCATGTTCACGCAGGGGTGTCCTTTCTCAGTGATATAGGCCATCACTTCTTCTTCCGTGCATGCTACAGTTTCATCTGCAATCATATCAGGGAAATTTGGAATACCAAGTTCTTCACCCCGCGTCTGTAGGCGTCCCTTTATCTCTTCCTTGAGTCTCTTCGGCATCCAGATGATTCTCAGGAGCCCACCTTCAGCTTTGAGGAATTTTTTCTGTGTAATGTTGTATTTACTATGGCCGAGAAATCCAGGATTCTGAGCCCCGCCGCCGACAGCCCCTGCAAGGGTGGTAAACTTCATACCACACGGTGTCATGTCGTTAAAATCCCTGTCAACAGTCATAATGCCATTTGCGATGGGAAGGATAGCGGCAATGCATTCACAGCAGCCGCACGTTGTCATGGGATCAACGAGAAGACTATAGAGGCTCACACTATCGATCTTCTGCCTCGATGCCATTCGTACATACTCATTACACCCCTTGAATTGGCCGTGATCCTCGCTCAGGCACTCACCCTTCTTTACCGGCTGGTTTGGCCCTTCGGGGCTTATTTCATACGCGGCCCGGCAATCAAGCCAGTTGTATGCACCACAGAGGCCTGTCCTTTCAGGACTCACGATACACACGTGACTTGGCGCAAAAGACTGGCAGAGTATACACGAATAGAAAGTGTCAACACTTTCGTCGGTCATCCCCTCAATTCTCTCGTCTCGTTGCTGATATGATGACCTGGCCGCTTCAAGAACCTCGTGCACCCTTGCCTCTTCAGTAAATATCTTCACCTGCACCTTGTCAAAAATGGCTCCAAAGTCCTGATGATACTTGGCATGAATAATTCTGCCTATATGTTCGAGCCTGAAACCCTTATCAACGGCCTGTTTCGAAATCCTTATCCACGCGATATCCCTCTGCCCGATATGCATGATCCCCTGGGCCTGGTTGATCAGGTGGTGATTCTGCCTTTCGAGGATTGGCTCGAAATCTTCCTGGAAGGTGCGTCCTGCCACCTCTGCAACCATGGCAAAATGAACCCGCGACCCTGCCGGGACATCGTCAATATTTGGCCCAATTACCTCTACTTTGCCGTCCTCAACCTCTTCCATTCTCTTCGTCGTTGTCCACTCGACTGCCACGGTCCTGCCACCACCCATTTCCAGGTAGATGTCTTCTCCCCTTACCCGCTCACCCTCAAAGGCCGGTCCATAAGACACAGGGATGGGTACCTTTGCAACCTGCACCTTGAGTCCCCTCACCTCGACCGCTTTTTGAACGATCTGATCATGGGGGATATTTGAAACCACGTGCTCATAGGTACAGATACCGGTGGGCAATACCTGCGGAATAGGTGTATCAGCAACAGTGGGGAATCCCCAGTTGATGGCGCCGGCTGCATTTGCGTACCATTCATCTGTTACATCACCGAGGGCAAGGACAAATGCATACGTACGATCCTTGTTGTAAATGAGATTTTTTCTGAAATCACCAGGCTTAATACCACCAAAGGCCATGGCTACCCTGCATGCGAACCCTATGGCAAATACTGCCTGGTATATATCGGGTCCGAATGAGACAAGCCTTGTTGGCCATCCTATCTGAATATTGGCCTCCAAAAGTTGCTCGGCAAACCTCTTTCCGTTGTTTTCAGCACACATAAAAACATAGAGGTTCTTTTCCTGTAACTCGAGGGCTATTTTGGCGGCAGTTTCTGAGTTTGGCGCAGACCCTGCAATGGCAGCAAATCCAGGGGCTGTACCATCGACGAATTCTACTCCCCTCTTCCTGAAAATAACATCATTTGCAGCTCCAAGCCACATGGTCTTGTCAGTAGGGTCTTCACTATTTGCAGCATAGAAATCGGGCATTTCAAGGTACTTGATTGCCTCAATAATCTCTTCTGCGAAAAAAGTTGCCATCCCCGCATCAAGGGCCGGTGCGAGATAAGGAAGGGATGATGTTTCCCGCACAGGGGGAGGAATAAGTCTCTGACAAATGTCGAGGACCTTTCGCATATCTTCAATTTTTTCAACACCAATCCCTGTTATTGCGTAAATAATAGGAAGATAATAGGCTGTGTTCGGGAAGCCAACCTCCTGGTGTGGGCCGAATCTCTCCAGGGCTTCCTTAAATTTTTCCTCTGCTTTGTTGTATATCTTATGCGCACCGCGTATCGCTGCCGAGGCAATGATCTTGGACACTAAACTCTCCTTTTCTAGTCGATTGCCCGTCTCATGGCCATATCAAAGAATACCCTCTCCCTGGCCTTGTCGATGCCAAGGGCCTTCCGTTTTTTGTCGATATGAGCGATCATTCGTTGTGCCCCTTTCACAGGATCAGGCTCATATGCCCACATGCCCTTGAACATGTTTTCATAGTCCTCAAAAAGGTGCTTCGTAACCCTTTCGCTCCCCAGGGTAGGCCAGGTAGTACCAAAAACTGTGAAGACACCGGACGCAACAAAATAATGCCCTATAGCAAGGGCCTTTTCGCTCATCCATTCAGGCGCTGCTCCTGCCGCCGGCAGGTCGCTTATGTCATCGCCAAGACCGCCCTCTTTTACCATTGCTGTTGCAGCAACAAGAATACGTGAATTGTCTATACATGAACCCATGTGGAGAACCGGAGGAATCCCAACTGCCTCGCACAGCCTGTTGTCAGAACAAGAACGTCATTCCTGATAAGCTCTTTGATCATGGCAATGTGGCCAGAGTCATGAACTGTTCTCACATTGTTGCATCCGACAACACCAGCAACGCCCCTTATCCTGCCGTTGATAATATTGTCATTGAGGGGACGGTAACTTGCCCTAAAAAGACCGCCAAGGAGGTAATTGATTGTCTCGTGACTGAAGCCGGCAATGATGTCCCTCGAATAATCCGGTATATAAACGGCATGTCGCCTGTTGGGATAGTTCTCGATTGCCATTTTCAGAATTTGTTTTGCAGTATCAAGTCCGTGTTCAGGATGAAACTCGACATGGGTGGCGCCTTCTATCTTTGCACGGTCTGATGTTGTAATAAGTTTTGTGTGAAAACATTCAGCCACACCCTGGAGTCCCTGCATCTCGCACTGTACATCAACAGTCATCAACTCCACTGCCCCTGTTACGAGGGCCAATTCCTGCTGGAGAAAATTGCCGGCACAGGGAATGCCATGCCTCATGAGCACTTCGTTGGCTGAACAGCACATACCAGCAAGGTTCACTCCCTTTGCACCGATCTTTTCAGTAAGCCTTTTGATCTCCGGGTCCCTGCTTGCGACAACAAGCATTTCAGGGAGCAAGGGTTCATGACCGTGGACGATAACGTTCACCTCATCTTCTTTCAGTACCCCAAGATTTATGCTTCCGAGAACGGGTACAGGGGTTCCGAACATGATGTCCTGCAGGTCGATGGATCCGCCCCATCCGTCAGCAAGGGCACATCGTGTAGCCTGGAGCAGGATGTGCTCATAGTCCTGATCCACTCCCATATGGGTCCGATGCATGATTTCAACGACTTCCCTGTCGATACCCCGCGGCGTTACGCCATGCTTTCTCCAGATCTCCTGCCTCTTGATAGGTGCTTTCCTGATATATGTCAACTCTCCGTGTTGTTTACCAAACTCCTCAAGGGCCCTGTTGCCAAGCTCCAGTGCGATATCCCTCACATCTCTTTTTTCGATTTCGATCCCAAAATCAAGGGCAACTTCGATGAGTTTTACCTCGTCCTTGATTGAAAATCCTTGAGACTCGCCCTTCGCAGTTTTTATGAAGGTTTCCACCACCTCCCGTGCATGGTCAGAATGGGAGGCTGTTCCTGCAGCAATTTTTCTTGCGAAATTTCTTGCAACAACCGTTTCTATCGTTGCACCACAGACTCCTTTCCTTTCTCTCTGGACATCTTTCTTTGTCCGGGGAAGCCTGCACGGCCCCATGGCGCATATCTTACAGCAACTTTCTTCTACCCCGATAGGGCAAGGTTTCATCTCGTCAGCGCGAAAAAAAACCGTACTGATCTCTTCTTTTTTAGCTTTTTCCAGGAGTTCGACCGTTGCCTT
>PDVJ01000202.1_pt1 | contig 15892 bp, 13 predicted proteins | sample 1369811 | NCBI WGS metagenome assembly PDVJ01 (sample SAMN07795376, study PRJNA414565) | Alkali sediment metagenome, whole genome shotgun sequencing project. | reverse complement strand
CCCGCCACAATGCTGCTTCTCGCTTCTGGCCTGGTGGGGCTTGCAGGGTTGAGGAGGAAATTTAGGAGGTAAACTATTTCCCCAAAAGAAGGGTTGTCGACTTTCACTTGTGTGGCAAGATTCTTATATGTAGAATCGATACGCTTACCAAAAAACAGCCATTGAGGTCTTTCATGAAAGGGATAAGACTCCTTTACTGGGTATTAACATTATCTGCGTTCATTGTTTTGCCTTCCTGTGATGGAGATTCTCAGAAAGGCACCCTTTCTGCCGGACTTACAGACGCAAGTACTGAAAATTATAAAGCTGTCTACGTGACAATAAAGGAAGTCCAATACCACGTGCCGGGAGGGTCATGGAAGGTTGTGGGTGCACCGAATAAGACCTACAATTTGTTGGATTTGGTTAATGGTGCTCGGGAAGAGCTTGGAATTGCAGAACTGTATGCAGGGGACTACACTGAGATGCGACTGATAATTGGAAAGACTCCAGATGCAGGAATAAACATTCTGAGCAAACAGCACCCATATGCGAACTATGTAGTCGACTTGAATGACGCAGACCATGAGCTGAAGATTCCGAGTGGATTCCAGACGGGTGTTAAGATCGTTCATGGCTTTACCATCAGTGCCAATCAGACCACAGAACTGATCCTTGATTTTAGTGCTTCAGAATCGGTTGTAGTTGGAGGCAATAGTGGTACGTGGCTTTTGAAGCCTACGATAAAGGTGCTGAACACTCAAAAATACTCTATCATCAGTGGCACAGTGATTGACGGTGCTACCAAGAAGCCTCTTTCGGGAGTGTTGGTTAGTGCACAGATAAATAACACCGCTGCATCTGATATAAAGGATCGGGTAGTAATCGAGGCCTCAACATTCACTGACGAAAAAGGGCAATACAAGATCTTTGTAAAACCCGGAACCTATACCTTGGTTGCATACCGTGCCGGTTACGATCCTGTAGTGGAATGCACTGTTTCTCTTACCGCAGGGCAAGTAGGTGAAAATCATGATTTCACACTTACCTCAGCTCCCACCGGAACCGTTTCTGGAAACGTCATCATTGCAGGAGCAGAGACGGATCAGTATGCGACTATCAGCTTTAGGCAATTTGTCGACTGCGGTGGCACCGATACGTGGATCGAAATCAAATCCCTTAATGTCATCCACACTGGGCTTTACAGCATAAAATTGCCTGTGGGCTTCTATGACGCAGTTGTTTCAACTTCTGGGAAGGATAGCATAATCCGGGTGGACGTTGCGGTTACAGAAGGTGAAATTACCAACCTGCCCATCAACATGTAACGATCCGAAATGAGGAGAAGGCAGGGCCGTTCTGGCTCTGCCTTTTGCCCTCCCCGAACCCACCATCATGCTGCTTCTTGCTTCTGGGTTGGTTGGGCTTGTAGGGGTCAGGAAGAGATTTAGCAAGTAGATTCTATTTCACAACTCTGACTTCTGGCGTTGGAGACTCATAATGACCACTAGGATTCGATTCCCATATGATAGACGCGGTGGCGAGGATAGACGCAGATCCTATAGCTTGGAATATTTTCTAGAGGGTGGAAAAGACAGAAGGAGACGCAAGGATCGAAGGCGCACGGATGAAAGGAGAACCGATTGGGTAAGAGTCAGCGATTGGGGCAGTGTCTGGAGAGACTTCATCGACCCTGAACAGTCCTTGCCAAAGTAAGAAAACCTTATTCGGTTTTCAAAGAACATGAGCGGGGCTTCGGCTCCGCTTTTGTTTTGATGATTTGCTCCGCCTCTGCTATTAGCGATTTCTCCTGCTAATCGCTCCGTTTCAGCAACGGCGTAAAATCTAAGTATACGATACCAAATCTATCAAGGAGGCAGACAGAGTGCCGGTTATGACTACCCAATTTCAGCCTATTGCGTGGATATGAGGAGGGCCGGTTACGATTTCGAAACTGAACCGGAATCTGCGTATGCCTCTGAAATCTGAATTTTCAGATCAACCGTCCGAATGGAAGCATTCGTAAACTTGAAGTTGGGCCAGTCTCCAAGACGAGCGATTACCAACTCAAATCATAATGTGGTCTGAAAATGCAGGAGGCGGAGCAATGGCTTACCCCATCTCACTAATTAACATCCGTTTCGGAGCAATTATTCCTTTCTTTTGTCCTCAATCCTGCGAGCCCCACCAACCCACGGAAAAAGGACGGTAGCATGTTCGGAGATAGCACGGACGTCCAATTCCACAGCAGTTCTTTCCCTTTTTTGGTCGAATGCTCACCTCTCTTCAAACGACAGATAAATCCTTACACTACTCCAAATAGATGACGGCACTTCCGCCCCTTTTACTAGGGATTATGAAAAACATCCCTTGATCATTCACAATGGGATTACTGGGGGCTATAGTGAATATCCCTTGGACCGCTGCTTTCATAGGGTCGTCAAGTGGTTCGACCTTGAGCATGCAGTTTACCGAGGCCGGACCAGTGACAGTCCATGGGAAACTGCCGCCGTTTGGGGTTGAAGATGAAATCACCCTGTAGGTCTTGCCACCGTCACGAGAAATTGAAATGCTGACATTGCCCGCGATTCCGGCAGTGTCCCAGGTGACAGTCTCCTGGCTGCCGATACTCCAATGCCCCGCCTGGGCCGGTGTCAAAATGACCAAATTCCCCAGTAACCGATTCTGTCCGCTACGCACAGCCCGAACGTAGAAGAGGTTCAACTTATGGTAGTTGTAGGCTTCTTGGCCGAATCTGAAGTTCATGCCCCAGGCGAGCTGGGTGAGGTCAGCGAGGGTAGTCGAAGACCAGTAGCCGGACGCCATGGTGTCGGGGAAATAGGTAGTATCAATGGCCAGATCGACCCTTGTGGGGTCCACAACGGAATCAAGCTCCTTGATCGTGGGGAGACGCCAGTCCAGATGTCCGGCGAGGGTGAGATTCTCGCAATAGGAGAGGGCCAGCTCCCATGAGCATTCTCCAGGAGCAGTGGCTTGCTGCCACATGAGCCCTGTGGACATGTCTGTTATAGTCCCATCGCCGTTATTGATGAAATGGTTTGAAGTTTGCCCGCCACGCACCGCCCGAACGTATTGGGCGCGCGACTTAGCGCCGTAGGCCCAGTCGTCGTAGCCGCCGCTGAAGTCCATGTACCAGGTGTAGTTGGCATTGTCGACGTAAGTCGTAGACGACCAGTAGCCGGAGGACACGGTATTGGGAAAATAGGTGATATTGATGGCCGGATTGAAGCTGCTGAAGTCCACAATAGTCGGTAACTCCTTCTTGGTCGGCAGGCACCAGTCACTGTATCCGCCAAAGTTGGAGGCATTCAGAGCATTGATGAAATCCTCCGTATCTGTCCCGTCGCCAGGTGTCCCAGCTTGGCCCCCGTTGATTGCAGGGTTGCTGTCATACCAGGTGTAGGTATTATCGGCATCATGAGGGTTGGAGTAGTCCTGGACTCCATCCAAGCTGTCTTTCATCTCCCAAAGGAGGCCGGTCACATTGTCGTGGACCATGATCCATGAGGTTGCTGAATCAGGCAAGTCGTTTCCATTCGCATCAAGCTTGGTGTACGAGGGCGGGTTGATGGTGTAGTTTCCATCCTGGCCGTAGAATGCATCGCCCGGTTGAGGACACGGGATTTCGCTGGTGTTGGTGTAGCATTTAGTTTGGCCAGTATCCGGAATCGGCCAGGCGTGAGAAGAAACGCTGAGAGCCAAAATTAAGGGGAGGGCACACGCGGCAATCAGAACCTCTTTGCCCATGTTTGGAATCTCTCCGTGCATGTTGTTCTGTAGCTAACGGGCTTGTCCGCTACCCGGCTAGCGGATTCCATCCCGGAAGCGAAGAACATAAGACCTTCCTTTTTCCGGTTAGGATTATATGGGATTGGGTCTTTCGTGTCAAGGATCGAGCCACTCCAAGATGGTGAGGATGTTTCTCTACGGCCAGTATCAATCGGTGTTAACAGGATCCGTGGGGGTTCCAGTTAGCAACTCAAGTCTATCATGCGGCAGTGAAATCGTCAGGTTATGATTTCGATACTGAATCGGAACCTGAGCATACGCTCGAAAGCTGACTCTTCAGATCAACCGCCTGCTTGGAAATCTCGTATCGAAGTCATAAGCCTCAGGTCTCGAAGGAGGCAATAGACTGTCAACTCAAGTCATAACCTAACTTAAAACCGAAAAGACGGGCCAATCGGGAGTCAGCCATAAAGGAGATTGACAGCCCTGAACTGAGGTGAGGTGATAAACTCCCAAACTATCTATTTAGAATTTTGGTAATAACGATATGTCGAGAGGACTAATCACTGAGCAGTAACGGTAGCCAAGGCATTGCTTGTGCGTTAGAGGTTGTCACATCAAAAGCTGCACCAATACCTCCGATCGTAAGGGTAGCCCCGGTCCGGGTGGGTGGGCTAGAGGCTGATGTTTGTCGCACAGTCACGGTCTGGCCGTTCACCACTGTTCCCGGAGCATTGGTATATGGTCCGAGGTTGATACTGTAGTCCCCACCAGTAATGCTAATGGGTGTTGGCGCAGTAATACCAGACACCCTGATGGCATTGGAGGTAATCAGGGTCCGCGGAGCCACCTGAGTCTGGGGTCGAAACCAAAAGGTATCCGGAACAGTTCTGATGATGTTCGTAGTCTTCATGAGATATGTATCGGTATCGAGCACCTCTTTAACAGTTCCCACGCCCTCAGCGACCCAGTATGTTTCCCCAGCTGTAACATCTCCAATAGTTATTTCTAACTGAACTCTAACGGTCTCAAAAATACCAGCAGGCACGGTCACCTTTTCGAGGCCTTGAATAGTTGAGTTGCTACAATAGGGCAAGGAGAATGGAGATCCACCTATATCACCAGAAGCCATTCCGCAGGTTGTCAAGGCAACGCCCAACATCGATTCAGTATCTGCAAGTTTGATGGGCGGCTGTAAGGTAACCGTCGATGGTGGAGGGGTTGGATCATACTGGCGATGCAGCCTAATGCCATTGCTGTCATTGGTGAAGTAATTCGTTGATCCATCGGATGACTGAATAAGTTTTGTGTCTATGCCGTTGATTCGAGTGACACCGGGAGCGACGGTAAGGGTAATACTCCCTGCACCATTTATTTCATAGGTCCAGGAGTTCCCCGAATTCAGGGGAAAATAATTCGGGATACTTGCTTGGGAGATAACTCCGATTTTGTTTAAAGATTCGGTAAACCATAGCAATCCATCTGGACTGGCAGCGATGTGCTGTGGTCCGCTGACAGCGGAGGGCGTCGCCAGTTCGGGCAAAAACGTGCCATCTGGCGCAATGCGGCCGATCTTGCCACATTCGTGTTCAGTGAACCACAGATTTCCGTCCGGCCCAGCAGCTATTCCCACCGGTTCGATTACACCGTATGGCCCACATCCTGGCCATGGGATGCTGAACTCTGTGATAACTCCGGCAGGTGTGATACGACCTATTTTGTTGGCATTTATCTCGATGAACCACAGATTACCGTCGGGCCCCGTAGTGATGTTGAAGGGTTGAGCATTTGCTGTCGGCAATGTGAAAAGTGTGAGGCCACCAGAGGTAGTCATTCGTCCGATTTTGTTTGCAGCAACCTGAACAAACCACAAGTTACCATCTGGGCCGGTAGTGATGGCACCAGCACCTTCGGAGAGCTGGAATTTTCTTATATCCCCGCTGGGTGTGATTCTACCAATAACCCCGCCAGATCCGCTAAACCAGACATTACCGTCTGGACCAGCTGCAAGTGCGCCTACCGTGTCCATTGACAATGGAAACTCTGTTATCTCCCCACTCGGTGTAGTGCGACCGACCTTGCCGAGAAACTCTGTGCTGTACCAAATATTTCCGTCCGGACCTGCTACTATGCTGCCAGTCAGATAACCATAGGGTGGCAAGGGGAAAACGGTAACTTTTCCGGCCGGTGTAATGCGCCCGAGTTGGTGACCATATTGAACTGCAAACCAAATGTTACCATCTAGGTCTGCTGTGAGACCAGAACTTATGCCGCTGACCATGGATATAGGCAACGTTGAATACTCGCCCACAATGACAGCAGCAGTCACTGCCGGAAAAATGAGCAGGGAAAGCAGCACAAGAGCCAATGGTATCGTTATAACCTTGATTTCCCTTGTCATAAGAGACCGCCTCCAGTTCAGTTTACCATTGTCCTAGAACTCGCTTCATGTAGATGTGACTATAGGCAGTCGAGCGCCATGTGTCAACGACAACTGTAGACCAAGATGTTGTTAGTGTAAACCTTCCGGCGGTATAGAGCCGTGGTGGTAGCGAAAGCTAAGGTTATGATTAACATCACAAATCTATCCTGCGGACAGGAAATTGTCAGGTTGCGATACGAAGCCTGACTTTTAAGGATCAATTGGGAAGTCGTAACCGACCTTCCACCTGAGTACGCGATGAGCTACTATTGCTAATCGAAACCGGATGGGCGCTATTGTGAGTCAACCATTCTGCAAGTTTTCAACAGGCGGCGTATCGCTCAGAAATTGCGTTAGCTGAGGTGAGGCGGCGTTTTGAGCGAAAAAGGGCGGAAATCACCCTGCAAGCCGCACGTCGATTTCAAGACTCATGGCTGGAGGTCAGCCGGGTATATGGGCCCACATAAAACCCGTTATCGGAAGGTAGGACCTGGGAGTCTGAATAATCGATATGGGGCTCGGTGTATAAGGGCTGCGCTTTGGGCATCCGAGGTGGAGGTCTGGGTTTTACCTCCCAAAGGCCCAATTGCTCGTCACGAGTGCTTGAACCCCGAAACCCTCATAAAAGACGCCTCGGCCGCAATCGTGGAACCGGCTGATCCGGTCAGCCTTGATCCGCGGGAAAGGCTTGGGCGGCGGAGCACCACTGAGCATCGCCACAAGCATGTATTCATCGAAGCCCACATATTTTCGTTGGGAAGCAACACTATAGTAACGCCGCGCCGCCGCCCTGATTTCTTCGTACCCGCAAGTCGAAAGACTGCATTGGTCATACACGCCCAGGAATGCCTTGCCTTCTGCCGACGCAAAGACGGCGTCAAACTTCTGGTAGGCCATCCGTTCGACTTCTTGATGATCGCCCTGGGGGTACCAGAAATAGTCCGCATTGAAATGCCCGCTCTGGATGAAGCTCTTCCTGTCAATCCACCCGTGCCGAAGCAACGTCTCTTTGTAAACCGAAACCGCACTCTTCGCCACATCGGTCAACTCGCCCAAACCGAAGACCTGCTTTTGCGACACCAGTCTGCGATCGATCAACCAAGAGTCGAGCGGGATTCTCTGGACGTTGACCAGATCCGGAAGCCCATCGTGTTTTGTCAAAGCAATGAATGCCACGCCGCTCGAAGAAAAAAAGAAACTGCTTTCATTCTGAACTCCACCCTGCAGGAAATAGAGGTAAGCACCGGGATTTAGCAAGGTGACAGCGTCGGGCACCTTCAGGATCGGCCCCCCGGACACCGGATGAAGATGGCCATAGCCCGGCTTCAACTATGGCTCGATGACTATCGGAGGAAGGTTGTGTCTAACGGATTCGCTTCCTTCGAGAATCGGCGGAAACACTGGGAGGGACTTGGCAGCTCCGACATGGCAAAAAGGAACAAAGCGGTTCAATCCGCAGTGTGGTGGTTGATTGGAATGTGATGTTGTCAAGAGGGCTGAGCACGATAAGCGCTGCATGTCTCGCCGGACCCGGGGCGAACCCGGCGGACAAGTGCGTCCGTCGGGGAGGTTTTGCTCTGCCATGTGGTGTCACCCAGACGCACAGGGCTGAACCCCGTATAGTGCAAATCCGAAAAAAGAATCTCTATCACCTCACCCTCACCTATGCCACAGTGTCTGGTGAGAGCTCAATTTTCAGCGGAATACCCACCGCCAAACTGGCACGCGCCAGCGTAGCCAAGGTAACACTGGTATCATCCTCATCCAGCAACCGATTTACAACAGCACGACTCGTCCCCATACGAACTGCCATTTCAGTCTTCGTGATGTGCATTCTCTTCATGGCCTCAACCAATTGCCAAGCAATAACACGCTTAATGGCTGCTGCCGTGACTTCTTCCTGGATGTCTTCTTCCTTTAGAAAGTCATCAAAATCGCTACCAATACGCGGATTCCTCAGGAATACCTCCTACAAGTGGCTCTTGCGAGCCTTGGCTGTCTCTAAATCGGATTGGGGCGTCTTCCGGGACTTTTTGATGAAAGCATGGAGCAACACCATTTGGCCTCCAACCACCGTGAATAGCACTCTAGCAATACGGTCTTCCAGGTGGCTACGAATCTCCCATAAGTCCTTTCCCATCTTGCGCACCAGCGGCATGCCAAGCGGCCAACCAAACTGAACCTCCTTGATATCTGTGCCGATGATCTTCCGATCATTTGGTGCCAAATCACGCAGGAATTCCCGTACCGGCTCATTACCACCGTCTGTTCGGAAGAACTTTACAGAGAGAATCGGCTGATTCATGACCATACTGTATCAAAAAAGATCCATTCATGCAAGCCAAATGATCTCGGGGTGATTTGATGCCTCAGTCAGGCTGGGTTCCTGCAAAGTGGGGATGTCCACCCATGCCTTGACCGTTGAGCCCCCGGATTCCTCTTTATGCGAGAATTAAGCAACGGCTGCCTGTGCAAAAGGCCTTCTTTCAAGGCTTCAGGATCGGCCATCAAGTCATCAGCAAAAACGACCTCCCTAAGGTGTAGATTTCCTGCATACTGCAAGCCCTGCCAATCCAGAAGCGAGAAGCCACAAAGGACTAAGGCTGGCGGATTAATTCCTGTTTTAACTGGTTGGCCATGAGCTTCTCATAGAGTCCTGGAGCCAGGCGACTGAGCCAGTAAGTCATTTTACCCGTCGGCGTCAGAACCAGCATGCGCTTCCTCTTCATGACTCCCTGGAACACAGCCTGGGCAACATGTTCCGGTGTATCCTCTGCCCCGACTTTAGACCTCGGATGTCGGGTAATGCTGCCGTCACCATCCAGAGCCCTCTCCTGCAGGTTCGTTCGAGTGAATCCGGGGCAGAGCATCATGACGTGCACGCCCATATTCTTGACTTCCGTGCGCAAACTTTCAAAAAGACCATGGAGGGCATGCTTGCTGGCGCTGTAGGCCGTCCGTCCCAGCAGCGGTGCATATCCGGCGTGGCTGGAGGTGACGACAATGACACCCCGCCGTTCAATCAGGCTCCTTATCGCCGCCTTGGTACAGTAGAGGGCTCCGAAGAAGTTCACGGCCATGATCTTTTTATAAACAGTGGTTTGTGTATCGACAAAGGCGCTCCGCTGAGTCAGGCCGGCATTATTGACAAGGATGTCAATCCCTCCGTAAACGTCAATAACAGCCTGAATGGTCCGTAAACATTCCTCTTCCCGGCTCACATCACAGGTGAAGGCTTTAGCTTCAACACCCGATCCCTGTAAAGCCTTGACCTGGCGCGATGCCTCCTCCCCGTTCATGTCGATGACGGCCACCCGGCCGCCTTCGCGGCCGAAACGTCGGCAGATGGCCAGGCCGATTCCGCTGGCACCTCCCGTCACCGCTATCACTTTACCTTCCAGCAAAGAGTTCATCCTCCATAACAGTTTAGCTTTTTGAAGTGAATGGCTGACGCCATGGGGGTCTCTCTAAAAACAGAAAACGAAGAGTATGCGGGAAAGACTTCGCAGATAAGGGGCAGCGAAGGCGGGCGGCGAGGTTTCACCGGCACCTGCCAGCAGCGTCTCACCTGGCGAGTTCCCCGACAGCCCTCCGCCCGCCTCACCCATGGCCTAAAGCAAGCGACTGCGCTGTGGCTTCTTCGTTGTTCTGTTTTTAGAGAGACCCCCATGGCCTTTTCCTATAGCTATTTCAAAAAGCTAAACTGATACCATCCTTTAGTCTTCGCACTCCAGAGCGATTTTTTCCACTTTGTCCAGATCCTTCTTGTAAGAAAAGGAGCCGGCAAAAAACAGGAGGGCCGAAATAAGAAGGAAGACGGGCAGAATAGACATGGCCACTTTGATGCCATAAGCATCGGAAAGTGCCCCTATGACGATCGGCGCCATGGACGCCCCGAATAGATTCTGAATCACAACGCAGACGGAGTAGGAGATGGCCCGAAGGCCGGGGTGGATAACCTCCTGGGTGACGATGATGGCCGCCGGAGCGAACATGCTGGCCAAGACCCCCATGAGCAGGAGCATCATGTATCGTGTCTTTCCGTCAAGGAAGGAAAAAGCGGCAAAGATGACGACGGCATTCAAGGCCATTGTCAGCGCAGGAAATAGCATTCGTGAACTCACATTTTTCTTAAACCACACATCGGCCAACCATCCCCCCACGGGAAGACCGATGATGGCCAGTAACATGATCAGCCCCACCTTCATTCCCGCCTCGCTGATGGGGACGCCTTCCACGCGGTGAAAATAGGTGGGAAGCCAGACAATAATGGCGTTGTTGACGAAGATACAGCCGATAAACCCTATATTGGTCAAAATCAGGGATGGGGTATGGATAAATTCCCGAAAGATATCCATCTTGCTCATCCTGGCCTTATTGTTCCCCGCACCTGAGGATCCCACGGTTTTGACCAGATCCACTGTTTTATAATCTTTGACAAAGAAAAATAGAATAGCTGCAATCGCCCCAGGAAGAGCCACCAGGCCGAAGGCCTGCCGCCATCCCCAATGCTGGGCAACAAATCCGCCGACCGCGATACCAACGGCGATACCGAGGGGAATGGACATATTCCAGAGACCCATCATGCGGGAGCGTTTTTCCGGAGGAAAGAGGCCGGAGAGCATTGCCGTCCCTGCGGGGGCATACCCGGCTTCGCCAATACCGATGCCGGAGCGAGTCATAAGCAACTGGGGGAAGGTCTTGGTGAAGGCGCAAAGCGCCGTGGCCAGACTCCAGACCAAGGCCATAATCGCAATGGTTTTTTTCCGGCTCCAGCGGTCCACGAGAATTGAGACGGGAAAGACGAACACGACGATGGACCAGTAGACGACCGATACCAGCAGGCCAGATTGCGTATCCGTCAGCCCCCATTCTTTCTGAATGTAGGGAAAAAGGGATGTGACGATCATCCGGTCGACGTAATCGAAGAAATACAGCAGAAACAGCAGAGTGAAAATATAATAGGTGCTGAATTTGGACAGCTTGTACTCTTTGGGTGTAGTCACGGTATTCGTGTTTACCGACGGCCGTGACGCATTGACATTTCGTCTGTCCTCTTGGTTTCCATGAGCCAGAGATTCACCGTCCCTCATACTCATTTTGCACCTCTCCTTCCAGCACAGTGAAAGTGTAACACTTTAGCTTTTTGAAATTGTCTCAGAACCGGCGTCTTTCATCACCATGCCTCCCCCAAGTCATTGATCATTTATCATTTCACATTGATCATTTCATCATTGACACAAAACAATTCGGCCCATTCTCAATGCGTTCGTAAACATTCATGACCTGTATGTTGGTCGCCCCCACGCATTAAAATCGTTCCCTCTCCACCCAATTGGGAGGAGAGGGCAAGGGTGAGGGGGGTGTATTTTCACGGCAAGAAGTCGAAAAATGCCCTTTCCCGTCATTCCCGTGAAGACGGGAATCCAGTCTTTTTAAAGTCATGCAAAAAACCTGGACCCCGTTTTTCAACGGGGTGACGACTTTTTACGAAGCCACCCTTGTTGATGCCCAATGCTCAATGCTTCTACGCCTTATAGGCTCCCAGGTTGGCCAGGGCCATGCTGCCCGGACTGATGGTCGTCGGATCGGTCAGCACATTGATGCACGTTGTCTTGCCCGAGGCAAAGGCTTCTTCCAAAGCCGGTCTTATGTCATCCGGACGCTCCACCATCAGTCCCTTGCCGCCCAGAGCCTCCACCAGTTTGTGATAGTCCACCTGTCCGATGAAAGTCCCATCCTGGATGGCGTGCCCTATCTTCAATTCCTGGCTGTGTCGGATCATGCCCCAGCCCAGGTCATTGCTGATGACCGCCACAATCGGCAACTGCTTTCGAATGGCCGTCTCAAACTCCATGAAATTGAATCCAACGGATCCGTCACCGGTGATCAGACAGACCCTTTTATCAGGATAGAGCAGTTTCGCTGCATTGGCGTAGGGGATGCCCACGCCGAGACAGCCATAAAGGCCGGAGTCCAGGTAATGACCCTGCTGTCGCACGGTCCGGGTCATCCCCATCCAGACCTGCGTGTCCCCGCCGTCGGCAACAACGATGTCCTGCTCCTTGCTCATGAACTTGTTGACCTCTGCAGCAAGTCGCAAGGGATGAATCGGCGTGTCCGGACTTTCCCACTGGGCCTGAAAGATGGACTTGCCATCTTCATTGGCTTTTCGCAAGGAAGCCACCCACTCCCTGAACCTCTCCGGCAGGCCTTGATGCCGATTCGATTCTTTCAGCAAAAGGTTGCAGGAATTCAGCAACGCTTTAATGTCGCTCATGATGGCAAGATCCACACTCCGGTTGCGGCCGATCTCCTCCGGCTCTATGTCCACCTGGATGATCTTGGCCTCCTTGTTGAAGATGTCCCCGAATATGTAGTAAAGACTGACGCGGTTTCCCAGGAACAGAACCAGGTCGGCGCTCATGTTGGCAAACATCGCCGCCCCGGGCCTGATTGCCAGGGAAGACTCGAAACAGAGGGGATGGGTGTCCGGAAGCGTTCCGCGGCCCAGGGTGGATGTGAAAACCGGAATGCCGGTCCTCTCAGCGAACTCCTTGAGCTCTTTTGCCGCATCCGCATACCACGTGCCGCTGCCTGCAATAATCACTGGCTGGCCGGCCTTCCCGATCATTTCCAGCAGGTCCTTGCACTTTTCAAGATCAACGGGTCTCGATTGCACCACGGTCTGTGTTCTCTTGATGCCGGCCTCCTCGACCTGGCCATTCCTATGAACTCAGGTATCCGTTCAGGCTTGTGGCACACCAGGGCTTTTTTCACCATAGGCTCGATCACTGGCGCCTGGCGCATGTCCTGAAGATCAAGCTTCTCAATGCACTCGAGTCCCACACAGCCTGAGATGAGCACCACCGGAGAATTGGCCAGCCGGGCATNGGCCCCAGGCTTCGGCCATGAATACGGCGGCCTGCTCGTGCCGGGTATCGAAGAGCTTCACCTTGGAGTTCTCCAGGAATTGATAAATAGGGGTGATGTGCCCTCCGCTCAGGGTAAAGATGTAAGGAATCTCTCTTTCGATCAATGTTTCAGCCGCTAATTTTCCACCAGATATCATTTCCATGTGTTCCTCCTTAAGAATTTCTCGCAGAGCTATCAGAGAAAAACACAAAAACTAAAGTAGAAGTAAACGATATTTCAGATTCAAATTCCCAAAATAGATGTCCTGTGCAGGCTGATCAAAAGCGTTCAGATGCAAGGCACCCGAAATCCCGATGAGTGAGGCGTACAGAACAGTACGCCGCAACGAAGAGGGATGAGGGTAACGCAGCAGATGGGCGCTTTTCATCAGCCTGCTACAACTCCATGAGTTGGCCACCCGTTATGTTGATGGCCTGGCCTGTCATGTACGATGAAGCGTCGGATGCCAGGAAAGCAACAAGGTTAGCCACCTCTTCAATCGTCCCAATGCGCCCCAGGGGAATGGTCTTGCACATCTCCTGTTCCCTTTCCTCCACCGTGCTTCCGTAGAAGCTGGCTTCCAACTCGAATCGCCATTTTTCGAGATCCGTGCTGATCTGGCCAGGGCAAATTGCATTGACCCGAATCCCTGCGCCGGCCAGTTCTTTAGCCATCACCTTGGTCAACATGATGACGCCGGCTTTAGCCACAGCGTAGGCTCCGTTGAAAACAGGGGGCACCTTCCCTGCCCTGGAAGCGGTATTAATGATGCTTCCCCCTTTTCCCGTCATGAGAGGAACAACTGCGCGGGAAACCCGGAACACTCCGTGAAGGTTTACATCGATCGTCTTCATCCAGGCTTGCTCGTCATAGTACAGGACCGTATTCGGAACCCCAAAGGAAGCGCCGGCATTGTTGCAGAGCACATCGATCCGCTCAAATTGGCCCTGGACGGTCTTCACCATCTGCTCGATAGACTCATGGCTGGTGACATCCACTGAAACAGCGAGGGCTTTGACCCCAAATTGACTCGCGAAGTCCCGGGCAATGTCCTCCATCTCACCTTCTGTGCCTGTAGGCACCTGGCTCGCCTCCTGGGCAAGGTTCCCTAAATCCGCCACGATGATCCGGCTGCCGAGGCCGGCCAGTTTCCTTGCGACCGCATACCCGATGCCGGTTCGTTTCCCTGCCCCTGTCACCAGCGCTGTTTTCCCCTTCAGATCTTCCAACATGGTTTTCCCTCTCGTGATTCTTTACCTTAGGAGCTTATTGACACGCTGCCTTTCACTCGCGGAATGTTATTTGAGCAAGCCCCAACAGTCAATGAGATTGTTCCCTCTGAAATATTCGAGATTGACGGCCACAAGGTTTTTCCATATCATGCCATTTTAAATAAATACCTGCACCACGACAATTTCTCTCTTCTCGATTGACTGAATCAAGTCTTGCTCGATAGCGGCCACTAGATCTTTCAACAACCACATACTGAAAGGAGGACAGACATGATCAACAGAGGATGGAAACTGGGAATCGTTGTGTGTTTACTTTCGATCGTTCTAGTCTGCGGCCCTGCTCTAGCCGCGGAGAAACCTGCCAAGCCCATTAAAATAGGAGTTCTTTTCGTCATGTCCGGGCCTATGGGGGGCTACGGCAAGCATGGATCCCAAGCGGTTCAGCTCGCCCTTGATGAAATTAACGCCAAAGGGGGAATCCTGGGGAGAAAGGTGGAGGCCATTTTTGAAGATGACAAGATGAAACCCGAGGTGGGCGTTGAGATCGTCAACAAGTTCATCAAAAAGGATAAAGTAGACTTCATCATGGGACCCACATCGAGCGCCATTGCCGCAGCCTTGGCTGACCTCGTTCTGGAACAAAAGAAGATCCTCATCCTTACTCAGGCAGCGGCCAACTCTCTGACCGATGCCAAATTCAATCCCTACCTGTTCAGCACACTGAGCAACGCCATGATGCACTCCCGCGCCGGCGCGTACTTTTTGGCGCCGAAGGGTTACAAGCGCTGGATGAACATTGGACCGGATTACGCTTATGGCCGTGAATCCTGGACCTCCTTCAGTGCAAAGCTCAAGGAGCTTCAGCCGGACGCGGAGGTCGTGGGCGAATTGTGGCCAAAGCTTATGGAGAAGGACTTCACCCCTTTTATACAAAAAATCGTAGAAACCAAACCCGATGCTGTCTGGTCCTCTCTTTGGGGCAATGATGCGGTCAGTTTCGTAAAACAGGCGCTGCCCACCGGCTTGTTTAACAATGTGAAGTTCGCTTTCACCGATGGTGCTGCCCTGGAAAGCCTTATGCCTCTTGGGAAAGACATGCCGAATGGAGTCTTCGTGGCCGCTCGTTACTTCTTCCTTTCTCCGGATACGCCCTTGAACCGCAATTTCGTCAAAACCTACCTTGACCGGTTCAAGGAGTACCCTGACTACATGGCTCAGGAGACTTATGCAGGGGTCTATTTCCTGAAAGCGGCCATTGAAAGGGCCCGAACCACAGATCCGCAGAAACTGATCAAAGCCATAGAAAGCGAACCGCTGGCCTGGGAGACGCCGGAGGGCTGGAAGATCATGCGGAAAGGGGATCACTCGGTTGTTGAAGATGTCGTGTGGGGTGAAACCATGTTCAGTGACAAGTATGGTTTCGCCATACTCAAGAATCTGCAGGCCATACAGGCAGAGCAGATCTGCAGGACCCCGGAAGAACTAAAAGCTGTCCGGGACAGCTATGAAAAACGGATGAAAGAAGCGAAGAAGTAGTTTCCCCCTGATCGCAGGTTGCTCAAAAACGCTCAGATACAAGGCGCCCGAAATCCAG
>PDVJ01000314.1_pt1 | contig 15893 bp, 11 predicted proteins | sample 1369811 | NCBI WGS metagenome assembly PDVJ01 (sample SAMN07795376, study PRJNA414565) | Alkali sediment metagenome, whole genome shotgun sequencing project. | reverse complement strand
CTCTCACCATGGGGTTCGTTGGGCAGGCTCTGGGGCTCCAGTGGGCCTTTCTCATGGTGGGCGTGGTCGGCATCGGAAGCCTCATATGCCTTTCGTTTTTGAAAGAAGTGGCACGAACAAAGTAGAGGATGGTGGCACGGAAAAATTGGTGGCACGGACAAACTTGTTTGTCCGTGAGCGGGAAGGATAGAGCCGGCGCTACCACGGACAAGCAGAGCTTGTCCGTGCCACCGAAGAGGGGTATTCTCCATGGGACGAGGCGACTCAGGCTCACAGGACCACGGACAAATAAACTTGTCCGTGCCACCGAAGAGAGAACCAGTCCGGAAATATCACGGACAAGTGAACTTGTCCGCGATACCAAGGAAGACCATAAGTCACTTCAACGATCCCGGCCACATCCACTTTCTGACCTTCTCGTGTTACCAACAACATCCTTTCTTCAAAAGCGACAGAGCAAAACAATGGTTGATTGAAGCAATTGCGAAGGCGAGAGGAAAGCACAAATTTGCCCTCCTCGCCTATGTGATCATGCCGGAGCATGCTCATCTTCTTGTTCAGCCGCTTATTGGCCCCTACGATATCGCAGCACTTTTGAAGGGCATCAAACAACCTGTTGCCAGGAAGGCGAAGCGCTTTCTGGAAGAAGAAAACCCGGCGTGGCTAAAGAAATTGACCGTCAAAAGCGGGAGCAGAGAGGTGTTTCGTTTCTGGCAGGCCGGCCCTGGTTACGATCGAAACATAAGAGATGAAAAAGAGCTATGGGAAAAGATACAATATATTCACAACAATCCGGTGAAAAACGGTCTTGCGGCAACTCCTGAGGATTGGCCCTGGTCAAGTGCGGGGTGGTATCTGGACAGAAGAGATGGTAAGATTACAACCGATGGTGGCACGGACAAACTGTGTTTGTCCGTGAGCGAGAAGGATAGAGCCGGCGATACCACGGACAAGCAGAGCTTGTCCGTGCCACCGTTCGACTTGAAATTGATGAGTCCTCTCGCTAAACTGCTGAATGGATGGTGGCACGGACAAACTTGTTTGTCCGTGAGTGAGAATGACAGAGCCGGCGCTACCACGGACAAGTGAACTTGTCCGTGCCACCGGAGAAATGAGCTTGTTCCGGATACTGGCGAAGAGTGAGTTGGTGGCACGGACAAACTTGTTTGTCCGTGAGCGGGAAGGATAGAGCCGGCGATACCACGGACAAGCAGAGCTTGTCCGTGCCACCGGAGAGATTAGTTTGCTCTGGATACTGGCGAAGAGTGATTTGGTGGCACGGACAAACTTGTTTGTCCGTGAGTGAAAAAGATAGAGCCGGCACTACCACGGACAAGTAGGACTTGTCCGTGCCACCGTTTCGAGCAGAATAGGTCCCTATGCACCACGGACAAGTAAAACTTGTCCGTGCCACCGTTTGTTCGTGGAATTGGAGCAAACCCAGTGAACGAGAAAATCCGAGTCCTTCTGGTCGATGACGAGAAGCAGTTTGTGACGAACATGGCCAGAATCCTCAAGGTGAGAGGATTCGACGTCACCACGGCCTTTGACGGGTATCAGGCGGTGGACGCCATCAAATACGGGGGCGGCTTTGACGTGGTGGTGCTGGATGTCAAAATGCCGGGCCTGGACGGGGTGGCCACTCTCGGAGAGATCAAAAAGCGGGCCCCTGACACCGAAGTCATCATGCTCACGGGACACGCCACCCTGGAATCAGGAACACAGGCCATGCGCAAAGGCGCCTATGACTACCTCATGAAGCCCTGTGACATTGAAGACCTGGTGGAAAAGATCAAGGAAGCCCACGAGGCGGAAGAAATCAAACGCCACCCGGTGCTCTGGCCCAGAAAACTTGTCCGGGAAATCGCGCTCCATGCTTTCAAGAAGCTCCATCCCGAGGACGCCGTGTCCAGCGCCCTGGAGATCATGAGCCGGGAAGAGGGGGAAGAGTCCATCGAGGAAGTGTACGTGGTGGATCGGGAAGATCGACCCCTGGGCATCGTGACCAAGAGAGATCTTGTGAGCGTGGCACAGCAGGTTGATGCCGTCATTCCCCTGGACTGGGCCGGGTTGATCCAGAACCCCCAGAGGCTCCCTCAGAAGACCATGAAGGACGTCATGCGGCCTCAACCCCTGACCACACAGGCAAACGCATACCTGACGGACGCTGCCAATCAAATGATAGTTCACAACCTCAGACGCATGCCCGTGGTCAGGGCTGAGAAAATGATCGGCGTGATCAAACTGGAAGACGTGTTTCAATACTTGGACCATGAAATAGAGTAGGTGCCAAAATGGATGCGATGCAGAAAAGTTCCGTAGCCGTGAGTTCTCGTCCGTCTCAGGAAAAGGATTTCCCTTATTTTCGGCGGCTCTTTAACAGCATTGTGGTTGCTCTTCTGGCCGCTTCTTTCATCCCTCTTCTCGTGATCGGCGGCGGCATGTACTATCACACGGTTTCCATCCTGGAGCAGAAGACCCTTGCTGCGCTGGATGCGGAGATCAGCGAGCACCGGGAGACGATCGATCATTTCCTCACGGAAAGGACGATGGACCTGAAGATCCTCTCCTCCAATTTGGGGTTCGACTATCTCACGGCTCCCGGCAACCTGAAGAAAGTGTTCGACACCTTCCAGAAAGAGCTGCCCTGCTTCACGGATATGGGCGTCATCGACGATCAGGGCCGCCACCGAGCTTACGCCGGTCCCTATGATCTGCTTTCAAAGAACTACAAGGAAACCCCCTGGTTCAAAGCGATCCAGCAGAGAGAGTACTACGTCAGCGATGTGTTTCTGGGATTTCGGAATGACCCTCATTTCATCATCGCTGTGAAGCAGAGGACGAACGAAGGGTTCTGGATTCTGCGCGCCACCGTGGATACGGATTATTTTGAACGTCTTGTGGCGGAAGTTCTGAGCAAGAGGCGGGAAGATCATGGCCCAATCGGAAGTGAAATACATGGAGCCTTTTAAAGAAGTCAGACAGGAAGAGCGTGGAGGCAAGATCATCATGATGGCCTGGCTCGAGAGAGTGTCCTGGCTCTGCGTAGCAGAGTTCAAACGCGAGGATATCTACAGCCCCCTTCGGAATGTCCGAACCGTGGGGATATTCGTCTTTGTCCTCGGTAGCATGCTCATCGTTCTCACGGTCATTTTTACGACCAACTATCTTTTTTCCAGGCTTGAAACCAAGCGCAGGAACATCCGTTTTCTGGATCAGCAACTCCAACACTCCAGCAGGATGGCCTCCTCCATGAAGCTGGCCTCCGGGTTTGTGCGGGAGGTCAACGAGACGCTGTCCAACATAGACCTCGTGCTCAGCTGGGTGGATGACCTGGCCCAGGGCGATCTTTCGGGAGAAGAGAGCCGAACAGAGGTCAGGGAGAGTTTGAAACAGGTCCGGTCAGAGCTTGTACGGGCGCGCCGGGCAACGGACAGGTTCATCAAATCAACTCAATCTTCGCTCCCGATCATCCGGGAGGTGAGGGTTCAGGATCTCCTGGCCGAAATCATCGAGCTTCTGGACAGGGAGCTTCATTTCAACAGGATCACGGTCCATCGGGACTACCAGGATCCCCTCCCCTCTGTCCAGAGTGATCCTTCTCAGCTCCGCCAGGTCTTTCAGAACCTGATCGTGAATGCGGTGACCGCGATCGGAAAAGACGGAGTGATCAGCATTACCACGCGGGGCACTGAAGAGGGGCTGAGCATCAGTGTCGCGGACACCGGCCCAGGTATCCCCAGGGACAGGTTGGAGAAAATTTTCGATCCTCTTTTTACGGCAAAGCCCGACGGAGCAGGATTGGGGCTTTCGATCGGGGCCGGCACCGGAGGCTTAAGGCCAAAACGCGGGTTCACCACAGAGGCACAGAGACCACAGAGAAGATTTTTTGTTTGTCGGGAGATACCGACAAACAAAAATACTCTGCCTCAGAACGAACCCATAAAGGACTACGCCATGTGAAGTGTTTTTCAGAGGATATTTTCGCCAATCGGTAACTCCCGATAGGCGAAAAATAACCCTCCTCTCCGTGTCCTCTGTGACTCTGTGGTAAAAATTTTTCCGGTTCCCAGGACGATGATCAAGAGAGAGCACATCAAGCAGGCCATTGACGCCATTTCCAGAAGGAAACCTGAGATCGGGTATTCCCTGGATGAAATGCTGGGTATGGGCGTGATTGACATCGCCCCCAGTGCGGAAGAAAGCATGGAAGGAGACAACTTCCTTTTTATCTTCGATGACCAAAAGGTGCTCGTGAACAGGGTTCTCTTCTTTAATGAAGGCACGGTTCCTATCGAGCAGGGGCTCGTCATCAAGTATGGGGAACTGGCCAGGAAGCAGGAACTCCAGGACAAGAGAGGTTCCTTCAATTACAGGGATGCTTCTGCGGAGATACACCGGGCAGGACTCAAACTGGTGGCGATCTATGAGATCGATCTTGCGATCAGGCGTCTGCGGAGAGAGCTTGAAGACAAGCCGTCATCCGCTTCCGAAATGAAGCAAAAGCGTATCGGTGATCTCATCGCCTCTTTGGAGGCAATGAAGCAGGATGAGCGGCCCATCGAGATCCATGAAGGAGAGAGCCATGCTCTTGTGTTTTACAAGGGCGCGGTGGATGTGGACACGCCCGCATACTTTATGGAGTTTCCTATTTGCATGGACAGCCTGATGCAGGTGGCTGACATCAATGTGGAGTTCTTTCATGTGCGCTTTATCCTCAACTGCCTGATCCATGGTCTGGAGAACAACCTGATGGCCTGCGTTGCCGGGGAGAGCATTGTGGGGCTAATCTACCTCACTCTGAAGGACCGCTTCCTCAAGAAAGATCTTGAGATCAAATACCTGGCAACCCTTCGGGGTAGAACGTGGGACCCCAAGGGTCTCTCGCCCAAGCCCCTCAAGGGGGTAGGGACTTTCCTCGTGGCAGGAGTATGGTTGTTGTGGAAAAACGAGATGCCGGCCCTCAAAGAGATTGTGCTGGACGCAGAGGTTGGGGCCAGGCGTTTCTACGAGGCGGTTGGATTTAAGTCGCGGGGCCTTTCCGGCTATGTTTTGAAAGAGCCCAGAGGGTACCTCTTGAGATCCATTTTGACCATGACTCACCACTGCAGAAACTTGAGGCCTGAGCTCATTCAGGAGCTTGGCAAACTGATCGTCAGAGAGGTGAAAGGGCTTCGCAAGAAGGCAAAGGACGAAAAAGCCTTGTCCAGAAGGAGAGCATCCCTCAGCGCCGTCCAGGAGTGTTTGAAGCCGGAAACCCGGCCTGAGCTTTCAAAGGCCGCCTCCATAGCCCTTTTGAAATACCAGAAAAAGATACCGGAATCTCTGACGATCCTGGCGGGTAACCGGTTAGCGTTTTGAAATAGTCATAGGAAAAGGCCATGGGGGTCTCTCTAAAAACAGAACAACGAAGAAGCCACACAACAGTCTCCGGCTTTGGGCCATGGGTGAGGCGGGCGGAGGGCTACTGGGGAACCTGCCAGCGAAAACCCTGCATGGGGGCGCCGGTGAGACCTCGCCGCCCGCCTTCGCTGCCCCTTATCTGCGAAGTGTTTCCCGATCACTCTTCGTTTTCTGTTTTTGGAGAGACCCCCGTGGCCTGAGCCATCCATTTCAAAACGCTAAGCTGTTGCCCTAGGGGAGTATTCATCGAAGGAATCTTTTGAACATGCAGCCCGTTCTAGTGGTTAGAGACGAGAGATACGCCTTACACCTTGAAAACGTCCCGCACATTGAGAGCCCGAGGCGGATCAAGGCCATGCATGAGGCTCTGGAAGACCCTTCCCTTCGGGGGAAATGGCTGGAGGTCAAACCCAGAGAAGCCTCTGAAGAGGAGCTGGCTTGGGTTCACACCAAGGACTACATTCAGCGGGTGGCCAGGAGTGCCGGGAAAAAACTCACCTCCTTTGACCTTGATACCCAGGCTTCGGAACAATCTTATGACGTGGCTCGCCTCGGGGTAGGAGGAGTCTTCAGCCTTCTCGACGAAATCCTGAGCGCAAAGGGGAAAAGGGGTTTTGCGTGCATCAGGCCGCCCGGACATCATGCAGAGCCGGACAAGGCCATGGGTTTCTGCCTTTTCAACAATGTCGCCCTGGGGGCTCGATATCTCCAGGAGCGCTATGGAATGAAAAAGGTGATGATCATCGACATCGATCTTCATCACGGGAATGGGATCCAGAACACCTTTTACGATACGGACCAGGTCCTCTATGCCTCGATGCATCATTTCCCCTCCTACCCTGGAACAGGAAGATTCGGCGAGGTGGGCACAGGAAAGGGAGAGGGGTTTACCGTCAATGTTCCATTGGGCAGAGGACTTGGGGATGAGGATTTTGCAAGGATCATCTATTTCCTGTTCAACCCTATTGCCCAGGCCTTTCAGCCTGAGTTCATCCTGATCGCCTGCGGCTTTGACCTGTACGAACGCGATCGTCTTGGCGCGATGAGGGTGACCCCTGACGGCTACGGCCTGATCACCTTTTTCCTGCTCGCCATTGCTGAGAAGGTGTGCCAGGGCCGGATCGCTTTCATCATGGAGGGAGGCTACAGCCTTCGCGGAATCCGTGAGTGCGGCTTCCGAGTCATGCAGGAACTCTGCGGAATGTCGAGTTTGGACGGGAAAAAACTGGATAAAATTATCGGGAGTTCTCCCAGAAAAGTTCCTGCCATGAGCAAGGTCATGGAGGTTCATTCCAAGTACTGGCCGGTGTTCAATGGTCGGCAATGAGCCGACCGTTTGAGGCACAGGATGAGTAAGCAGTAGGGAGTATGCAGTAGGCACAGAAAAAAGTCACGAGTGACAAGTGGCACGGACAACGGTGGCACGGACAAACTCTGTTTGTCCGTGAGCGAGAAGGATAGAGCCGGCGATACCACGGACAAGTAAACTTGTCCGTGCCACCAAAGACAGTATCGTACCCTGTATCGCGGGCTTCTTGGTTCTGACTACATCCTGCATGCTCCTTACTGCTCACTGGCCTTTACCGTCCGTGCCACCGCAACCAGTATCGTACCCGGTACCGCTGGGTTGTCGGTTTTGACTGCTTACTGTTTACTGCATACTGCTTACTGGCCTTAGGCATTCATGTGTGTACACTCTCTGTCCTCTGACCGGTTACACCCAACCCTTTTTTCCCATGGGCCGCCTATTGCGGAACACTCGGGAAATCAAGCAGATAGGTGCTTTTGCCTGATGTCTTGATGGGTGCCGAAGTTGGCATGCATCTTGAATAATGTTGACAGTTATATTGCAGTCATAATATAGCTAAACGCTGGTTGGGGTTTGGCAAGCGTAAAGGGTGGTCCGGAGAATAAGAGTTTGGGATCCTCGCTTGTCTAAACAAGCGTCTCATTTTATATGAAAAAAGGAGGTTCATGATGGCAGAGAAAAAAAGCGGAAGTGTTGAGTCGGTATACTCGGAAAAACGGGTGTTCTACCCACCAAAGGAATTCGTTGAAAAGGCTCGTTTGAAGAGCTTGGACGAATACAAGAAGATGTGGGAAAGATCCATCAAAGATCCCGCGGGATTCTGGGGGGAGATGGCTTCCCAACATATCGACTGGTTCAAGAAATGGGATGGAGCGGTTGAGGAGTACAGCTTCAAGGATAAGATTTGGCTCAAGTACTTTGTCAACGGAAAACTGAACATCACTTACAATTGTCTGGATCGGCACCTCAAGACGTGGAGAAAAAACAAGGCAGCCCTCATCTTTCAGGGTGAGCCTCTGGAAGAAGCCAAAACCTACACCTACCTGCAGCTCCACCGGGAAGTCTGCAAGTTTGCCAATGTCCTCAAAAAGTTCGGCGTGAAAAAAGGGGACAGGGTGGCGATCTATCTCCCCATGATCATGGAACTTCCTGTGGCCATGCTGGCCTGCGCCAGAATCGGCGCGATTCACAGCATCGTCTTTGGAGGGTTTAGCGCAGAGGCTCTCCGCGACAGAATCAGCGACTGCCAGGCAGAGACCCTCATCACCTGCAACTGGGGCTATCGGTCGGGGAAAGTGCTTTCGAGCAAAGGGAATGCCGACGCGGCCATGGAACAGTGCCCGAGCATCAAGCGGTGCGTGGTCGTGAACCGGATCGACAAAGAGACGAAGATGAAAGCGGGGCGCGATTTCTGGTGGCATGAAATGATGAAAGAGGCCTCCCCGGTTTGCGAACCGGAATGGATGGATGCCGAGGATCCTCTCTTCATTCTCTACACCAGCGGCAGCACGGGAAAGCCCAAAGGAGTGCTCCACACCACGGCGGGTTACCTGCTCTACACCGTGATGACCATGCTCTATGTCTTTGATATCAAGGATGAGGATGTTTACTGGTGCACGGCGGACATCGGATGGGTGACGGGCCATAGCTACATCGTTTACGGCCCTCTCGGTGTGGGCGCGACCTCGATCGTGTTTGAAGGCGTTCCCAACTATCCGGAGCCTGACCGGTTCTGGGAGGTGGTGGAAAGATACGGTGTCAACATTTTCTACACCGCCCCGACCGCTATCCGGTCGATCATGAAGAGCGGCGAGGATTGGCCGAACAAGAGAAATCTGAGCAGTCTCAGGTTGCTGGGGACCGTGGGCGAGCCGATCAATCCTGAAGCCTGGATGTGGTACTACAGGGTCATCGGAAAAGAGAAATGCCCGATCACCGATACGTGGTGGCAGACAGAGACAGGCGGTCATCTGATTCAGGGGATTCCTGGTGCCATGCCCATGAAACCCGGTTCCGCGGCCCTTCCGTTCTTCGGTGTGGACACGATTATTCTTCGCGCGGATGAGACCGAAGCCGGCGTGAACGAGGGCGGGCATCTGTGCATCAAGAAACCCTGGCCGGGCTTTATGAGAACCGTTTATGGTGATCCGGACCGGTTCAAAGAGCAGTACTTCATCCAACATCCGGGCTACTATTTCTCGGGCGACGGTGCGAGAAAGGACGAGGACGGCTTCTACTGGCTCATGGGCCGTGTGGATGACGTGATCAACGTTTCCGGCCACCGGCTGGGAACCGCAGAGATTGAGAGCGCACTGGTCTCTCATTTGTCGGTGGCGGAAGCGGCGGTCGTCGGGTTTCCCCATGACATCAAGGGCCAGGGAATCTATGCCTTTGTCACTCTTAAAGAAGGCTTCAAGGCCTCGGACGACATGAAGAAAGAGCTGATCAACCACATCAGAAAAGAGATCGGCCCGATTGCATCGCCCGACAAGCTCCATTTCACCGAAGCTCTTCCCAAGACCCGGAGCGGAAAGATCATGCGAAGGATTCTGAGGAAGATTGCGGAAGGCGCGATCACCGAACTCGGAGACACCTCCACTCTGGCTGATCCGGACGTGGTGGGGAGACTGGTTTCTGGAAGACAGTAGTCTCCATGGCAACACACTTGTAGGATGAAATACTAAAGCCTCTTCATTGCGCCACAAAAACTTAATGCCAGTCTTTTGTGGGCAATTCTTCACCTCCTTCACCGAGTTTTCCCCTGGGGTCTTCTTTGCGGCAAGGCCCCGGGGGAAAACTCCCGCCCAGGGCTGTATTTGATCCTGAACTGGGCGCTGGAGAGACCCTCTATGTCAAAGAATCGCGGTTGGAGTGTTACGTTCAGCGGCACGGGAATCAACCTGGCTCTGGGTATTCTCTATACCTGGAGCGTTTTCAAAGGGGCCATCAGCGCATCGATCAATAAAGGAGGTCCGGGTGCTTTTACCTGGGACCCTGCCTCGCTCAATGACCCCTATGCCATCTGCTGCCTGGTCTTTGCTTTTGCCACGGTTCTGGCAGGCAGGATCCAAGACAAGTTCGGCCCCAGGGTCACGGCGTTCATGGGCGGCATTCTGGTGAGCATAGGGTTGATCCTCATTTCTCGGACCGCGAGCTATGGTGTCTGGGTCATAGGGTTCGGGTTGCTCGCCGGAACAGGGATCGGCTTCGGCTATGCGGCCGCCACGCCGCCGGCGCTCAAGTGGTTCCCTCCTCAGAAGACCGGTTTGGTCGCTGGCCTGGTGGTTTCCGGTTTCGGTCTGGCCTCCGTGTACATTGCGCCCCTGTCCCAATATCTTCTCAGAGTGTGGGGCATCCAGAGTTCCATGCTCTTTTTCGGAATTGCCTTTCTCGTTGTGGTGTGCGGTCTATCCATGTTTCTGGTGAACCCGCCGGTCGGCTATGTTCCGCAGGCCGTTGCCCCGAAAGCCGGGCAGCAGGCTGCGGCCCCCAAGCCTCAGGCGGACGCCAAACCCTCTGAGATGATAAAGACCGGGAGCTTCTACCTCATCTGGTTCATTTTCTTCATAGGAGCCGGTGCAGGTCTGATGGTGATTGGGAGTGTGGCCGGGATGGCCCAGAAGAGCATGGGAGACATGGCCTTTATCGCTGTGGCCATTCTGGCCATTGGAAATGCAGGGGGTCGAATCATTGCAGGCATCATTTCGGACAAGATTGGTCGCCGTCTCACGTTGATCATCATGTTGCTCTTCCAAGCGGCTCTCATGCTTATCGCTGTTCTCGTGGTAGGGGCTCAGAAAGCAAGCCCGATTCTGGTTGTTCTCATCGCGACCTTCATGGGGTTTTGTTACGGCACCAACCTTTCCCTCTTCCCTTCCCTGACCAAGGACAACTGGGGACTCAAGAACTTCGGCATCAATTACGGGCTCGTGTTCACCGCCTGGGGTGTAGGCGGATTTGTCATGGGCAGGTTATCTCAGATGCTGATTGCCAAGACGGGCAGTTACACTTCTTCCTTCCTTGTTGCTGCAGTGCTCCTTGTGATCGGTGCCGGCCTCAGTGTGCTTATGAAAGGGAAAAAGAGCGCGCCACAAGCGGTGGCTCAGAAATAGCCGGCTCTAATCGGTTCACCCCAGCATGAACATGGGATCAGGAGTTCTCCTGATCCCATGTTTTATTCAGTAAGGTTGACGGACTCGTAAAAAGTCCGAAAACGCCCTTTTCTGTCATTCCCGTGAAAACGGGAATCCAGGAAAAACAAATACTTCTGGACCCCGGCTTTCGCCGGGGTGACGGCTTTGATGACTTTTTACGAACGCATCAAGGTTCGATTGCAGGTCGAAGAGATCTGCTAACTATATTCGTGACTACTCAGGTAGATAGGCTGAAGGTAGATAGACTGAAGGAAAACACATGCGCGATCACACAAAGCCAAGATCGTTTGGATACGTTGGCAGGGGATTGTGTCATGGATGATGATTATTGCCCTTCAGTCTTCAGCCTTCAGCCTAAACACCTGAGCAGTTACCTATATTCGATGGATCGGAAAGATCTTCTCCTGAACGTAGGCGACGGCTCTTCGGGCTTCCTGAAAGGCTTTCTCTTTGACCTCTCCCTTCGTCAAGAAGGCATGGTCGTAGAGACTGCCCACTTCTTTTTCAGGCCCGAACATCATCCCGCCCACCAGCCCGGCAAACTCGTCCACAGGCTCTACATGGTTGAGAATGGACCAGGCCAGGGTCCAGCAGCGGGAGGTGCGGTAGAGGTCATAGCCACCTCCGCCAAGGGCCAGGATCTTTCGGCACAGGGGCATGATGCCCCGCAGGGCTTTCTGATAGCCGTTGTTGGTGAGCTTCAGGTGGGTGAGAGGATCTGAGATCAGGGTGTCTGCTCCGATCTCTGCGACGATGAAGTCCGGAGCAAAGGCCTTGAGGATCGGGAAGACCGCGGAGTCCAGGACATAGGAGTAAACCTCGTCATCCGTACCCGGTTCCAGGGGAACGTTGACCGTGTACCCTTCCCCGGCGCCTTTTCCTATTTCCGTCTCGCTTCCGGACCAGGGATAGAGGATGCGTCCGGTTTCGTGGACGGAAATGAAAAGGACCCTGGGATCTTCATAGAAGGCCTCCTGAACGCCGTTTCCATGGTGGGCATCGAAATCCACGTAAGCGATCTTGATGCCCGGATAAGTGCGCAGGGCATCCAGAATGGCGATGACGATGTCGTTGACATAGCAGAAGCCTTCGGCGTTGCCCGGCATGGCATGGTGAAAACCGCCCAGAGGGTTGAATCCCACTTGAGCGCGACCGCTCAGAATCTCCATGGCGGTGCGATGCGTTCCCCCAGAAGCACGCAAGGACCATTCGTAGATTCCCTTGATGATGGGGGTGTCCTGAGTCCCAAGGCCGCAGGCGAGCATTTCGAGACGGACTTCACCGCGGCTTGCTTCCTGGAGAAGTTGAAGATACTCGGGCTCGTGATATAAAGTCAGAAGGCCCGGGTCAAGAGGCTCGGGGTTCACCACTTCCATCCATGGATAGTTGAGCACGCCGTAGCGATTGCAGAGATCGTAAGTCTTTGTGGCTCTTTCGGGCTTGAAGGGATGATCCGGGCCAAACTCGAAGCGGCCCATGTCGTCTGCATACACGAAGAGGGATGGAAGTCTATCAGAGGATGGCGCCATGGATTTCGACAAGTGGTCGGTATTGGATTCTTAGGCTCTAAGTTCTTTGCTATATGCGAAGTAGTTCAAAAGCGAACCGCAGAATATCGAATAACGAATGAAGAACGCTGAAGGAGGAGAAAGAAGGAATTAAACTTCGTCATTGGAAATTCCTTGTTCGACATTCGATATTCATTTAGTTCGTCGGCTTCGATTATTGGGTTGCGGCCGAGGGCCTGCGTTGTGAACTCTTACGCATCCTAACAGAAGCCGAAAAGCAGGGTCAACTGAATTCAGAAATTATGAAATGAGGGATTGCGAATTGAGGAATTGCGGATTGAGGAATTGAGGGATTGCGAATTCCAGAATCCCTGAATTCCTAAATTCTTGCCTGAGAGTTTCTTTTGACACCTGATCAAAAATCCATTAATGGAAATAGCACGATCACCTCGATCGTCTTCACGTTTCGGTTGAAGAGCGTACCTCATGCCCTGGATTCAGAGAATCAATCGCCTGTACCGGATGGAAAAGGAAGGGTTTTACCGGATTCTCATCCCACCCTCCCTTTACCGCCGTTTCAGGATCGATCCCGTATCTCTTTGCGACGAGCAGGGAGAAAAGGCGGCGCGCTTTTTCTGCCCTCAGGGAGATCGGACCGCACTCATTGAGGTCAAACCTCCGGGAACCGAGGACCCGATTTTTTCCTTTCAGCTGACGGATGCCGCGGATTTCACCCAGGTGGAGTGGGATTTTCTTGTCGTGAATGATCCGGCTTCGCCCAAGTTCAACACCCATGTCGATGAAGAAGGGCGAGACACCCTCTTCGGATGGGCCTCGCGGAACATTTCTGAAGAAGTCAGAGCAGTCGAGGCCGGTCTCTTCCCCGGGCAAATCCGGAAGGGCCTCGGAGTCACCCGGGACCTGGTTTTCGCGCTCGATTTCTTCTGCAGGATCCTGGATGTAAAGACGATCCGCCTGGAAGCTCTTTTCTACCACAATGCCGTCACCTACGAGAAGCACGGGTTCAGCTATTTTAGCGGATATGCCCAGATGAAGAGGATTCATGAGCTCTTTCAACCAGGAGAAAAGCTGCACCGGAAGCTGGACGGCAGCACGCCCTTCCGCAAACCGGAGTTCGCGAACACCGTGAGAGGTCGAAGCTGGGCGATCCATGACGGAGTTCTCATGGAAATAGAGGATGGCGTTCTTGACGAAGGGTGGGCCTCTCCGGTGATGTACAGGATGGTAGAAAACCCGCGAAGCATGGTTACCTTCCCCAATCCCGTCTTTTAGCGTTGACGGATTCTTTCCCCCTGTGCTAACAAAATGAGGCGGTCGGCCTCGCATAAATTCCCATGTGTTCCCGTTCGCCCTTCGATACCTCAGGATGAACGGTCCCGCCGATCATGGTGAGCTTCACCCGCCTTCGGCGACCAGGGTATCGAACCATGATCGGAATGCTGTTTTCCGGCTTTTNGTCATTCCGTGCTTGACACGGAATCCAGTCGGGTTTTCTGGATACCGGCTTTCGCCGGTATGACGAATTCGCCGCAAGCGGCGGGGAATACAACCCNAAGGGANTCAAAATCAGGGCTGCGCAAGCGACGGTGAAGCAGAAGCGTCTTGCTCCGGCAAGACGGCGCAAAAGAGGGGGTCAAGGTGGGCTTTCCGGAAAAAGATCGATACACCGGCATGAGAAGGATGATTTTCTTTTGCATGATCCTTGTGCCGGTCATACCGTTCATTGCCGTCCTCGGGATAGGTTACTACCACTTCACAACCTCTCTGGAGACGAGCACCCTGGCGACCATGAACCGGATCGTGGAAGATCACCGCCAGATGATCGACGGTTTTTTGAGGGAAAGGCGGGGAGACCTCGAGTTCATTCTCAACACCAACAGCTATCGAGACCTCACGGACCCTGAAAAGTTTTTCGCGGTGTTCACGCAGCTCCATCGCTATTCCAATGCCTTTGTGGACCTGGGGGTCTTTGATCAGGACGGCATCCATGTCATGTACCAGGGACCCTACCGACTGGTGGGCATCGATTACGGGAAGGAAGAATGGTTCCGCCATGTGCTGCAGGAGGGATACTACATCAGCGACATTTTCCTGGGGTTTCGGAGGATCCCTCACTTCGTGATCGCCCTCAAGAGGGAAGAGTCCGGAAAGACGTGGGTGATCCGGGCGACCATCGACACCCATGTGTTCAACGAACTGGTGGAAAAGGTGCGCATCGGGAAGACAGGGGAAGCCTACATCCTGAATGCTCAGGGGATCTTTCAGACCGCGCGCCGCTCCGGCGGAAACCTCCTTGCCAAGGACCCCGACGACATTCATGAAACGAAACCTGAACCTGGAGTCCGGACTTTTATAAGAAAAGATGCCAAGGGCGATGAGTGCCTCTTCGCCACCACATGGTTGCAGGAGAAAGAGTGGATGCTGGTCGTGCGTCAGGAGACGGCGGACGCCTTTAAGGCGCTTCGCTCCGCCACCTCCCTCATCCTCTTCATCATGATCCTCGGCGGGGTGACCATCACGGTTCTGGCCTACACTCTCACCCGTCAGATCATTCGGCGGATGCAGCGGATCGATGAGGAAAAACACCAGCTCGGCCAGCAGCTCGTCCGGGCCACGCGTCTCGCGGAGCTCGGTCAGATGGCTGCCGGCTTTGCCCATGAGATCAACAACCCCCTCCAGATCATGAAATCCGATCGAGCCCTTATCGAAATGATCTTCTCCGACCTGAAGAAGAAGGGGGACCTGAAGGAGCCGGACATCAAAGACCTGGAAGAGACTCTAGATCAACTCAAGCTCCAGATCGAACGCTGCTCCAAGATCACCCAGACGATCCTGGAGTTCGGAAGGAAGAGCGAGCCCACGGAGAACGATGTGGACCTGGGCGCGTTTATCTCCCAGGTGACCTCCATGATCACCAAGAAAGCGAGCGTTCAAGGAATCCGCCTGAAAAAAGAGATCTCGGAGCAGACCCCTCTCCTTCGATCTGATCCCTCTCAGCTCCAGCAAGTCCTGCTGAATCTATTGAACAACGCCATCGATGCCATCACGGAGAGACACGGTTGTGAGGGTGGAGAGCTTTCCATCCAGGCAGGTCCTGACACGAATGGAAGGGTGAAGCTTTCCGTGAGGGACAACGGCGCGGGGATCAGCCCTGATAACCTCAAGAAAATTTTTGCGCCTTTCTTCACCACCAAACCGCCGGGAAAGGGGACGGGGTTGGGCTTGTACGTCTGTTATGGGATTATTGAAGGCATGGGCGGCACCATGGAGGTGGAGAGCCAGAGGGGAGTGGGCACCACCTTTGTGGTTCGTCTCCCGGCAAGCAGTGCACGACAGACCCAGTGCGATTTGGAGGAGTCCGCCACCGAAGTCATTGGGCATTGATCATTTAACATTGATCATTTAGCATTGAGCATTGAACACCGAACATTGCTCATTGAACATTTAACATTGCACATCGGGGATTGATCGTTGGGGTTTCAGTAAATGACCAATGAT
>PDVJ01000313.1_pt1 | contig 15909 bp, 14 predicted proteins | sample 1369811 | NCBI WGS metagenome assembly PDVJ01 (sample SAMN07795376, study PRJNA414565) | Alkali sediment metagenome, whole genome shotgun sequencing project. | reverse complement strand
GTACTTATATCGGCGCTTTGGCGCTCCTTTTGGCAAAGGATGGGATGGCAAAAAAGTAAACGGTTATGTCTACAGTGCTGTACTGCCCCGGGACCCGGATGAAGCAGCAAAGATTGCTCCTTATTATGGAATGGTGATGCCTACCTATGCTGAAAAGTTCCTCGATTGGTGGCAGGACAGATATATCCCGGAAGTTAAACGCAACTTCGAATATCTGGACAGTTTTCCCGCCGATATGGCCACATTACCTGAGCTAATGATCCATTTGGAAGAAGCATTGGATATCCAAGAACGTCACTTCCGCTTGCATTGGATCCTGAACTTGGCTCAGTTTCAAGCCTCAATCGACTTTGGCTCTGTAGTGAGCGAAGTTATCGGCCAAGTTGATCAAGCGATAGTGGGTCGCATCCTGATCTCGATTAAGGATCGGAATTGGGATTCGGTTGAAGGGATGTGGAAATTGAAGGAGCAAGTCAAGGCCGATCCAGTCCTCAAGGCTATCTTTGAGGCTGGCCAAACAGCAGCAGCCATTTTCCCGGGATTAGAGAAAAACAAAAAAGGCCGGGCCTTCCTTAAAAACATTACCGACTATGCTAAAGAGTTCGGTGTCCGTGCCATGTACACCCACGAGTATGTTTATAAGCTATGGGTAGAAGACTTCACGCCCATCATCGAGATGATTAAGGGGTACTTGACGAATGACTACGATTTCCCGGCTGTCCTTAAGGCGACTACGGAGGATCAAGAAAAGGCAATTAAAGAACTGCAAACCATGATCCCCAAGACGGCCACAGAGGAACAGAGGGCTAAGTTCGAAAAGGCGCTACATCTGGTCCTACGGATGATGCCGCTGACCCCTGATCATCACTTCTATTTCGACCAAGGCACCTACGGTCGGCTTCGGCTGGTATTCCTGGCCATCGGCCGTCATTTAGTAAAGAGTGGACTGATTGATGTTCCTGACGACAAAGGATAACCCGAATGGGTTTGATGGTCGATCAGTCATTAAAAAGAACCGCCGTGCCCGCGAAGAAGCATGGAAAGTTCGCCCCAGAGATTGGGTTGGTACAGTTACTCACTGGTCTTTATATCAGGAGCCATACAAGACACTGTGGGGTTATCCGCAACGCTTTGAGCAGGCGAAAGAAAAAGCAAAAGAGCCCAAGGATGTCGTTAAAGGCCTTCCTGCTGCGTTTGGCATAGCTGAAGGTATTGCTCGCATCGTCACCGGTCCAGAGGAGTTTGACCGGGTCAAGAAGGGTGAGATTATGGTCTGTATCATGACCAATCCCGCTTGGGTCATGGTTTTTACAAAGATTGCAGCCGTGGTCTGCGATGCCGGAGGTGCCCTGGCGCATCCAGCTGTCGTCGCCCGGGAGTTCGGAATCCCAGCCGTAGTTGGTACAACAAACGCCACCCAACGCATTAAAACCGGAGACCGTATACGTGTAAACGGCTCAACGGGTATCGTTGATATTTTGCAGCGAGCGTAAGGGTGGGCATAGAACCACTTCATAAAAAGTTTTAGCCTTTGTGCAATTTAAGATAGGGAAGAAGGTTGGTGATGGAGTATAAGAATCTCTTTCAGGTGGACAATCAGACAGCGATAGTCGCAGGTGGATATGGTGGTATTGGCACTGAATTATGCAAAGCCCTTGCCTATTTTGGATCTAATATTGTGATTGCGGGTAGGGATGGTCATAAGGCTGAGAAACTTGCCAATGAAATTAGGAGGGAGGGTAAAAAAGCCTTAGGTTTACAGTGCGATGCGACCCTTGTCTCCGATGTGAACAGATTAGTTCAAATTTCAGTGGATCGGTACGGCCGAATAGATATTCTTGTCAATTGTATAGGGGCACATATAGATTCACCTGCTGAGGAGTATAGAGAGGAGGATTGGGACAAGGTAGTCAATGGCAATTTAAAAGCTACCTTCCTTCTTAACCAAGCAGTCGGGAAGGCAATGATCCATCAAAAAAAAGGCAAAATTATAAATTTTTCTTCGGTTCGCAGTCAATTGGGTATCCGAAGGGGTTACTTAGCCTACTGCTCCAGCAAAGGGGGAATCAATATGTTGACCAAACAGCTGGCAAGTGAGTGGGCCAAGTACAATATTAATGTAAATGCAATTGCTCCCACATTTATTCGAACCGAACAGGTTGCTCACTACCTTAATGATAAAGAATTTTATGAAAGTCTAATCACACGGGTTCCTTTGGGTCGTGTTGGGGAAACCTTTGATTTGGTGGGGGCCGTTTTATTTTTTGCTTCGCCTGCCTCCGATTTTATTACTGGTCAAATCCTTTTTATCGATGGAGGGATAACTGCCTGCCAATAGACGATTAAATAGCAAATGCATTTCAAGTCTTATCTTGCAGGCAGGTAGGATAATTCACAGGTAGGATAATTCAAATGATGGGGGGGATTCAATGGGAAAAGTCAAGGTAGGCGTGGCTGGTTATGGGGTCATTGGACAGCGGTTGGCTGATGGTGTAGCGCTTCAGCAAGACATGGAATTGGTAGGCATCGCAGATGTTGCAGTCACCCTTCCGATAAGAGCACTCAGAGAGAAAGGGATGCCTTACAAGCTTTTCAGTGCTGTCCCCGAGAAATCGAATGATCTGAAGAACGCGGGGGTTCCGATCTCCGGTATGTTTGAGGATCTTCTCAAGGAAGTGGATGTGATGTTGGATTCTACTCCAGCGGGTATTGGGGTGAAGAACAAAGAACTATACAAAAAGTATGGTGTAAAGGGGATTTTTCAAGGAGGGGAGAAGAATGAAGTGGCCGATGTATTTTTCCATGGCTATGCGAATTATGAAAAAGGGCTGGGGAAGGAATTTTTGAAGCTGACTTCCTGTAATACCACTGGATTAATTAGGGCAGTGGATTGTCTTGATCGAACCGTGGGGATTGAGAAGGTGGCCATTACCATCATTCGACGGATTGCTGATCCTGGGGATATTCATCGTGGGGCAGTGGATTTATTATTGATGGAGCCCATTCCTAATCATCAGGCCGTGGATCTGATGAGTATTATGCCCCACGTCAATGCCACAGGCCTTCTCGTCCATACGCCTGTGACACATGGTCACATAATCACCATTGTAGCAACCCCTAAAAAGACGATAGCCAAGGAGCGAATCTTAGATGAGTTTAATCGGCATCCTCGCATTCGTGTGGTTAAGATCAAAGAGGGATTTAATTCCAACACGGCGATGTTTAATTATGCCCGGTTTCTTGGAAATCCAAGGGGCGACATGTATGAGATTGCCGTCTTTGAAGAGGCCGTTGGCTTCTCAGGGGACGATATCATGTTTGCCATTAATATCCCCCAAGAGTCAGTGACGATTCCGGAGACGATTGATGGGATTCGTGCCTGCATGGAGATGCAGAGAGATCGTTTAGAAGCGGTAGGGCAGACCAATAAATATCTGGGTTTGAAATAGTCTTCGTTTCAGGAGAGCGAGAAACTTTTTAGACTCTGATGAAGCAGGGTTTACCGATGGGATTGGATATACTTACCATTGATGATTTTAACTGTAAGGGCAAGACCGTCTTGTTGAGGGTGGACATTAATTCTCCCCTCGATCCCATCACCAAGAAGATCGTGAATGAAAACCGGATCAACAAGAGCATCCCGACCATAAAAGATCTTGCAGACAAGGGAGCCAAAGTGGTTCTGATTGCTCATCAAGGTGACACCCTTGACTATCATAATTTTATTTCCCTGGACGAACATGTCCAAAAGCTTTCTCAGGAGTTAGGAAGAGAAGTGCAATTTATCGATGATGTGGCAGGACCAGCGGCGAGACAGAAAATCCGTCATCTTCAAGAAGGTGAGATCCTCCTTCTCGACAATATCCGCTATTATTCAGAAGAGGTTTCAACTTTTGAGAATGATGTGAAGCTGATCCCGGAACAAATGACTCAAACCTATTTGGTGAGAAAACTTGTCCCCCTCATAGATTATTATGTAAACGATGCATTTGCTGCGGCCCATCGAAATTCACCTTCGATGGTAGCCTTTCAGGAACTTCTTCCCTCCGCAGGCGGTAGACTGTTAATCGAAGAGTTGAACGCTCTTTCTCGGATCACCGAGAGTCCATCACGGCCCTGCGTTTTTGTGTTGGGCGGTCTGAAGATTTCAGATGGTTTTGGCATCATGAGGCAGGTTTTAGCAAGTGGAGTAGCTAATCGAGTCCTGACGACAGGAGTAACCGGCCAGATCATGCTGATGGCCAAGGGCAAAAGCTTGGGGAGTCTATCCGAGAAATTTATCAAGGACCGTTCTCTGGATAAATTCATCGCTCCAGCGAGGGAGTTCCTTAGTCAATATCCGGATAAGCTCTATTATCCTTACGATGTTGCCATCGACGACCGAGGCACACGGAGGGAGGTGTTGATCGAAGATCTGCCGGTGGAGGGGATGATCATCGATATTGGAGAGAAGACAATTACTTCTTATGGGGAATTTCTGAGTAAGGCAGGGACCATCTTTGTGAATGGGCCGCCTGGCATTTATGAGAAGGGGATTAGTGCCAAAGGGACAATTCGTCTTTGGTCCATCGTTGCAGAGGCAAAGGGTCTTTCCGTTATCGGCGGGGGAGATACGGTCTCTTCGGCGGAGAAATTTATCGACACAAACAAAATCGGTTTCATTTCTACCGGAGGGGGAGCATTGATTCGTTATTTAAGCGGAGAGAGACTCCTTGTCCTTGAGGCATTGGAGAAATCAGCTCGGAGGTTCCCTAATGACTTTAATAAGAATCCAACGACTTCGGGACGGACCTGATAAAGCGATTCCATCTGGAATTCAAATCATAGTTTTCTGATGGAGGGAGGTGTTAACGATTCAAAGAGTGACGAACAACGTTTTTGCTGAAACCAAGATTCGAGGGTGTAATCCAGGGTATATTATTACATCCGATGGAGTGGTTGTGATCGATACGCCCCAACTTCCAACCCATGCCGTTAAGATGCGGCAGGAAGCTGAAAAATGTGGTCCCATTCGTTACCTCATTAACACCGAGCACCATGTGGATCATATTTTCGGTAACTATTATTTCCGTGGGACGGGCATCGTCATATCCCATGTGGAGGTTTACAGAGAATTTATGAAGATGACATCGAATCTTAATCCGTATGCTTATGCGAAAGAAGCGATTCCGACCGATGATCCAGAGGGGGCCGCCATTTTTCCTGATGAAGAGACCTATTTCGCGGACCCTAACAAGCCCACGATCACCTTTGATAAGAACCTGACACTTCGCGTAGGGAACCATACCTTGGAACTGATAAGCACTCCAGGGCACACCAAGGGGCAGGTCGCAGTATACGTGCCTGAGGAAAAGGTCGTTTTCACAGGCGATACTATTTTTAATCATTGTCAGACCTGGATCTACGAAGCGGACCCAGAAGCCTGGCTTGCCTCCCTTAAGATCATTGATTCTTTAGACGTGGATCACATCATTCCAGGTCATGGACCTATCTGCACAAAGACACAGATCCCTATACAAAGTGCCTTTATTCTTGAGTGGTTGACAGCTGTCGCTACAGGCATTGCTAAAGGTTGGACCAAAGAGGAGTGCATCAGGAAGATCAGTTTCTTAGATAGATTCCCTGTAGATGTTGGTCAGGAATATATGGGACCTAGGGTACAGGAACTCAATGTCAGCGCCCTTTACGATTACCTGACCCAAAAGTATTTATTTATATTTTTAATTCTTGTGGAGGTCTGATTGAAAACCGAGAGGATCGAATTATCAGAAATCAATTTTAATAAATCCATTAAAAAGGAGGGAGTGAAAATGAAGAAAATGACATGGGTAGCTGTAATACTTTCTTTTGTATTTGCTCTCGTAATCGGGCAAAATCTTTTGTGGGCGCAACCTAAAACCATCAAGATAGGCTGGACAGGCCCTTTGAGCGGGCCGGCGGCCGAATCGGGCATTGCCATGAAGCAATCGGGGACACTCGCGATGGAGGAATGGAATGCCAAAGGTGGAATTTACATTGCGGAAGCCAAGAAGAAGCTTCCCGTCGAAATTCTTTTTGAGGATTGTCAATCGAAGCCGGAGATCGGCGTTAACCTTGTAGAGAAGTTCATCACACGGGACAAAGTCTGCCTGGTCCTGTCGGATGCTCTTCATAGTTCCATCACCCTCGCAGTCATGGAGCTTGCCCCGAAATACGACTTCCCCATTATGTCCATGGGACCCGTGAGCGATCAGATTTCAGGTAAGGTTGCAAAAGATCCCGCGCGGTATAGGAGTTTTTGGAAGGGAGATATCTCGACGGGCGCATTCAGTCAAATGATGTTTCAAACGTATAAAGATCTCATCCTCGAGAAACTGTTTATTCCAAAGAATAAGACCGTCGCCTTCTTTATGGAGGACACGGATTACGGACGCTCCTATGCCACGGAGCTTGGGAAGCTCTTCGGGAATCTCGGCTGGAAAACGGCCGCTGTCGAGACCGTCCCCTTGGGTCACACGGACTGCTACCCGCAGCTGACGAAGCTTAAATCGCTCAACCCCGATATCCTCTTCACCTGTTTCACCTCCATCGCCTCAGGCGTTGCGGCCGTGAAACAATTTCACGAGCTGGGGCTGAAATGCTCTCACTATGGGATCTATTACACGTTAAAGCCTGAGTTTGTGCCCCAGGCGGGAAAAGCCGCAGAGTATATTCTCTGGGGGCCCATGAACCTGGACCCCGAACATGTCCCGATGCACAAGGAGTTCGCTGAGAAGATCCGTAAACGGTGGAACGTTACAATCAACTGGGACATTGCTATGGGGTACGATGGCGTCAACAATGCACTGGATGCCATTGAAAGGGCCGGCACACTCGATTCGAAGAAGATTGTCGAAGCCTTGTCGAAACTCGATCGCAAAGGGGTGATGGGACGGTATGTCTTCGACGCCTCGAATCACGAGATCATAGGCGGAGCCGAATACTTCTCAAACCCGACGGGACAGGTCGTTGGAGGGAAGAGCGCAATTATCTGGCCGTCTGCCGTCGCAGTGAAAAAATATGTGACGCCTCCTTGGATGCAGTAGAGGGGATCCACTTTCTGAAGGGTAGTGTTCACCGGGAAGGGGGAAACGCGTAGCGATGTTACACTTGCTGGAGGCCAGGGCGGTTACAAAAAGATTCGGGGGCCTCACTGCCATTCAGGAAGTGAGCTTTCATCTCGATCAGGATGAGATCTTAGGCTTGATCGGCCCGAACGGCGCGGGAAAGACAACCCTTTTCAACATGGTGGCAGGCGTCTATCGACCGGATTCCGGTGACGTCTGGTTCGATGGCGAAAGGTTGTCCGGGCGGAGGCCTGATGAAATCTGTAAGAAAGGAATCGCCCGGACGTTTCAAATTCCAAAGCCTTTTCTCAAGTTGACGGTCCTTGAAAATGTTACGGTGGGGGCTTATTTCGGCTCTCATCAAAGAACCCGACAGTCCCACGCGCAGCGGTCAGCCCGGGAAGTGATCGAGCGCGTGGGATTGAAGGTGAAACTTGGGATGCAGGCGTCGCAACTCACGCTTGTGGAGAGGAAACGGCTAGAGCTCGCGCGCGCACTGGCAACCCAACCGAGGGTCCTCTTGCTGGATGAGGTTATAGGGGGGCTCAATCCAACGGAGACGATGGGATTGATCAAGACTATTCTCGAGATCAGGGCCTCCGGCATCGCCATCTTGATGATCGAGCATGTGATCAAAGCGGTCATGAAAGTGTCGGACCGTATTCTCGTGCTGAATTACGGGAAGAAACTTACCGAGGGCCTTCCAAAGGAAATCGTGAACCATCCTGAAGTGATTCAGGCTTACCTGGGCAGGACGAGCTATGCTTAGTCTCGAAAACATCGATGTGTTCTACGACGACGCCCAAGCACTATGGGGCGTCAGCCTCACGGTTCAGGAAAATGAAATCGTGACGCTATTGGGCTCTAACGGTGCAGGAAAAACGACCTGCCTGAGGACTATCTCGGGTCTCCTCGCCCCCGCGAACGGCACGATTTCATTTTGTGGGGTGCCCATTCATGGGTCGCGGCCCTACGAGATCGTGAGGAAGGGGATCGCCCATGTTCCCGAGGGACGCGGCCTCTTCCCGTACATGACGGTTCTTGAGACACTCACCATCGGGGCGTTCATTTCGGAAGCGTGGGGAAAGAGGAATGACGCACTCCAGCGTGTCTTTTCCTTGTTCCCCGTGCTCGCGCAGAGGCGATCCCAGCTGGCGGGGACACTCAGCGGGGGGGAGCAGCAGATGCTGGCGATCGGTCGGGGAATGATGCTGCAGCCCCGCCTTCTCATGCTCGATGAGCCGTCGCTGGGCCTTGCACCGATCATCGTCGAGCAGATTCTACAGATCATTCAGAGCATCGCGGCTCAAGGCATCGCCGTCCTGCTCATCGAGCAGAACGCCACTCTCGCCCTGCAGGTTTCACACCGGGCCTACGTTTTGGAAACAGGCAGGATTTCCCTCACGGGGGTCGCTTCCGATCTTATTCAGGATCCTCAAATTCAAAAGGCCTACCTGGGTCTCTACGAGGAGGCCGAATGGACCTGAACCTGATCTTGAGCCAAATACTGAACGGTTTGGTCTTAGGATCCATGTACGCCCTTTTTGCCTGCGGTCTGACCCTGATCTGGGGAACGATGAATCTGCTGAACTTCGCCCACGGTGAGTACTACATGCTCGGGGGCTTTATGCTTCATTTTGCCCTCACGCTGGGAGGCGTTCCACCGTGGTTGGGGATCCTCATCGCGGTGGTGGCCGTATTTTTGGTCGGCGTTTTGAGTGAACGGCTGGTTATCCACTTTCTTCTCGACAAGCCCGGATGGGACGTTAGCCCTTTTGTTGCGACTCTGGGGATCTCCATCTTCCTTCAAAACTTTGCCTTAAGAGTTTGGGGCGAACGGTACAAGAGCGTGCCCTACCTCATTGAAGGAACGTTAGACATTCATGGGATTCGGCTCGCGTACCAGAGGGTCCTGATTCTGGTCGTTGCCGTGATCGCGATCGGGGGGTTCTGGCTGCTCATGAAGAAGACTCGTTTTGGGATGGCCCTCCGGGCCAGCGCTCAGAACCGAGAAGCCGCTTCGCTGATCGGCATTAACGTTTACAACGTCTACATGGTGACGTTTGGGATCAGCACGGCCCTGGCGGCCCTGTCTGCAACGATGTTAGCGCCGATCTTCCAGATTCACCCATGGATGGGGGGGCCCATGATTTTGAAAGCCTTCGTCGTCGCAGTGATCGGGGGTATGGGAAGTTACGAGGGTGCGATCGTGGGCGGTCTGGTCGTGGGACTGATGGAGAGCCTCGCGGTCATCCTCCTCTCATCCGAGTGGAAAGAGGTCTTTTCTTTTGGCCTCCTCATCGTGGTCCTTGCCACCCGGCCCTGGGGGTTTTTCGGCAAGCGGGAGCTATGAAATGAAATCCTCCTGGACGAAGCACATGACCGATCGAAAAACAATCCTTCTTTTCGTCTTGGTTCTGGCCCTTTTTCCTCTCATCATTCGAGATACGTATCTCCTTTCGATTGTCATTCTGTGCCTAATGTTTTCGATTCTCGCATTGAGCTGGAATTTCATTTGCGGTTTTGCCGGCATCTTCACGTTGGGACACCAGGGATTTTTCGGCGTGGGGGCATATGTCTCGGCCCTCCTCGTGATGAGGGCGGGCGTATCACCCTGGCTGGGCCTTGTTATTGGAGCCGTCGTCGCGGCGATCGCGGGCCTGTTGATCGGTATCCCATGCCTCCGGCTTCGGGGTGGCGCCTATATTGCCTTGACCACCCTTGCCTTTTCGGAGATCGCGCGCGTGGTCTGCATGAATCTGGTCAGCTTCACACGGGGGGAACTCGGACTGTGGGGAATCCCTCCCCTGACGGATTTGAAGTTCGGATCCTTTCTCATTCAATTTTCCGGATCGAATCGGCTTCCGTACTTCTACCTCATCCTTGTCCTCTTTTTGATCACCGTCCTCTTTTTTCTCCAGCAGATCCGGTCCACGACGGGTCTCGCCCTCACCTCCATTCGAGAATCACAGGATGCTTCTGAAAGCCTCGGAATCCATGTAACCCGATATAAGATCTATGCCTTCGTCGTGAGCGCCTTTTTCGCAGGGCTCATGGGCGCATTTTACGCGCATTACATATTGATCCTCACGCCGACATCCAGCTTTAGCGCCTGGATGATGGTGGATATTGTGGCGATCACGATCGTTGGAGGGCTCGGAACCCTTTGGGGGCCGATCGTCGCGGCCTTCATCCTGACGATGGGGTTGGAGCTGTTGCGCACCTTCGGGGATTATCGCTTCATCGTGTATGGTATTTTGCTTGTAGTCGTCATCGTTTTCGTTCCAGACGGGCTCATACGGCGAGTCTTCCCCAAAAAGGGGATCGGGGAGGAAACCGGGGAAAACGCAGGGTCGGTAAATCGTTCCTAAAGGGTGTTGTTCAGGAGCAGAAGGAGCGGAAAACATGGTATCCCACCGAAATGCGGATGTCGTTCTTATCACGGGAAACGTCATCACGATTAATCCGCGAAGGCCCCGGGCCGAGGCGATCGCGATCCGGGGCGGCAAATTGATATTCGTCGGGAAACAGGACCGTGCCCGGGAGTTTATCGGGTCGAAGACGGAGGTGTGGGATCTAAAAGGGGCAACCGTCGTGCCGGGGTTCAACGATGCCCATACGCATACCCTCCTTTTCGGCCTGAACCTATTGAGGACGATTGACCTTACAGAGGTCCGCTCCATCGATGAAATTGTTCACGCTGTTCGAGAGCGTGCCCAAGCGCAGACTGCGGGGACCTGGATTCTCGGGTTCGGCTACAACCATAACGAACTTAAGGAGAAGAGGCATCCCACACGCCGCGATCTCGACGCAGCGGCTCCGAACCACCCCGTCAGCCTCAAGCACTGTGCGTACCATATGCAGGCCATTAATAGCAAAGCTCTGGCGTTGGCCGGCATTACAAGAGAGACGCTTGATCCCGGTAGTGGAAAGATCGGGCGGGATGAGGCGACAAACGAACCCACGGGCGTCCTCTATGAACTCCCGGCGATCGATCTCGTCGAAAGGGTTATTCCCAAACCTTCCCGTGAGGAGCTCAGGAGGGCGCTGAAAGAAGCCAATCGAAGGATGATTGCAGAAGGGATCACGAGCGCCACAGATGCGACCGGGGCCGGCCTGATCGACGTGCCCTCGCAAATTACGGCGTTCAGGGAAGCGGTCGCAAAAGGAGATCTCACTGTTCGACATAGCCTGGGCATATGGAGCGAAGGGGTCGTCGATTTTACGCGCATTCATGAAGGAGCGGAAAAGATCGGTCAGGGAATGAAGAGGCTCGGGGTCCGTCCGGGCCAAGGAGATGAAAGGCTGAGATTCGGTCCCCTCAAAATTGTGGCGGACGGGGCATTGACTACGGCGACGGCGGCGACTTACGAGCCATACGGTGCCGACCCATCCCACCAAAGCCGGGGAATGCTCCTGATCGACCCCCTGGAACTGAGGGCTCTGGTCGGGGTAGCCGTGAAGCGAGGATGGCAGGTTTCGATTCACAGCATCGGGGACAGGGCCATCGACGCGGCGCTCGATGCGATCGAGAAGGCGTGTGAAGTTCCGAAGGGGAAATGTCGCCATCGGATCGACCACTGTACGATTACGACGGAGACAATCCTGAAACGGATGAATAAACTCCGGGTAATGGCCATTTTACAGCCGGGGTTCATTTGGGAGCTGGGCGACGGGTGGATCAGACAATTGGGGCCCGATAGGGCAATGAGGGTCAAACCTTTTAGGACGATCTTGGACAATGGTATTGTTGCTGCGTTTAGTTCCGATAGGCCAGTGATCAAGAATGCGGCCCCGCTGATCGGGATCCATACTGCCGTCAATGAGAAAACGATGACCGGGCAGATCTTTGCACAAAGGGAATCGATCTCTCCGGAAGAAGCGCTACGCTGTTATACGCTCCATGGTGCATATGCCACCTTTGAAGAAAACATGAAGGGATCGATTCAGAAAGGGAAGCTGGCGGATCTTGCTGTGCTGTCGGACGATCCGACCCGGGTCCCGTCCGAAGAGATAAAGGACATCAAAGTCCGGGCGACGATCATCGAGGGTCAAGTAGTTTACGGAGATGGAAGTTTCTAAATCTTTTGTGGCGCTTCCGAAGGAATGAAGCCTAAACCAGGTGCAAAAGGGTGGGGGGTCCCATGGCTCTTTCGAACAAGAACGTAATCGCCCTTTACAGGAAGATGTTGACCATTCGGCTTTTCGAAGAGAAGATCCAGGACCTCTACGCCAGGGGGTCAGTTCCAGGTTTGGCTCATCTCTATGTTGGTGAGGAAGCGGTCGCCGTCGGAGTTTGTGCAAATTTAAGAAGACAGGATTACATTACCAGCACTCATCGAGGCCATGGACACGTTATTGCCAAGGGGGCTGAACTCAAATATATGATGGCGGAGCTTTTCGGGAAAAAGACAGGTTATTGCAAAGGTAAAGGGGGATCGATGCACATTGCGGATGTCGACATTGGAATCCTCGGGGCGAATGGAATTGCGGGCGGAGGAATCCCAATCGCTGTTGGAGCGGCTCTCTCTTCCAAAATGCGCAAGACGGATCAGGTCACGGTCTGTTTTTTCGGGGATGGAGCGAGCAATAACGGAACCTTCCATGAGGGATTAAACTTTGCATCGGTCCATCGTCTTCCTGTCGTTTTTGTTTGTGAGAATAACCTTTACGGGATCTCGGTCTCCCAGAAGCAGCATCAGGCCATTCAAGATATCTCCATTCGGGCCTCAGCTTACAACATGTCGGGAATCACCATCGATGGCAACGATGTCATCGCGGTTTTTGACGCCTCTGGGAAAGCGATCCAACGAGCGAGGGCAGGAGAAGGCCCCACACTGATTGAATGCAAGACGTACCGCTGGCGAGGACACCATGAAGGAGATCCAAATCAAGGGAGGCGTTACCGTACGGTGGAAGAGGTTAAGAAATGGATGGAGGCTTGTCCGATCAAAAGATTTGGAGAGAGATTGCTTAAGGAGAGACTACTTACCAAGGGCAAAATAAAAGGGGTTCGGGAGGAGATTGAAAAGAAGATTAATGAAGCCGTGGAATTTGCTGTCCAGAGCCCATTTCCCGAACCTCAAGGCATTTACGAGGATGTCTATATCTAAAAGGGAGTTTGGGTCCGATGAGAGAGATCACTTATGCTCAGGCAATCAATGAGGCACTCTTGTATAACCTTGAAAAAGATGAACGGGTCTTCCTCATGGGAGAAGATATCGGTAAATATGGAGGGATTTTTCAGGTAACGGCTGGGCTCCTGGACCGATTTGGGCCTGAACGAATTATTGATACGCCGATTTCAGAGTCGGGGTTTGTCGGGGCGGCCATTGGTGCGGCAATGACAGGAATGAGGCCGGTGGTAGAGATCATGTTCATTGATTTCACGACAGTCGCCATGGATATGATTATAAACCAGATGGCAAAGATCCATTATATGTTTGGAGGTAGGGGAAAGGTTCCAATGGTACTACGTACAGACATCGGGGCGGGAAGAGGGGCGGCGGCCCAGCATTCCCAGAGCTTTCATGCCATCTTCATGCACATCCCCGGATTAATCGTCGTGGCACCCTCTACCCCTTCCGATGCAAAGGGACTTATGAATACAGCCATCCAGGACGAGAATCCTGTCATCTTTGTCGAGCATAAGAAGCTCTATGCGACCAAGGGGCCGGTGCCAGAGGAGTATTACACGGTTCCTTTTGGGAAGGCAGACATCAAGAGGCCAGGGAAAGATATGACGATTGTGGCCACCCACGCCATGGTGGGTCGATCGATGAGTGTGGCCGAGGAGTTTGCAAAGGAAGGGATTGAAATTGAGATCATCGATCCTCGGACCCTAAAACCATTGGACCATGAGTCCATCTTGGAGTCGGTAAGCAAGACGGGGAGACTCATTGTGGCCGACGAAGGGCAGGTGACATGCGGTGTGACCAGCGAGGTCTCTGCGATCGTTGCCGAAGAAGCAATTGAATATCTTGAGGCTCCCATTATCCGAGTTGGTTCTCCTGACACCCCAGTTCCCTTCAGCCCTCCTCTTGAAAAAATTTACATCCCTGATGAAGAGGATGTGAGAAAAGCAGTGAACAAAATGAAAGACTATTTGTAAGGGGGAAGAGGACAGAAAAATGGTCCAGTTCAAGGCTGTTCCAGGAGCAAGATGGAGAGCAAAGCGTGAATATCGAACAGGTCGAAACAAACCGTGGAACGGTAAAATCTATCATCAACACAGAAAAAATTCGTGTGACCCAGCTTGCAAGGAAATTGGCCCAAAAGAGGGGCGTTCCGTTAGAAACCATAGAGGGAACTGGAACCAGGGGTAGAATCGTGATGGATGATGTGATGAGGGTAACAAAAAAGTCAGCCATCTCGATCGTAGAAAAGGAAGAGAGTAAGAATCTTTTCGGTCAGACGATCCCGATGAGTCAGATGAGAAGGTTGATTGCCAAACGAATGGCGCTGAGCGCATTTACGGCCCCCCATATTTACTTTTTTACTGATGTAAAGATGGACAGACTGCACCAGTTACGAGAAGATTTTTTAACTGATTTTGAAAAAGAGTTTAAGATTCGTATTTCCATCAATGATTTCCTCATTAAAGCAGTTGCGCTGGCCATCCGTCAATTTCCCCTGCTTAATGCGATGGTAAAAGGCGAAGAGATCTATGTGAACCCAGAGATCAACGTGGGGCTCGCAGTAGCACTGGAAGAGGGCCTCATCGTCCCAGCCATCCCTCAAGCCGACCAATTGGGTCTGGGAATCATTGCCCAGATGAGAGCAGACTTGGTTGATCGGGCCAGGATCGGGAAATTAAAGTTGGAAGAGATAGAAAGAGGGACATTCACGGTTTCCAGCTTGGCCCAATTTGATATTGTCTTCTTCACAGCCATTCTCAATCCACCCCAAAGTGGCATCTTGAGTGTTGGAAAGATTTCTGAACAGCTCTCTTTGATAGAGGGTCAGGTAGTGACAAAAAAAATTGCCCGAATTGGCCTCTCTGTAGACCATCGGATTATCGATGGAGCAGTGGCTGCCGCTTTTTTACAGTCGCTTAAGGATAAGTTAGAAAATCCCACACGTACCTTCATGCACTTTTAGGAGAGTATTCATGGTTATCGAAGTTGTTCTCCCAATGTTGGGAATCACAATAGAAAAGGGAAAGATCATTAAATGGTTTAAGGCTGAAGGAGACCTTGTCAAAAAAGGGGAACCTATTTTTGAGGTTGAAACAGACAAAATTGTCACTGAGGTGGAATCGCCGGGAACGGGGATACTCAAACGGATACTGATTCCCGAGAACGTCGAAGTCCCTGTTCTGACTGTGGTGGCCATCATCGCTGAAACAGATGAGGAGATACCTGAAAAATACAAGGTGATGAAGGTCGAAATGGTTCCACTGCCACCCTCTCCTCAAAAGCCCTTTAATCCCTCCAGCCCTATACCTGCCTATGGGTTGGCCCCGCAACAAGCCTATGATGTTTCGATTCTCGGTGCTGGTATGGGAGGTTATGTGGCTGCCATTAGGGCAGCACAAATGGGGGCGAAGGTGCTGCTTATTGAAAAGGGTGAACTGGGTGGGACATGTCTCAATCGGGGATGCATCCCAACCAAATCATTCCTTTCGGATGTCAAGACATATCAAAGAATCAAAAATTCAGACATTTTTGTCAATGGCTCTAAAGTATCCATTAATCTGAAAAGATTGGTTTCGAGAAAAAATAAGGTCGTGGAGACCATGAAACGAGGTGTCTCCATGCTTCTCAAGAGTCAAAAAATTGATCTGGTGAAAGGCATCGGGAGTCTTTTCGATTCAGAGACCATC
>PDVJ01000274.1_pt1 | contig 15929 bp, 15 predicted proteins | sample 1369811 | NCBI WGS metagenome assembly PDVJ01 (sample SAMN07795376, study PRJNA414565) | Alkali sediment metagenome, whole genome shotgun sequencing project. | reverse complement strand
GGCGGATAATAGTAGTAAGGAGGATAAGTGGGATACATCCAGACACCGTAGACCACCGTCGGACTGTAAGTCGGAACGTAGATCACCTGGGGGTCAGACGGCCGGATAATGATGATCTCCTTCTCCACCACCACCTTCTGCTCCTTGGTGGTCTTCAGGTTTCCCGCTTCATAGGCCTTCTTCCGCAGCAACTGGATGGTTGCCATCACGTCCTTCTGCTGGGCAAGGAAGGCGTCGCCGATTCAAGAACGACCGGAAAATTGACGAGCGACTTGACGCTCGGATCCCAGGGCTCCTTTTCGAGCTGTTTGGCAAGGACCTCCCCGGCGCTCTGCTTGTGACTCTTTACCCAGCGGTCGGCCTGGACCACCTCAAGGGGGTAGGTCGAGGCTATCAGGATCTGTGAGACCAGTTCATCGGGATAAAGGGCGATCGGTGCCAGCAGTTGCGCCAGCGCTTCTTGCGACAGCTTCTTCGGTGAGCCGCCACCCTGCTGGGCCATTACCTGAACGGGCAGGACAAGCAGCATGGTGAACAGAAGATATACTGCTCTGATCCATAGCGATTTTCGTCTCATACAGCCTCCTTCATACGATATTGATTCCAGCACGATGACTGGTCACTCCCATTTCGCCACCTCGTCCCATGACGAGGAACTGGTCAATTGATAGATAAGGTATTGCTTTCTTATAGCAGAAATATAGGGAAGTGCTGTTTATATGTCAATTATTATTTCCCACAATTTGGCAGCAGTCCAGCGAAGAAAAATAACAATTTATAAAGGAGGAGGGTTCTTAGCTAAGGCTGGGTGACTCCTTATATACAACGATCTGCCCCTTTGCCACAATTCTATTTTTGCAAGATGCACCTACAACTATTGAAAACGGAGTCAAGATGAAAGATAATGATTACGGCTTGAAAGAAAGCAAACACCGGGATCAGCCAGAACCCGCACTATAGGTGATTGGCTGCATCCGGGTCTTCTCATATAATCTCACTGCAGCCTGTCCGTTCACTGGCGAATCAGTTCAGCTTTAATACTGTTTTAAGTAGCTTCTTCACCGACTGCCTGGCGGCTTGAGTGGCGACAGGGTCGTATCCCACGTGTGGGTCACGTTCAACACAAGGGTCATTGTAAGTAAAAGGCTGACTGGTTGTCGCGTTGATCAGCTGGCCCGTTGCCTCCTCACGAATTGTGCAGCGGCGTACTGTTTGGGCGTTTTTGACAACGCTCGGCGTCAGGCTGCCGAGAGGATTATCGAATGCGTGCGATGCCTTCGGGTACTCAGTTATCTGGACGTCGCGTCCAGCTATCCGCAGTCGCTCGACATAGGCTTTGCACGTTGCCACGGGATTGTAGTTGTCGAGAGCGCCGTGGAAGATTCGGATCGGTCGGTCTGTGACCTCGGTATCAGACTGATATGTGGTCATACAGTCCGGGACTAATTCAGGGGACAGTATACTTAAATTTTGTAGTTATTTATACTGTCCCTGGAATTGCTCATACTTAACGAATGCTCTGTTACAAGAAAGCAAACAAGTTTATGATGCTACCTCAATAAGAATGGGAATTAGGATGATTAAAAGAGAGCAAATCCTTAAAACACAGCAGTAGTTAATGGTCATCCGCCGGGAACAAGATTAGACGTTTAATTCTTTTGAAAGACGCTCAGCCAAAAATATTTTGATCAGCGATTGATATGGAACATCTCTCTTGTTGGCTATGAGTTTTAACTCTTCAAGCATGAGTTCTGGCAGGCGCAGAGAAATCGTTCTGAGAGAAGGCTTGATGTTGGGAAGCAAAACCCTCCTTGCCTTCGACCAGTCAATATAGTCGGAAGAATCAGCGTTTGCCCAAAAATCACGTTCTTCGGCTTCAGTTTTGAACTTAGGTATTTTTTTCATGGTATTTATACACCTCCCTTTCCTTGCGATTCATGTCTCGCGCTGAAATGATCCTTATGAGGTTATTCCTCACTGTAAAGACGATGAAAAGGTGTTTCCCTGAATCGCTTTTCCCGAGAGTATAGAATCTTGCCTCATACCTGGAATGCCCAACATCTTGGCTTGTGACAAATGGGTGGTTGAAAAACACCTGCTCACATTCCGATGCTGACACGCCATGCTTCTCCCAATTCTTGAGCAGGTTGCCATCATCCCAGTCAAAGCCAATACATTTGGAGATTATTTCATCCAATATACCCACGGGAATATGTATATTCCAAACATATACAATTGTCAACAGAAAAGATCAAACAGCCATGTGGTAGTGGAATTTTAAAAAAAATATCGATTAATTACTTCCGTTTGAAATATTGCATAAGGAAGACTGAACAAAAAAGCCTATTGCTGATTTTTTAAGATTACCCGTCTGGTGGAATTGCGGGTTTCACTAACAAAGTTTCGGGTGAAGGGATTCATTTGAACTGAGCATTCAAGATCGAAAGGCAGCGATGACGAAACTCAACCGCGCTTCTGATCGCGACACAATCACAGAATCAAGGGCTTTCGCGTGGCCGTAGATTTCCTACGACTACATAAGTTTGCGCAGTTCCGAGGCATCAAAGACCAGTCTGATTTCACTGATCTTGCCCCTGGTTGTGGAGAAGAACTCGGCGGTTCGAATCACTCCGGCTGGGCTCACTGTATCGCAGTCATATAATAAAACGGCGCCATCTTGATCGAAGAAGCTCTTGAGAAGATTTACGCCACGCAGCATGCTCTGGAAACGCTTCAGTGCGCCGATAAAGTCATCGGCCTTGTGAAAGGTGTCGATGCTGCCTTTGAAGTCAAGATCATCTGCGAGGCAGTTGCGTGCCGTGACGAAGTCACCGGTGGTCCATGCATTGTGATAAGCCTCGATCAATTGTCGTGTGTTCATCTTCAACCTCCTGTTTTTCAGTTAGAACCTAACCAATTCCGAACCAATTATTGAGTAAGTCAAACGCTTGAACTCTCATCTTGAGGGGGAATTCCCACTACCCCGAATTCCCGAAGTGAGCCGCTTGCACGTTGCCGGGAACTCAGGTTATTGCATGTTTTCGGGAGCCATGGCATCAAGTGTCGCCACCTTACGTGCGTACAGATCAATGCCGGGCAGGGCGGTAAAACCATGCAGAAAGATGCTGAACATTACCGTCACCATAACGGCCAGCTTAATTGTTTCCTCACCGGGCAAACGAACCTGCTCCTCCAGGAAGACAAGACCGAGCACGATAGAGGCAAGTCCGCGGGGGCCGAACCATCCTATGAATAGCATGGTGGCGGAGCTCAGGCGGGTTCCCATCAGGGCTATTGCCACGGGAACCATGCGCACCACCGTGAGGCTGAGCACGGCATATAGTATGTGGATAAGTCTGAAGCGCTCGAATGCAAGGGCGACGAATAGGCCGCATAAGAAGAAGATAGAGTAACCCAACAGCTGTCCCCAGCCTTCGGTGAATTCTAAGCTATGGGTGCCGGCACTTTTGAAGCCGATCTGAACGAACAGGCCTGCAATATAGGCGGCAATGAACATGCTTCCGCCCACGGGTTCACACGCGAGTATGCCTAAGATCGGCAATGACACCAGACCAAGCTGCTGAAAAGATTCGGCCATCCATCCCTTACGTTGGGCCAGCCCAAGGAGGATTCCCCCTGCCAACCCAATAACGAGCCCCACCAGTGCGCCCATCCCCAGTTGCTCAAAAATAAATTTAATCAGGACCCGACCGGAGCCCTCTGTACCGATCTGGGACACGGCAATGAAGAACATCAGGAAAGGGACGGAAAGTCCGTCGTTGAGGCCTGCTTCCACATCGAGTGCCCGGGCGATGCATGATGGCACCTTTGGACTCTTTACGATTACCTGACCCAACCCGGCATCGGTCGGGGCCAGGATAACAGCAAGGATTGCCGCCTCCCATATTGAAAGATCCGGGAAGATGATGTGGGCGGCGATGGCCCCCAGCAGCATGGTCAGCAGCATTCCGATACTCAACAGCCGCGGGGGGAGCCTTGGTCCGCACTTCAAAGCGTTAAGGTTGATATGGGTCGCGTCCGTGAATAAGAGCATCACCAGGCCTATCTCTGCCAGTTTCAGGAAATTTTCCTGTTCTATTTCCGGCCGGCTAAATCCGGGCACGGTAAAAACAAGCAGAATTCCCGCGGAGGTGAAAAAGATCGGCGCCGTGATGACACTTTGGTCTATCCGCCTGGATACGAGGCTGTAGAGAAAAACCAGCGAGACAAAGATAGAGATGATAATAACGTGGCTCATCTGTTCCTGAGGCCCTTTCTTTTTCTCCTTATACCGGAAAATTCATCTCTTTTCAATTTTTACCGCAAAGCGTTTGATCACCTGAATATTGGGACGGCGCATACCTTCTCAGGCTTGAGAAAGGTAACGATGGATACGCCGCAGCAAGCTGCGGGGGAATTTAAGGGACAGTATACCTAACTACAAAATTTAAGTATACTGCCCCCCGAATTCCCCGGGGGGAAAAGGAAAGTACGCGGGCCGCCCCGTGAAGAAGCGGCCCGTGCGGGAATTACGGTTTCACACAGTTTGCGCCACCGCGCATATCACAGAGGGCAAAGCTCAGCCTTTTTGCCCAGTACTGCAGGGCATCATCAGCGTTGTGCCAGCCGCTCCAGAGCTTTGACAGTTCCTTGCCGCCTACGCGTCGGTCCAGTGCCGCGCCGAGCAGTTCCCCGGTGCCGGTATCGGTGATTTTCATTCCCACGGTTATTTCGCCCACTCCAGCCTGCTTGCCGGTGGCGGTATATTTAACGAGGGAGAGAGCCATGCCAACCGGTACAATGGTTGAGAGGGTATTGCGGACCGGCTTCGAGCTGTCGGCGTCTCGATGGGCCCCCCGTATGAATTAAGGTGCCCGTAGCCCACGTCATCGAGAACGATCAAAAGAACGTTCGGCGCGTCCTTGGGTGCTGTCAGGGGCAAGGCGGGCGTCCAGTCAGGTGTCGACTCCTTGTAATTCATGCCGATCTTGCCCGTGAACACTGGAACCGGTGGCGGTAGAACCGTTCGGTCAGCACCAGTGGATGTCCCCTGAGCGGCCGCAGAACCTGTGACCAGGGCGGCGATGCAGAAGACGGCCAACAAAAAAGAGATTGTGAGTTTGCTCTTCATACAACGAGTTGCAGGCTCGCTGCGTAACCAGCGCTTCCTCCGGACTTTTTGACTTTGCCAACGACCATCGGCGCAGCGGGTGAGGCAGCGAGGATGGCGAGCGCCACAGCGAAGGGTCGCAAGGGCTGCACCAGGAAAATGATGACCAATACCGCTATAGGTACCAGGAACGTGACAGCTGCTAAAGATTTCAACATCAGCCCGGGTCGCTCTCTGATAAAGAGGAGGTTTTTGGGAGCGATGTTTAATCCGACTCCAAACTTCATCAGGAACACCGAAACAGTCAGGCCGACCTTTATGACCGTTAAAATAATTTCTACCATGACAGTAACAACTTCCTGGCAAGTTTGAATGCTTCTTTGGCTGGCATTACGAAGAAAAGGAGCGGGACAAAGGGCAAGGCAGCAGCCAATACAAGGGTTTTAATGGTGTTGAGATCAAGCGGGAATGCATTCATCTTCTTTATAACTGCAAAGCTGTTGCCCAGGTCAGCTAACGACTGTATGTCAGCCGCGCCAAGGAGTGCTTCACCTTCCGGGTTGTTGCCTCTTACCCATTTTTCGTTAAAAGAATTGGTGTATGTTGTTGCCAGGACACCATATTCCTCGAGCCCCTTGCTTTTTGTAGCGAGTAATGTTGGGGCAAATGGGGCAAGTGGCATAAGAATTACGAGTATTATACAAAGAACGTAACCAAGTATGAAAAACTTATAAGAGGCCAACGAAGCACCGGCATATAGAATCTGGTTTGCCATGCCGGCGGCAATTACAGAAGAAACTGCAAGGATAAGGATCGCGAATTTTGCATGGCCCATCCCTAGGAAACCAAGACCTCCAGCCATGTCCGGATGAGTTGGCATGAGGCGCAACTTTAACTGTGCAACCTTCCAGAGGAACATCGACCATATAATTAAGCGCCACACCCAGCGGTAGAGGACAATCTGGTAGATCGGTATGCTGATGATATCCTGCCACCAGCCTGCTATGGTTCTGGCTGGGCCTGCATCCGTCAGAAGCATTGCCCATGTTGACGTTTCAGTTGTTATTGTAACCCGTAATCCGGTTACATTCACAATTACTACTAATATGAGGATTATCAGTTCTGGGAGACGTGAATCCCGTTGTAGTGCTGCCCGGTTGATCGCTGCTTCGAATTTGGGAAGATCAGCGGATGGAATGATGCCCTGGTTACGAAAGTGCTGTATGATAGTGCGAACCCGCGGTGCGATTATCATTTCAGCAAGAAAAAGAAGCGGCAGGGCGAAGAGGAAACGGGCGTGCCCGGAAAAATCATAAAGAAAGGGTACTTTTGCGGCGTTGCCGACAGCCAGCCCCTGGATCATTGAAAAGATCAGGAGTGGCAGCCACGTCACCAACGAGAAGATGATCATCCTGAGACCCACGTAACGCGGGCCAGGTTTCCCCAACCCAACCTTGAGCATACCGCTATCCAGCGGACCTCCTGGCATAAGGGTAAAGTCGCCGATCATCGTCGAATTTTTACTATCCATATGCGCCTCCTCCACTCGCTGTTGTCGTTCAATACATTACACAAGGCTACGATTGCGACTACGTCCCCTTGTTCATCTTTGATTGTCACTGATACACCTTCACAGAAAGGAGATCGTCGCGTGTCCAGTCTGCTCGTGTCAGCTGGACACCATATTCACTGAAAGCGTCCTGGATATTCGGGTGTAACCAGGCATAGCCTCTATCTATCACTCGGGACCGATTAGGTGTAAATAGTTAGCTTATAGGTGACATAGAAATCATTCAAAGAACTCTTAAGGGTGAAAGTTGGTTCGGGGGCTTATTTCAACTCAACAATGACATTCAGGATCTTGCCCAAAAAGGGGAAAGGTCGGCGGTCGAAGTAGTCGAGCGAAACCGGCGAGCCGAGATCCACGCCGACATCGAAGGTCTCACTGGCGGTGAAGGCGGCCGGCACGGTCCGCTTGACCGTTGTGCGGGCGATCTCCGCTCCGTCGACCTTCAGGACGACCTCCGCGGGCGCGCCGGGCTTTGCAATCGTGGTGTCCACCTCGATCCGGTGCTTGCCTGCCGAAAGCTTGCTCTTCGAGCGTGCGAAGTAGCGCTCGATGATCATCATGTTGTACTCGTATACCAGCTCTCCCTTGTCCATGTACAGCGTGAGGCCTCCGGAGGCGCCACCCAGCGCGTACAGGACCCCCGAGGCGTTCTGGCCGAGCACGGCGTCGATCGTCACGCGGTTGCTCTCCCGTCCGAGGCCGGGCGCCGTGAACTCGGGCATGCGGGTCGTCGCGGCGTCAAACTGCCAGCTCTTGTAAGGCGTCTCCACGCGGTCTTCGGGGTGGAGACGGGTCCACAGGCCCGCGCCGATCGGGAAGACTTTATTCTCCTTTGCTTCCTTAAGGAAAAGCACCTTCATCTGCTCGAGCCGCTTTGGCTCCTTCGCTGCAAGGTTGTTTGCCTGTGAAAAGTCCGTTTTGAGATTGTAGAGCTCCCAGACATCCTTGTTCGAGTCCCAGGTCGCGAGCCCCGGGCTCACGGTCAGCCAGGGCGTCAGCGGGCCGAAGGTGCAGGCATACCAGCCGTCGTGGTAGATGCCGCGGCTGCCGTTGTTGTCAAAATACTGGACGCTCTTTCGCATCGGTGCCTTCGCATCGGCAAAGGTATAGACCATGCTGACGCCGTCGACGGGGTCCTGCTTGAAGCCGTCCACCACCTTCGGCGGCTTGATGCCGAGGATTGCATAGATCGTCGGCACGATGTCATTGACGTGATGAAACTGCGGCCGCGGTGTCCTGTCGGGCTTGATGCGCGCCGGCCACGAGATGACCAACGGGTTTCTCGTCCCGCCGAAGTGCGATGCGATCAGCTTCGTGTGTCGGAATGGCGTGCTGCCGGCCCACGCCCATCCGGCGTGGTACATGTTGTCGACCTTGGGGCCTCCCAGCGCCTCCAGTCCGCCGAGCCGGTTCAACGCCTCGAGGTGCTGCTCGATGGTGTTGGGGATCTGGTTCTGCGCCAAAAGTTCGCTGATCGTGCCGTTCTGGCCTTCCGCGCTGGCGCCGTTGTCGCCGAAGATGTAAATCACGATCGTGTTGTCCCGCACACCCAGGCGTTCAAGTTCGTCAACGATTCGACCGACCTGGACATCGACGTGCTCGACAAAGCCTGCAAACACCTCCATCAGACGTAGCTGGTAGGGCCGCTGGAACTCGGGGATACTCGCCCAGGAGGCCATCGATTCCGCGCGCGGAGTGAGCCTTGTGCCGGCGGGAATCCATCCGAGTTCCCTCTGGCGCTTGAAGGTGCGCTCGCGCAGTGCGTCCCAGCCGTCGTCGAACTTCCCCTTGTACCGGTCCGCCCACTCCTTGAAGATGTGGTGCGGGCCGTGAGCCGCGCCGGGCGCCCAGTACATGAAGAACGGCTTGTCGGGCGCGTAGGCCTGGTGTCTGCGCATCCAGGCGATCGCCTTGTCCGCCAGATCCTCGCTCATGTGGTACTTCTCGTCGTGCGGGGGCTCGACCGGATTGAGATTCTCATATAGCCGCGGCTCCCACTGTGAAGTCTCGCCGGCGAGAAAACCGTAGAAATAGTCGAAGCCGATCCCCTCGCCCGTCGGCCAGAGTGTGAAAGGGCCCATCGCCGTTGTCTCGGTCGCGGGCGTGTTGTGCCACTTGCCGAAGGCGGCGGTCTTGTAGCCGTAGGCGCCGAGCACCTTGGCGACCGTCGCCGACGTGCGGGGAATCACGCCCGAGTACCCGTCCCAGTCCGATGCGCGCTCGGCGATGGTCCCGGAGCCGACACGCTGGTGATTGCGGCCCGTGAGCAGGGCCGCGCGAGTGGGCGAGCAAATCGCTGTCGTGTGAAAGGCGTTGTAGCTGATGCCCTCATCGGCCAGTTTCGACAGGGCCGGCGTCCGGATCGGGCCGCCGAACGTGTCCGGCTGGCCGAAGCCGACGTCGTCGAGCAGGATGATGAGGATGTTGGGCGCATCCTTGGGAAGCCGGCTCTTCTCGACACGCCATTGGTGTTTCGACTGTTGCAGCGTCTGCCCGGCCACGCTTGTCGACGGGGTTGGCGGAAAGGGCAGGACGGAGCCGTCATCGGGGGCCGCTGCGGCAGCCGGGGTTGCGATCGCCAATGCGATCACGGTCAGCAGGCAGCCGAAAATCCCCCAATTGCATCTGAGCAAATTCATCATCAGATTTTTTTTGATATAGTTCTGATTCATGATTCTTTCTCCTTTCACTCAGGGTCGTCAGGCCTGAATACTTGTTGTCCGCGATCCTGATGGATTTAGATCGGAAACAGGAACTTTACGGTGAAATTCACCGTCCACTTGGGTGCCACATAGTCATCCGCAAAATTGTACTCATAGGCGCCGGAGAACTGTACCGGCAGCTTGCCAAATTTCACCAGCTTGGCCAGCTTGACGCCCAACGGCAGGGCAGTCCAGTCGCTCTTTTTCCAGTCATAGGTAACGTTCATTTCCGATGTCCCGATCGACCATTTGTCAGGCAGGGAGTAATTTATGATCGGTTGAAGAATGCTCACGTTGACATCCTCCCGATTACCGTCACCGGCAAAAGAAAACAGGTTCTGGTTGAAACAGCCCCACATCAGTTTCTCGCTGCGGGCCACAAAGCCTGCGGCGGGACCGGCGGCCCACTTTTCCGCTCCCAGCTGGTCNNACGATGGGCAGCGTGGCCCTTGCGATGTGGTTCAGGCTGCCGGTGGCAAACGGCACCGCCGACCGCAAAAGAATCGTGTTGCCGTTTTCGTCCGCCAGGTTGTGGTAACTCCCCGCGTAGATGTCCTGGATTTGCACCGACATGAGTGAGGCCGTGGGGTCGCTCGCGGCCTGTTCCAGCGATTGGCCGCCTTGAGTCGGTTCTTCGGCAAAGGCGGAATAGGCTGCGAAAAGCAGCAGGCAGGCCGCGAGGACTGCCAAAACAAACAATCTCCTGACTTTCATGGCAACGCTCCTATCTTGTGAAAATAGCGACTATGGCTTTTGGTCGATCACTGTCCGGCGGTCCCCTCCGTTTATCCTACTTTTCCAGCCCGATATTCTTGGGCGGATATTTTTGAATGTGATTGGATTTAATCTCCTCGCTTTAACTTGCGAAATTTCCGATCGGGCGATCAAAACTTGTACACAGCCTTGAGCCACACGATATCGCCCTCGAGCCGATTTTTTGTCTCGAATTCGTGGAGCCACTTTAACTCAAAAACCGTGTCGTGGCCGCCGATCTTTTTCGCGTACGAGACGACGGGACCAACGCCCACGGTCTTGCCCTTGAAATCGCCTAAGGTTGCGCCGGATCCACTGTCTCCCGTCACCTGCTTGTAGTAATATGCGGACACGCCGCCTCCGGCGAGGCCGCCAAGCCACGGAAAGTGCTGGGCCAACGTTCCGTCGACGTGGAGCTGAGTGCCGGACTTATAGTTCGTATCCCTGTTCTCGGTGTTGAAGTCGGCGCCGACGAACGCGGAGACCTCGATGCCGTTTTTCTGCCCGAAGTACATGAGGCCGAGGACGGGCTCGATGGTCCAGAAGTTCTTGCCCGTATTGGCAAGGCGGCCGACCTCGTAGCTGCCTGTCGGCGCGTAGGCCCCGACCCGGAAGTTCACGTTGAAGTCGGGGTCGATGTTGTAGTTCAGCATCAGCGGCATCAGCACGATGTCGCCCAGGCCGTTGGTGCTGCCGGAGCGTGCGAGCGAACCCAGTGTGCTCGTTGCATCAACGTTCACGTCCATAAAGAGGTACGGGATCGTTGCGCTCATTGCGTAGCTCCAGCGCTCTCCCAGGTCGAATGGCGGACGCCAGAGAATTGTCAGACCTAATCCCCATGACGAGGCATCAGCCCCGAACGTGGTTTGACCCCCTATCGGTATCGGTTTCGTAGCCCCAACCGAGCCGTTGTAATGGATCATGTTCAGCCGCATGAGAAACGTCTCCGTCAGAGGCACACCGTCAATGAAGGACGCCATAGACCCGGGTAGATAGTGGCCGGACCCGCCCTCCTCGGCTTTGGCGAATCCGGGCAGCAGCGCGATCCCGATGACTGCGAACAGGACTGACAGTCTGAACAGAATAGCCATAGATGCTCTCATTCGTTTCAATTTTATTTCTCCTTCGTGTTCTCTGTGGTTTCTTAATCGCCTTTTTGGTTTTCATGGAACTTTTGACATTACCAGAATATTAGTTAGATTTATCCGTCATTACTTGGGCAACACCGCCTTTTCGTGCGGCAGGCCGCCGTCATCTATGTCGAAATCCGGGTCCAGGATGGTCTTGCCCTGCGCGCCGAGGAAGTTTTGCTGCGCTTTCAGCCACTCGCTCTGTTTCTGCTGTTTGGCATAGGCGATCAGGCGGCTTTCCAGGTCGCGGACGACCTCCGGGTTCTGTTCGGCGACGTTGTTCTTCTCGCCCGGATCAGTGCTCAGATCGAAGAGCTCGATCTTGCCCGGCAGCAACGCGATCTTCACGAGCTTCCACTTGCCCTTGATGATGGCGCCGCGGAACGCCTCGACGTTCACCAGGACATCCTCGTGCGATGAAGGTTTGCCCTCGGCCATGGTAAGCCACAGATCCTTTCCGTCAAGTGGTTTTTCGGGGCTCGCCGTGCCGCCAGCCAGCGCGAGCACGGTAGGCATAACGTCCACCATGTGCAGCGCTTCATTGACGATGCGCGGCTTGAGTTTTGCCGGCCAGTTTGCGATGGTCGGCGTACGGACACCGCCTTCGTGCAGGCTGCCCTTACCGCCGCGCAACTCGCCGTTGTTCGCCGGCAATGACTCCTGCTTGACGCCGCCCGCTTCACGCTCCTCCGGTGAGTGCGCACCGCTCGCAATCACGGCGCTGCGGGGTCCGCCGTTGTCGCTGCTGAAGATTATCAGCGTGTTCTCTCGCAAACCCCGCTTTTCAAGCGCGGCGATGATCCTGCCTAACTGGTCGTCAACCGATGTTACCATCGCCGCGTACGTGCGGCGCGTCGGGTCCTTGATGGTGGAAGCGTAACGGTTCTCGTCGGTCTTTTTTGCCTGATAGGGCGCATGAGGAGCGAGTGATGCGAAATAGAGGAAGAACGGCTTGTTCTTGTCCTGCTGCTCGATCAGCTTGACCGCCTCGTCGCCGATCAGGTCCAGGTAATAGCCCTGTTCTTGAAAGAACTTGCCGTTTCGCTGCCAGTCGACAATGTCGCCGCGAATCTTGGTGAAGTAGTCCACCTCGCCGACGAGGTTGCCGTAGAAATGATCGAACCCGCGGTTCTGTGGCCAATACTTCTTGTCCGCATGACCCAGGTGCCACTTGCCGACCATATATGTCTGGTAGCCGGCCTCCTTCAAGGCCTGCGGCAGCGTCCGCTCGTCGGTGGGCAATCCGTAGGTGTGGCTTGGAAAGATCACCAGCGTCTGCAGGCCATAGCGCATCGGATACCGGCCCGTCATCAACGCCGCGCGGGACGGGGTGCATACCGGCATGCCGTGGAAGTTTTCGAGCCGAACGCCCCCGGTCGCAAGCTTGTCGATGTTCGGCGTCTTGATGTCGCTGCCGCGATAGCCGAGGTCCGCGTTGCCGAGGTCATCGACCATAATGAAAATGATGTTGGGTTTCTTGCCTGCCCCCACCGCAGCAGCGGGGTCCACTGCGAATGCCGGGCTCGTGATGAGCGCCAGGCTGACAGCGATGACTGTGAGTACAACTACGATTTTAGTTTTCATATTCTCCTCCGTTTTAAAATAGGGGTCAAGGGTTCAAGTGAGAAGCACAAATCACTCGACCCCTGGATCCCTGGGCCCCTGTCTTTATTTCTCTCACTTCACCAATTCGATCTCCCCGGCCGCCAGGTCTTGTCGAACCATGGCTAAAGCGGGCCATACAGGCGTAGGATCGTGTTCCAGCCATAGCGTCCATGGGGTAGCCGCCGGTACGTCTTGCCTATTTGCTGGCACCCGGCGCCACCTGCTCGCGTGCCTTTCGGGTTGCCTCCTTCGCGTCGAGCTGGAGCTTATAGGCCACGTAGTACTTGTAGATGTTTCGCACGTAGGTCGTGGTCTCCATACCGATCTTCTGGGCGGTCACAATCTCTACGTTGTTGAACCACTTGTTGGGATCTAACCCGCGCTTCACGGCCTCTTTGCGCATTTTCGAGACGTTTCCCGGGCCGCAATTGTAGCTTGCAAAGGCGAACAGCGTTCGGTTGTTTTCCGTGAATTTCGCGTCGGGGAAGTACTTGGTCATGAGCTGGTACATGTACTTAGAGCCGGCGTGGATGTTAGGCTCGATGATGCGTATGTCGCCCACCTTCAAATCCTTACCGGTGGTGGGCATCACCTGCATGACCCCGATGGCGCCCACGTGGCTCTTCGCGTTCTGGTTGAGCTGCGATTCCTGGTAGCCCTGCGCGGCAAGCATGAGCGGGTCGAAGTTGTACTGCTGCCCGTATTTTTCGAATAGGGCGAGAGTCTCCTCGAAGCGCTTCCACTCCGACGTGCCCGTCGAGTTCTTGATCTGCTTGACCCGCGACATGTACTGCTTCATACGGTACGCGGCAATACCCTGTTTCTTGAGGTAGTTCTTGTAAAAATCGAGCATCTCCGCTTCCAGTTTCGGGCTTCCCTTCCGGATGGCCGAGCCGACCTTTCCGCCTTCACGCACGGCAACCTGTTCGTTCACCTTGATCTTGGGCAGGATCTGCGCCCACATCTTCGCCTTCCAGTCATCCACGACGATGATCTGCAAAAGACCGGCGTTGAGCATTTCCATCATGTCCTCGTCTTCCAGCGCGTCGGGCACGAGCACCAGTTTCGTGGCGGCCTTGCCTTCCTTCTTGAAGCGCCCGTTGAGCGCCTCGAGGCTCTCGTAATAGCTCGACGCCTTGCGAACGTGAACAGTCTTGCCGGATAGGTCATCCACCGAGGCAATCGCCGGCGACATTGGACCGGAGACAACCAGTTCTTTCATGCTGCGCGAACCTTCTGGCGAGACGAAATCCACGACCTTCAGCCGTTCCTCGGTGACCGTCAGGTTTCCAAGGGCGACGTCCGCCATCCCCTGGACAACGTCCGGGAGCAGCTTATCCCGAGTCGTGGGGATGATATAGATGGTGAGCGGGCGTTTGGCGAGCGTCTTAGCATATTTCTTATTGATCCAGCGTTCGAAGTCGCGCACGGTGTCCGCGGTGATGCCACGCTCGCGCCCCTTGTCGTTGAAGTAAAGGGTGCGGCTGTAGGGCACCAGCGCGCGGATCATGCGGCGCTCGAGCATCTGATCGAAATCGCCCGTCCAGGGCTTGTTGGAAAGATTCAGTTGACGAGGCTGCTGCTTCGATACCGGGTTGGACGGGACTGGAGCCGGAGGCTTGCCAAAAGCACTGGCGACAAGAACTAAAGAAACAGCAATCCAAAACGTAAGTCTGCCGATTGTGAACAGTGTCTTCATGTGTTTTTCACCTCCCTGAATCTATTCCCTAATTTTATAAAATTCTACGTTATAATGCAACGTTTTTCGCTTTGAGGACATGGGAATTTTAGGGACAGGGAATTCCAGAGGGACAAGGAATTCCAGAGGAATTCCAGGGACAGTATACCTAACTAGAGGAATTCCAGGGACAGTATACCTAACTACAAAATTTAAGTATACTGCCCCCCGAATTCCCCGGTGGGAAAAGGAAAGTATGCGGGAAACCTCATAACAGCAGCTGCAGCCGAAGCCCCAGGATTGTGGCAGTATCGATATCAGTGCGATTCGCCGGCAGGGGCGCAACAGTCTGTTTCTGGGCGCCACGGATGACCTGAATATTAGGTGTCAGGTGGGCCCACGGCGTGAGCGCGACGCTATAGTATGCCTCAACTCCCTGCTCGTCCTGGAGGAAAACCCTTGTCGCGAGCGGTCCCGTGAAAGTGGGGTTTTTGATGTCGATGTAGTACCAGCCGAGGCCGAACCGGTCATGAGGTCGGCTCGCCATGATACCCTTGCCGCCGATACCGAGGCTATAGAAGTAATGAAGGAAATTGGGGTTGCCGTCCGTGGCAGCGAACCGGCCGAAGATGCCAACTCCTCTGCCTGAGCCTTTCACGGGCTCATAGAAATACTGATCGAAGTTGTAATAGACCGACCATGAATCCGTTTCCTTCGCGATAGAATTTGATCCCGGCGGGAGAGAAAGCCTTTGGTCCATTGAGGTGTAGTCTCTGTTGGAATAAATCGCTCCGACCAGCTGGTGTCCGGTAAGCCCGAAAAAATCGGTTCGCACCCGGGCCTCGAGGTTAAAAGACAGTGTGTCACTATTCAGTTTGTCGAAGCCTGACGTGTCGGCTTCACCCTCGGCGCTGACAACGGAGAAGGTGACAATGGCGGCATGGGGGTCCTTGGTCGGCAGGATAATCAGACCGGCGCCCAGCGTCGAATAGGGCACGGTCATCAGGAGGGCCGGGTTGAGGTTGAATGCCATGTTCATGAATGAACTGGGTATCGCCCTTACCGTGGGCAAATTCATTCATATCACCACTTGTGGTGTCCAGCTTTCCGACCACAACACCGGCATATTCCGAAAGAAACTGGGTAAAATTAAGGGCTGGAAGAGCGACACCTTCTTCAGCCGGTACGGGAAACATCTGGTTGGTGTTGACCGGCAACAGGCCGCCGTTTCTCAGGTTGACCCCTTTGCCGAAATTGCCCTCGACTTCCACCGTGAAGAACCCTCCGGGCCAGAGCCCGAGTTTGCCGGTGTCGACTTTGAACAGAAGGCTGCCGCGTCCACCGGTTTCCCACTCTCTGTTCTTGCCTCCCTCAACGACCC
>PDVJ01000312.1_pt1 | contig 15931 bp, 27 predicted proteins | sample 1369811 | NCBI WGS metagenome assembly PDVJ01 (sample SAMN07795376, study PRJNA414565) | Alkali sediment metagenome, whole genome shotgun sequencing project. | reverse complement strand
TATGAATTAATAGTATTAAACCAAATTAGAAAATGTATTGAGGAAGGAAGTAAAGAAATGACTGGAGGGTATTACAAAGAGAAGTCAACAAGCAAGGGAGTAATGGATATTTATGTTGGCGACCAAAAAGAAATTTATATAAACGCAATTAATTGCCTTTATGATTTATTAATGTTTCACTTTGATGATAAATTTAACGAAGATGATAAACTATTTAATAAAATGCTTGAAGATACTCAATTGAAAGTTAAGGAATTATTAAAATATCGTATAAATAATGCACAAAGTGATGTTACACGAGGCGATTTTGCTTTACAAATGGCGACTGGATATATAAACCCAGATTTATATGAGGCACGCATGGCATCGGATGATAAAATAAAGTCATTTCGCTTTTTATTACAATCATTAATTAAATTATATAGCCGTAAGAGATACTTAATGGCTCAAGATATTGACGATGCAAGAGATTATGATAAGTAATGGCACACGACGATGGGTTGATTTCATTAAACAACGTATTAGAAATAACAAAAACTTCATGGGCGTGTTTATTGGTCAAACTGGAAGTGGAAAAAGTTATTCGGCACTTGAATTAGCTGATTTATTGCATGATAGGCATTTACCAACAGAGAATATTTGCTTTAAAGCAAGTCAATTCTTAAAAAGATTAGACGAAGGGTTGCAAGATGGCACATTAAAGAAAGGTGACGTGCTTATTTGGGATGAAACTGGTATAGACTTGAACGCAAAGGATTGGCAGAGCAGAACAAGCAAGATAATCAGTAGAGTAATGCAAACTTTCCGAACAGAAAACATCATAGTATTATTTACAGTGCCATATTTGGATTTTGTATCAAAGGATTCAAGGAAATTAATACACGCCTATTTTCAAACAATGAAAATTGTTAGAAAAAGAAATGTTGTTCTTGTAAAACCATATAATATTCAAACAAACCAAGTGACTGGGAAAATGTATCGCAAGAGTTTGAAGGTTAGACAAGGAAGTAATGGCATAATCAAAGTAAAGACAATATCTTTGTCTATTCCACGTCGAGAATTAGTTAATTTTTACGAGGAGACCGCATCTAAATTCAAGAGGGATATTATAAAGGAAAGCAGAGCCGAGTTTGATAAGATGGATGCTGACAAACAAGCTAAATTAAGCACAAATTTCAATAGAAATCTAACAATTAGACAAGCACAAGTGTATACCTTGTGGTCAAATGGTATGAATCAAAAAGAAATAGCCGAGAAAATGAACATAACTCCACAAGCAGTTGGTAATTTTCTACGTTTAATTGGAAAAAAAATTGATTTTGGCATAGAAAATGAGGGTTTTCAGATTAAAAAGGTGGAACCATCGCAACAACCAACTTAACTTTCAATTGCTAGGTTATAACCGCACCAAAGAAGAAAATGCCATACAAATACCCAAAATCCATAGGAATTGATGAAGAATTATATAATAAGCTAAGGCAATTGATGGAAGATAATGGTATTACTAAGTTCAATCACCTATTAGAAGAAATGATTGCTTATATTCCATATAAGGAATAGCCGCCTATTAATAATATAAGAGAACCAAATGAAACACAACAAATGGAAATACAGAAAGAAAGGAATTGATATTGTAATAGAATGTGATAGAAAACAAATGATTCAATTACCAAGAGATGCAGAGAAAACATATAACGCATTAACTGCGTCTAAGAATCAAACATTAACTGCGTCTAATCTCACACAAGAAATAGCGTCGGATAGTTCTTAAAAATTCGTTTAGTAAATATTAAACGAACCATAAGTAAAACATTATAAATAAAAAAATAAAAAACATGGGTCTATCTCCTCAACTAATGGCGACCCTTACATTAGCGTCATGGGAATAAAATAAAAAATTATTTTATCCTTCTTTGAGCTATTGCCGCTATAATCAATGTAACTATAATACCTATGACTAATGCTAAGACAATTAATTGCCAATAATCCGCAAATGTAGCATTACCAACAATGGATTTGTTAGTTGATGAATAAGCTACTTGCCCATAATAATAATTGTATGTAATGTTTGCTGGGTCATACGCAAGTGCAGTGGCATTTTTTACAACATTTCCGGTAAGTGTGTATTTATCGGATGCTATTGCGGCACCATCTGTTCCATTTATCACACCAGTAATAGCCGGTGTATTATAGCCAAGTGCGCTTGATGCTTGTAATAATGTATATCCAGTTTTGTTGATAAATGCACCTTCAGTTACTGTTCCAAGATAATTATCAGTAGTATCAGTAAACCCACCAAGTAATTGAAGTCCAAGAACTAATGCAAAGCTTGCTATTATTAAGCTAAATATAGCAATCCACATGGTTCCTAATTGTCCTTTCTTCTTTGTTCTTATTTTCATTTTTTCCTCCTTTCACTAAATAAAAAATGTGAGCATAATCAAATTAAATTAAAAAATGCGTGCTGAGTAATAGAGTTGCACGCTACTCCATAGCTTTTACTTTGCTCTACCCCTCGCCGAAAATACAACAAGAAGTAAGCCAACAACGACTGCAATAACTACTGCAAGCACTATTATTGACCAAAAGTCCGCAAAAGTTCCCAATCCAGCAACTGTTTTATTAGCAGCAAGCCAAGCAACAGAGCCAGAAGTTGCAGTATCTCTCAACTTTTCAGTTATAATTAAACCAAAAGTAAGAATAGCAGCAGCCAAAATTAGAGCAAGTATTGCCGGAACCATCATATTGATGTTTCCTTTCTTACTCGTTTTAAGAGCAATTTCCATGAGTTCTACCTCCATTATATTTGTAATTATACATTGGATATCTAAAATATCAATATATATAAAGATGGGTTAATATTAGTGTTAACTTTATCTTTCATTCAAAATTAAAACTACAAACCCTATAAATCCTACTACAATGAACATCGAGGCGATTCCCCAAGTCATTAATCCCGCAATTGTAAGAAATGTTGCGCCAGTCATTCCTACAAATGCCGCATATCCAAAACTTCTTGGAGTGCCAAAGCGAGAAGTAGCTATCATAATAACTACACAAAATCCAAGCAGCATCAATGCCCAAAACAAGCCATTTGTGACATTATTACTCCAGTTAGCTAAACCTTGTAACATTCCTGTTCCATTTCCCATCCAGTTTGTAGGTAGTGTGTGTGCCATTATACAGTATTCTTGAATTGTTTAAATATAATTGCGATAAAAGCAAATACTAATGCTATAATCATCATTGATACAATTGCAATTATTATGTAATTTGGTATGCCAAACATTGTTGATATCGAATATAGCATGCCATTTTGCCCAAAAACCATGGCAAAGGGAGATATAAGATTGGTTATTATTCCATACGCAGATTGATATATGTTACTTTGGTAATCTGTTCCAATTTCTGATGTTTTAGGGTTTGTAGAGTTAATATAGGTTCCAGCAGTTGAATAAACCGAACCACTTTGGTCAAAATCTCCAAGATTCCAAGATATTCCGCTACCATAATAATCACTCCAAGTTGCAATAATTATACCCATTGAAGTAACTACAACACCAAGTATGATTATAGCAAAAAATGCGTTTCTAAATTGTAATCCTTTATTATTCATCTTTAACCTCTGAATGCCCATATAAATGCCACCCCCACAGCTATTTCACCTATTATTAATGCTGGCGGTGCGTAAATAATTCCAACCGCCTTGAGCAATATAAATCCCGCCAAATACAATGCTATTGCTGCTGGCGGATACCATATCCCAACAACAATTAGCATCATTAGTAAAAAGAAACTCCATAATATGCCCTCGATTCCAAATTTAGCAGTAATATCACCAACTTGGATATTAAGCAAGCTAACCCTCCTCTCTGGCGAGGAGTATCTGAATGCTTGCGCCCTATATGATGAGTAATTGCTACCAACTACACAAGTCAATGAGCCAATTAAAGATGTTGATGAGGTATTACATACAATCGTATTTCCACCAAAGCTCGTTCTTTCAACAAGCAACCTATGATGTGGCGATTCGCCTGTGTTATCATTCCAAGAATAAATAAAAGTATTGGTATTATTATTAAAACTCAATGAATAATCATAATTTGATAAATTATTATAGTCTAGAACTGTATTTGATTCCTCGTTTACAAAAGTTATTACGCACACATCATATCGGCATGCTACTACCACATAATTATCAGTTGATTTAATAAGTCCATTACTCGAGTTATAGAATCTAAACTTATATTTAACTGTATTTTCAACTAAATTTTCAACAATTTGCCCAAAAGTATCTGTTTTGTCAATATGAATTGGAATGTCATAGCCAAGAGAATCATATTTTCTCAAAGTTTCTATATAATAGTTTGCAAGTGGATTCAAATTTACATCTCTGAACTCAAGTATTACATTCCTCCCAGTTCCATCAAGAAGGTATAAAGATTTATTTTTATTAGTATTTGAATATATCTCATCATTTAAAAAGTAATTTCTGCTTAAATATCCCGACGCAGATATTTTTATATTTGCGTCAACATAATATGTGGCATTTGGTAATATGCAAAAAGTATAGCTCGAATTGCCAGATAAGTCAACTGATGAGTTCTTTTTTACTGTTCCGCTACCATAAAAATATTGAAATGTCGCCTCAAAAGAGGATTCTACTGCGTCAAGTGATGTTTCATTATAAATCGTATAATTTACTGCTATTGTTGTGTATGTATCATTACAATAAGTAAAAAGAGCTTGTGAAATATTTTGTATATTTGTTGTCGAGTTATATAAGTAATTTGTTCCATTTGTCAAATCAATCACGCTTAATGCCCAATAAAATGTTTTATTTGTGACTGATGTTACAGTTGGTATATCAATAGACCTCGAAAAATAACCTTGCGCAATCTCAGTTCCAGTATATGTTGTTCCATTATAGACTAAATTAGCTGTTGCACCGTATATAGAAGAATTATAAGTTATGTTGAGAGCAAAGTTTTCGTTTGAAGTATCATAAGTTGTTTTATTGTATATGTGCGCATTTTCAAATGCAATATAGGATAAATTTATTCTCGTAAACTTAAAATTACCATAAGTGTCATTTGCATATAAAGCAAATGATTTATTTGTTGATAAAATAAAACTGCTATTTATCAATGAGCAATTTAATGTGTTATTTTTTCCATTATATAAAAAGCCACAGCCGGTAGTATCCAAATTTTTATCAGAAATATTATATCCCAAACTTATATTTTTTCCAGTATAACCATAACCTATATGGGTATTTGGATATGTTATAGTTGCATTTGGAAAAATTGTATCTATTGAGAGGGTTCTATTTGCAGTTTCATCACATAAAACAGTTCCATTAGACATATTGCCGCAACCATTCGCATTCCATAGATAACTCCCGTCTAAAAGGTTAACTCTTGTATAAATAGTCGTATTTTTGCCACCAAGCGTGTAATTCCAATAGATACTTTCTTCATTTATGCAATTATAATATAGTGCATCACCACTATCATTTATTAAAGTATTATAAGCCGAGCCATCATAGCAATATATTCTTATCCTTTTTCCGCCCGCATCATCATCCGCATATTTTAATGCTATTTTATTTCCAGTAGTGCAATTTGATGGGATAGTAAAATTATTATTTCTTACAGTTGCGCCAATATTAGAATAATGATTTACAAATGCGCCAACAAATTTATATGGGGTTGTATAATTAACATACAAATATCCAGTATTAGCAACCGCCCCAGTGCATGCGCCGGTGTTGTAATTACCATCATATAGTGTGCTAACTGCGGCATCCCATGTGCCAGATGTGCTATAAGTTCCGGTATTTAACCCTCCACAACTTGTGCTAACATTTGCAGTTTCTTGTTGACATGTGGCATCAGTTGAATAACCAACACTTTGGTTTACTAAATAACTGCTTGTATTCCAAAGATTAAAAGTCCAATTTGTAAGGTTTAAATTTATTGGTGATAGTAAAAAGCTAAAATCAATTGAAGAATAGTTTGCTTTAAAGGCATTGGCGGGGCTAACTTGAGTAACCGAAATATCCCAACTATCAGATGATGCCGACGCATCATAAGTAATTCCAACACCACCATTATATAAGTCGGTTATTTCTGATGGGGTTAAAGTTCTATTCCAAAAACCAATCTCATCAACCATACCAATAAAATATACTGGTGAGCCACTATATTCCCTCTCTCCAATAGTAATTAATCCTGTGCAATGATTCATACCAACTGCTGCACCAGTAACATTTGCCTCCCAATTTCCATTTATGTATAATGTAAGGTTTGAGATACCGGTTTCTGTATTATACACTGCAACTAAATGTGTCCATTTATGTTGAGTGTATGCTGCGTCTTTGGCTTGGTAATTATTTGCCCCAGAAAAGATATCAAACACCCAACTCCCAGAACCATCGGCAGTTTGTCTAATTGAGAAACATCTACCCAATGCCTCATCATCTCGAGATAATACAAACCCATCTCTATCAATATCAGTGGTATTTGCCCATAAGCTTATTGAAAAATTTGATTGTCCGCCTGTGCCATTAAAGTTAAATGTTGCGGAATCGGCTATGGTGCTATAATTAGCTGCATTTGTGTAACCAGTAGCCCCGCCAATTAGCCCGCCAATAAAAGCCGGCCCACCAACATGTGTGATATTATCCTTAGATGTAACACTGTTTAAACCAACAGTTCCAGAAGTTTCATTTAAAGTATAATATGCAACTAACCCAGAATTTAACCCCGCCGCCCAAGTTGCCCATTCGCTGAACTCCATACCTTTCATTATTGGTATAAAGTCAACTGATTGGTATTTGTTTTTTACTCCATGGATTTTCCATCTGTATTCTCCAGCCAATAAAACCCCACCATCGTATTTTGTCCATATTTCAATGGGTTTATTTACTTTTTCGTAGCGAGTAAGATTTTCGTAACAATATTCTGTTCCATTTACTATCTTGCCAGTGCAAACTTTTTCATACACTGGAGAATCAACATAATTGTCTTTATATCCATCAAATAAAAGGTATTCTGAACTTATAATTGATGTTTGTTTTCCTCTTAGAGTGGTAAACTTAACATTGTCAAATAAAATGTTATCAGAATATAATTTAACCTTTCCTTCCGCCTCACAATTTATTATACAGTATTCTGTATTTTTAGTTAACGAATATTCCGCTATTTTACTTGTTTCTATCCAAAAAAAAGTATTGCTTACTCTAATTACACCATATTTTGTGTTAAAATCCTCTTTGATAAACTCCGGCATATCAGAAGTTATTGCGTTTTCGTATATTTTTACATCTGAGAATGGTCCAGCGCTTACCGACGATAAACAAAGTATGAAAACCATGAACATTATTATTACCCATGCCATTTTATTGCGCCATATTGAATTTATGTGCCTCGTTTTCATTCAAATGCCCCCCTACTTTCTGGAGTTTTACCAAAAAGCAATATCATTGTTATTATTATCATGGCAGTAACAGCAAGCGGCGCATAGCTACCAAGTAAAAAGTTAGTTATTGGATAACGAGTGATTGTTTCACTCATCATTGAAGTTTCCGCCATCGCTTGCCATGAATTTGACAACATAACTCCAACCGCAAGTATTCCTAATGATAATAAACCATAAACCCAATAAAATACTGGGCTTATTTTTGTGGAGTATGCAGTAACACATAGAGCCGCTATTGAACCTATATAAATTGCCAAAAATCCATAATCCCATGCTGAATCATCAACTGTTCTTATCTTTTGTATTGAAGTTATTGCAGAACTGTTTTGAAATTCTGTTGAACTATTAAATATACCCTCTGTTGTAATACTAAACTCGTGGTTTAATCTGTTAACAAATACAAAAATGAATCCTATTACAAATATTAAGATTACAACATAAAGCAAACTCTCAAAATCTCCTTTATTATTCATTAAAATTCTAACTCCTTCAAGAATCTTCTTTTCTTGATATCTTTATTATTTAGAATAAATATTGAATCTCCAAAAACTTCGTTTAGACTTTTATACCCTTTTTTATTCTTAATGTCAAGTGCAAGATTGAATGTATCAAAATCAACTCTAACTAATCGGCTATATCTTTTACTCATTTTTACCCCCATATTTGTCAAATCTTACTCGTTTGTATTTATCCCACATGCTTGAAAATACAGTAAGTATTAATGTTATGCAAAGTATTCCACCACCAAGCCAATATAAGTAATACGATGCGGCGCCAATGAAATCAAATAATGCAGTAATATTTGGGTCAACAACTTCATTTGTCAATGAGTTTAGCACTAAATTAATCCCAACTAATAGGAAAATCGTGCTCGACACCACAAAACTATATTTAGCAGATATATTCTTTGTTGTAGTGAATCCGATAAATAATAATATTGCAATTAAAAATATGCAAGCAATAGCAATATTAAATGCAGTTGTTCTTTGTAAAGTTGGTTCTATTCCAGTTGGAATTACTTCAAATAATTGCGAGTGATATCCGCCCAATCCCGAAGAATTACACTGAACATTATAATAGTATTGCCCAGTTTTACTAAAATTTGTTCCAGATACCTCAAAAGAATAATCAAAATCTTCTGATGTTAAATTGTCATATAATATTGCTTGATGCACGCCGGTTTCATTATATAAATGAAAATAACAACCAATCCCCGAAGTTATTGGGATTCCATTAGATATGTTGTAAACATGAATTTCAAATTCATAATCTTGGTTTTGTTTTAATATTACATCTTGCGGTATTCTAATTTCATAACCATTTGTGAATTGTTGGATGGTTGATACTGGCGGCGCAGCGCTTACTATGTTAGCTACCAACATCAATAAAATAATGCCATAATATAATTTATTTATTTTCATATTTTAAATTTGCTTAACCAACTCTCCTTTTTAGGTTGTTTAATAGTTGGCGCATTGTTAAGGTTTTCAAATGAAATCTTGCTAAGCCAATTCTTTTCATTTTGCCCCTCTGCTCTTTTAAGAGCCAAAAAAGCTGGTAAAAGCACCGCATCTTTAATTGTGTCAAGTAATGTTTTATCTATAATTCCATAATCTTTCCAATTTAATTCTAATTCATCGCCTATGTTTTGTGATAAGTTGACCATTAATCTTCCAATATCTTCTTTTTCTAAATGAGATAAAATTGTATTCTGGTTAATAACAGCACGCAAAGATAATCTAAATCTCGAAAGACCAAGCTCGTTAATAACTGGGTCGGAAACTTTTTTTAATGCGCCATCCTCATTTTTTTCAAAACCTTGCAAAGTTAATAAAATATCATCAATGATTTTATTTGGGTTAGTTTGCTCAACCAAAATTGCTTGATTTTTCCGCATATCATCAAACATTCGCATTCCTTGCATCCCCATTTGTGCGGCTATCTCTTGTTGTTGTAGTGTTTGTTGTGCTTTCGCTTGCGGATAAATAGCTTTTTCCGCCTCATATATTGCGTTTGCCATTATCTTTTCCTCCTTTTATTTGTTAATATTGGGCGTAATGTAATCCCAGTAATTTCTAAGGCGCTTGCTTTTGGTGCGGTTATACCGGCGATTGCAGCATATAAAGAAGGCACTCTTTTTTTGCGTTGTTTGCCGGTTTTCCTTGGAGATAATGAACCAGATAAATCTATATCTAATGTTGGCAATCCAAAAGTAAAATCATTTGGTTTAAAGTCAAATTTATTTGTCCGAATACTAGGAGTAAAAAAATCTTGTTTTTGTGCTATTCTTTGTGTGGTTTTTGGAGTAAATATATCAATTGGGGTTATCTTTTGAATGATTGGTTGTTTAAATACGGGTATAGTAAAACTTCTATCAAATGACTGACTTCTTTGCATTTTTAATTGGGCGCCAGATTGTAAACCAATATTACCTACATTATAATTAAGGAATAATTTATCCTTTTCTTCAAATAATTGTTTAGAGAGTGTCAAGTCTTGTGTCTTTTCGTATTGTCCAGTGCCATAATATAATGATTGTGCTGGATTGATAGTAATCGCACTTGATGCCACTTTAAAGATACCGCTTGTTTTTGGCAAGCTTGAAAGAATACTTGCTTTTCCTATTTGCTTTGTTGACACAATAGCATTTGTAATTACTTGCCTATCTAATTTTGTTAAAGAACCTTGACTTTTAGGCATAAATGTATCAAATGATTGCTTATCTAATTTTATTATATATCCTTTAACATTAAATTCTCCTATATCTGCACCAGTTCCAGAACCATATATTCTTGGTGTAGTCGTGCCTCTATAAGCAAATAAACTTTTTTCCGCATTTATTGGTCTAAACATACCAAAACCATATTCTAATTTTATGTCTTTACTAACTTTTAATGGTGATTTTATTAAATCAAGATTAGCTTTTTTAACAAACATCGCAGAATTCTCTTTTGAAAAAGTCTTTGTTGAAATAGATGTAACATCATCAAGCGGATTAGCAACTAAAATATTTTTATTTCCCAATAACAAATTAACATCTTTTGATTGAATTTGCCCGCCAACTGTTCCTATCCTTTTTATTACCAATCCCTTTTGAGTTGGAGTAAAAGTATATGATTTTGAAAAACCAATTGCTTTGTTTTCTCCTAATTGTTTGTATATTGATTTACTTATTGCACTAGATTCCTTGCCCATTAGTTTTGTTTTTGCAATTACATTTGATGTAGTTATACCTTCTGTTTCCGCTACATTTGCTATAAATGTAGTCTTACTTTCTGGTATAATATCACCGGATTTTATAGAACGCAACAATGATGTTTGTGCCGACGCAAATGCCGGTTGGAATGCGCCAAATTTGACTAGGGCAGTTGTATCGAAATTATATTTCTTTTCAAAAAACCATTTTTGCCCAAGTGTATTCTTTGGCAAAACATTGCTAATTTTATCAGATATCAAATTTAAACCTTGCCCCAACTTATAGTTTAAATATGTTTGCGCAGTTATTTTACTTTGTTCTGGGATGCCACCACCAAAAGTAGTGCGCCAATCTATCTGCGAAAATGTTGGTCTTAAAGGCGTTGTTGATTTATTAATTTCTGCTTTAATTATTTCCTCTGTTTTTGGCGCTTGTGAAATTGGTTGTCCAACTTTATCTGTTGGCGTAGATGTTGGATTTCTGGCGCCAGCACCACCGCCAGTTCTTCCACCGCCACTACTTCTTGGCGGTCTTTGATAATAAATTACCCTTTCTTGCGGCGTTGGTAATCTGGTTTGATTTCTGTTTGGGTCATCTATTCCAACAACATTTCCTCTATTATCTCTTATTGGTGTTACTGGTAATATTTGTGGCATTTTATAATTTGGATAAATAATTTTGTAAGATTACATTTGAAAATAACAAAACCAAAGATACAAATATCAATAGTGTTTTTGGTATCACTTCAATTTCCTCAGTAGAACTAACAAGATATGGGTGCTTTTATATTTTTCTATCATACACAATTATATGTTAACTCTTTGTTAACTTCTTATTCTCTCATTTCTTTTCTTGCCAATGACAAAATAAAATATCACACATATTATAGATATTTCCATAAAAATCCAAAGTTTCTCGCAAAGATTTGGTAAATATGAATCATAGCATATCATTGGATTAAATATTGGGAATAAGTTAATTTTAACAGAATAAGATATAAACAAACTTAATAAAAATATTCCTAATATTATAAGACCAAGAAAAATATAATCTCTATCCATTACTTACTAAAATTAAATCCAGTCATGTTTAATTGAAATACGCTTAAATCTTCTTTATATTCAATGTTAACATCATAAATTGTGCCATTTGGGTAATATATTCTTGTTGCGGGTATTCTAAAATCATCTTGGTTATATTGTGTGCATTGAACATTTTGCCCCATTCTTTTTGCACATATACCACATGGGTCTTTTGTAACCTCATCTGCTTTCAAATAAAACAACACCCAAACACTCCCCCAAATAATCATTAAACAAATAATTGGGATAAGCCATTTAATTATTTGTTTCATTTTATGAATCTCCCCTTAATGTAAGTATGGTTAAAATACATGCAAGAATAAACCCCGCCAAGAATTTACTTTGAACAAAATCCATCAAGAATATTGTTACTAAAAGATATACAGCAAAATATAAACCAAATCTAATTAAACCCATATCTTGTAATAACCTCCGCTAACATTAAACCAAGCATACCATCACCAATGAATGAAAGCCAAGCCAAATACCCCGCCATATTTAGTATGCTGATACTTGCTACAAGAAATGCTAAAGTCACTAAATTGGCAATAATGATAGTTGTGAATAAAGTGTTAAGTTTCACCATGTGTTAACCTCCATTGGCGAGATATTGCGATATACTCGCTAATTCCCATTACTATGGCAAATCCAATTGCCATAGTATAATTACCAATTGCCATTAACAAAGATGCGGTGCAAAGAAAAATAATTGCTATTAAATGCCAAGACCATGCTGCATTATATTGAGTTAATATCTTTATTTCATCCATTTTGCTTATGTTGCTGATGTTGTAATTGCTGCTTGCGTATTGCCTTTAAGAACTTGCGCTGTTTCTTTTAGACTTCCAGCAACTTCTTTAAGCACTTCAAAATTCTTTAAGACCATCCAAGATATAAATATAACCAGAATAAACATGAGCATTGGCACGATATATGGCAATAGTTTCATTAATGTTGATTCTGGGTCAAACAGTTTTTTATCTCTCTCTTTGCGTTTTTGATTCCAATATGCTATATCGCCATCAACTTGCTTGACCTTCAATGCACCAGCAGGATATACTTTCCCATCTTGCCTAACAATAATCTGTTTATCAATAGTATCTGGTAATAAAAATACAAATTCCTCTGCTGATTTTTGCCAAAGCTTTACCATATTTCCAGAATCTGTTGGAATCAATACATTAAATGGCGGAGATGGTAAGTCCACTTTTAAATCTTTAATTCTAAAATAATATAATCTATCTCGCCTATCAAAAAGTAATCCCGCCTTATCAAAAATTATTTTATATTGGTCAATTCCGCCGATATTAGCTCTTGTTGATATAATTTCCGCTTTAATATTAAATTTCCTAATATAATTTACATACCATGCGGTTCCTATAATCGCCACGCCTATTAATATTACACCAACAAGCATAACTATTCCACTTATCGCACTACCAAACATGGTTCCGAATACTCCGCTAACTATTGATGCCATTATATTCCTTCCAAAATTTCTATTACCATATCAGTAACAATTCTTTTAATCTTCAATTCCTCAACCTTCTTAGCCAATCTATCGGCTATTTTATACTCTTTATCTTCATTTGGAGTTGGTGCTGATATTGGTGGCGTATAATATTGTATTGCTTTTACTTGTTCTGGCTGTGGCATTGGCTGAGCTTGGAGTGGAGGTAATGTTGGTGGCGGCAATATTGCAACATTCTGTGGCTCAACTTTTTTCCATTTGGTCCGAAATAAACCCATTCTTTTTTTCCTCCTTTGCAATTGATAATAATTCTTGAAGTAATAAATTATTCACATATATTAATTTTTTTACATCATCATCGGATAGATATGGTATTTCTAATGTTTTTTGTTTTGATGTATCATCATCCATTTTTCACCTCCATACCTTTCTTTAAAGCATCAACTCTTTGTTCTGTTGTCATTGGCACAATATCTCCAGAGATTATTTTATCTTTTTCTTTTTGAAATGATTTAGCTATTGCATTAAGTTTTTCTTTTCCACCTTTAGCATACCATGTTAATATTTGATACAAAACAAAAGCAACTATTACTATTGTAAATATAAGCATTGGATGTGCTGAGATATATGTTATTATGCTCATCTTCTTTCTTCTTGATACCTCTTTACAGCTTTTACGAATCTGTCATATAAAGCCCTTCTTTTATTTTCATAATAGCGTAAAAGTGCTATACCTTCATTGCTTATTCCTTTCTCTACAAAACCTCTTACTATCATTAGTCTAAGAGCATCAATGGAATTTTGCTCTCTGCCAATTATTTCATCTAGCTTTGCTAGCTTGTGAGCAACCATTATATTGCCTCGACTTTGAAAGTTTGTTTACCTTTCTCAAGTCTTTTTACTATTCTTATTTTCTTATCCTTTAGTGGTGAAAGAACCTTTAACCCTTTTAACAAAGTCCATGCAGAAGTCATAATTATTTTATCTCCATCACTTGTTGAAACATCAAATATATAATATGCGCCATTATCACCAGTAAACTCTCTTGGGTCATCTGTTTGAAAAGTAACATCCATTGGTATGTTTATTTCAAAAGTTACTTTTGGCATTCTTTCGGTTTCTTCTATTGGCAATTTATCCCATGTGCCAAGTGGCATTTGCGATTCTTTTCGCATACTTTTTGTGTCGATTTTTATCTCATCCATTTTTCTTCACCTCCTTTTCATTTTCTTTTCTATGAGTTAAATTGTGTTGTAATAATAAATATTCTATTTGTTTCTTTGAGTAACCTTCAATTACTTTTCCACATTTCTCGCATTGTATCTTTTCCATGATAAACCTAACCTATCCTAATATATAAACCTTTTCTTGCCATAAAGATGCGCAAGAGAGAGCATGCGCATCTTTATGTGGCATTATGTGGGAAAACAAGTTGGTGAACTCGGAAGTCACACGAAAAACCCACATAATGATTATGATAATCGTAAGGGGAGAGGGAGTAAAAGATGCTTTACTAATGTTTTGAGACATATTCCCCTTACGATTATCATGTTAATTTCTCCTTTTTAACTTTTAACTTTTTAAAGCATTCTTTACAAATCTGAAAATAAAGTTCATATTTATTATTACTCAAATAATAGCATTTTTCATGCCATAAATCATCATTATTGCAAATATTACATTGTTCAACAAATTCAACTTCATTTTCATATCCTCTAACTTCTTTAAACTTTCCATAACTTAATTCAAATGGAATTGAAATTGTTACTTTTTTCATGTTAATTTCTCCCCGAAAATCTCATTTAGTTTATCCCATAATCTTCCATACTCAGAACCAGAATTCTCTTTTAACATATCTTTCAACTTCTTCACGGCTTCTTTTACATCTTCCTCATAATAATAAGGACAACTTACACTCCCATCTTCGTTTCTCCTTAAAAACTTTCTTTTATCGCTTAATGTTTCTTGTTTCATTTTAAACCCCCTCACATTTTTTTATATATTTTTCCCAATCTACTTTAGAACCTTCGGGATTATCCTTCTCCCATTGTTTTCTAATACTTGCCATTTTATTTAATCTCTCCATTTCCAATTGATAACCTATTTCTGCCTTGAGACCCATGGAATTATCCCCAATCTGCTCTTCTTGAGGTTTTTCTGGTGCTTCTTGTTCTTTGTAATAGTCTAATAATAGCTTGACTATGATAGCAGAAGCGTTATCTTCTTCTTTTAGTTTATTGTTTAACTCGTCGGGTAAGTAAATATATCGTTGTGCCATGAATAATTAAGGAAATGATAGTTTATATATCTATCTATCTATCTATCTATCTATCTATACTATCATATTATCATATTTAAAAAAGTTCCACTGGAAATGAAGGTGGGGAGGGGTTGATTTCCTATGGAACTTTAAACACTATTCATTTTTCTACCCTTAAACAGTCTAACATAATAATACAAAGGATAGAATATGAAGATTACTATAAATATATCATATAAAAACATAAATACTCACTATTTGTAAGTATTTTATGGTTGAACCAGTGCAAGAAGAAACATTTATTGATGCTGATGAATATACTACTACACCAGATGCAGCATTAACTTATGAATTAATAGTATTAAACCAAATTAGAAAATGTATTGAGGAAGGAAGTAAAGAAATGACTGGAGGGTATTACAAAGAGAAGTCAACAAGCA
>PDVJ01000310.1_pt1 | contig 15960 bp, 15 predicted proteins | sample 1369811 | NCBI WGS metagenome assembly PDVJ01 (sample SAMN07795376, study PRJNA414565) | Alkali sediment metagenome, whole genome shotgun sequencing project. | reverse complement strand
AAACACTATCCGAGTTGTGACGAAACTTAGGTGTTAACGCGGTTGTCAATAAAGATGGGACCTTTAATGAAATGTGCAGAACATGTCAACCACAAAAACCGTGTTAATGTTTGTCTCAAAAATGATGATAGATTTATATATTAGGTCATAGTCTTGAAAAAAGAAAAAAGCATGGATTTTTGGGAGAGGGATGCAACAGAAGAAATATATTAACATGTGAACCTTTGTATAACCATCTCAGGGTGGGCGTACCATAAAATTTCATCGTAATAATTTTTAACAAATTTTTTAGAATTACAGTCCGTCCTTCTTTTTTATAATACTGTTTTATTCTTCAAATTCATCAGTGATTTTTCGTAAAGATTCGATGACGCCGTCTAGAGGTTTTATTATTTTTAGTGCCTCCATTTTACTCCCCTTTATTTTCAATCTGTTTTTGAGAAGAGCCATTGCCGTCCCTAACTTCCCTTCAAGAATATCCTTATAGGTGCCGTAGTTTCCTCGTATGATAAAAACAGCTTCTTTTCCTTCAAAAGTATTACCGGTGTTGACTATAAAATCATGTATTTTTCCATCCTTGAGTTCCAAGTAGAAATTCATTGTTGTATCATGAGGAGGAACATGTTCTATTATGCCAAGTAATGATGTGGTTAAATTTTTCAGGTCTTTTTCTGGATCGAGCTTTTCAAGCATATACTTTTTACCAAATTCAATCCATTCTTCTGATAAAAATTTTACCATTCTTCAAACTCCCCTAATACGGAGTGAAGCACTTCCCTAAACATTATTTGTTCTTCTTTTGTTAATCCTTTCAGCAATGGATAAAGAACGTGTTCTTTCCGATAGATGCCTTTAAAGAGATAGTTAATAAGGGTAAATACGCCGCCCAGTACGAGTGATTTCTCTGTTGTTTCAAGTAATGTTTTACTTATTCTGCTAGCTACCTCTGGATCATTGTGGTTATAAAAATAATCATATTCAATATAGATAAACTTCCCATTATCCAAGGGACTAATAAAACCAAGTGCATGTTCCAAGTGATATTTATCTCCAACTTCTGCAAACATATGAACCCATTTCAGGACGTGATCTTTATCCCCTGCCCATACCGCCCCTCCAGGACCCATCGTCATCCGCTGTCTCATTAATCGCGAAGGTAATATTCGGAATGCGTGAAGCCAAACAACATCCGTCATTTCAGGTTTAGAATAGATCTTTCTGAAAAAATCCTGTAAATCTTTATCATACACTTTGGCTAATTGCTCAGGTGAGGCATCTAAGCCTTTCTCAAAATGTGTTCTCATAGGACCTGCGAAGATAGCCCTTAGAGGATCTTCTTCCTCTGAAAGTATCTTCATGAATTCACTATCTTTCAGTGAGGCAAGTTTCGGTGAACCCAATATTAAATTTTTCAACATGGAGCGATCAATAGTGTATTCTGCCATTTCTTCTACGATTTTTTTATCATCTTTATTGCAGATAACATCTACCACATATCTCAGTTTCAGATAGTTTTTACAAATATCTTCAAAGTCTTTAGCAATCTGAGGTGTTGGACAAATAAATTCAGCGAGATATTTATAGGAAAGAACGGCGAGCGATAACCCTACACCACGTTTCCCAAGCTTCATGATCATATCAAGAGCGTCTTCGAGGTTATCGAAGGGGACGAACACTGCTTCTTCATCATCAAAAACAGGATATAGTTTTACTGTTGTTTCTGTGATGATATATGATGGACTCAGCGATATGTTCGTAAATCCATGTTCAGTCGTATAGGGGTTTGATATTTCCATATCCCGATGATTTTTAATGTCTCCGTCGTTATCCACGAGTTCGAGATCAATAAAATTATCTGCAAAACAACCATAGGTATTCCCCCAAGTAGTGACAATTCCAGTTGTAGCTAGATTAGCACAGACATGAGCCCCTGCTTCTGCAACATTTGCCCTTAATTTTTGCTTATAGGCTGCTTTTTGCAGTTCAAAGGAAGTTATTCCAGCACCGACGGTTGCGGTGCTACTTTCAGGATGAATTTCAAGCTTGTTGAGTCTTAAGAGATCGATGACAATACCTTGTTCCAAGCTCGTGGCATTTGAGAGTATTGTTGGTGTAGCTACGGATAAAGCTGTTCCACCGCTTCGTGGCAGAAAAGGGATGTTATGTTTATTTGCGTATTTAATAATCTTTGATACTTGCTCGGTGTTTTCTGGCATAACGATATAGAAATTTAATTCTACATCTGGAGGAATAATTGATCTCACATAGGAAGAAATAATAATAGGATCATTGGTCGCCCATTTCTCCCCAACAATTTCACGGAGTCCTCGGAGAATATCATCCTCAGGAATATTTTGTAAGTTCTCCTTATCTAAATTATCGACATATTCCTTCAATGCCCGAGCGACTTTCTCTGGTCTCAATTGCGTGGCAAAATTACATTGCTTATCACAGATGCCGCAAAGAGTACAGGAATGTGCAATCTCAATTAGTTTTTCTGTGGGTTTAATTCGACCTTCGTTCAAATGTTTCACAAGTTCCATACGTCCCTGGGGCCAATATGCTAAAAAACCATGTTTTTTACCTGAAGGACATAAACCTGTGCCAAGAAAATCGATTCTACACATACCACAATGGGTGCCTTTCTCAGCTATCTTGACTGCATCTTCTAAACTTGTTTTTTTCATAGGTATAACTTTCTTAGTTGTCATTTTATCCCCCAAGTTACAACTGATAATAAATTTTGATGTGGTGACCCTTATTTTTGATACGGTGACCCTTATTAAATGTTTTCACCCTCATTTAATCATCTAGATTTATGAAAAAAGAACGAAATAGATTCCGTGGGATTACGTTCTATTCCTGAACTGGTAACTCAGTGTTTCAATGGTCCTTTTAAGGTTTTATTTCAATAGATTTTGAAGGAACTGTAATAGATTGTACTGTGCGAGTAACGACATCATCTGTGTGCTCTTGCTCATCGGCATGGTAATCGGCAGTGGATCTGACCATGCGCTCTCAACCCCCGAGATGTCTTTGACTTTCACTGTAATTCTATAAATCCCTTTAGCATTCCAGGATTTCTGAGCGTATACCTGAGCTCCTGAGGCGAACGGTCCGAGCCATTCACTTTGTGTGCCATCACCCCAGTCCCATAGGTAGTACACCTGATTCCCATCTGGATCAGTTGTATTGGTTGTATAGGTATATTCGACAGTTACGTTACCACGTATTTGACCTGATGGTTTAGCTGGTTTATTGGGCGCCTCATTTTCTGTCGTTACCGTAATGTGGATGATCGGGCTGTACCACCAGGTCTGTCCAATGATTTTTTCGGTGCCATCGCTTCCTTCAAGTTCTTCATAGTAGGAATCGTTTGTCCTTTCCTTGAGAAGTCTCAAGTATGGATTATTTCTATAGACCTCAGGACGTAGAACATTTGCATAGATCTGATCAACTTGGGATTTTGCAACAAAATAGTATTCGCCAGGTGTGGAGGACGTGATATTCTCCATATACGTAATTCTTTGTGTTTGTCCGTTGTCTGCATTGTCCCATCCTGTTCCTCCATAGTAAGCCCCTTCGTGTTCATTATGATCGGTTGTAAAATATTCTGGGTTATTGATTGGGTCTGGATTTTTACCCCATTGGATAAAGGTATGATCTACAACAAGACTGCCATTTACCTGCCAAATTAGAGGTATTGTTCTGTCAGGAAGAATATTCGTATTGTTATCAATAGTTCCTTGTTGCCATAAAACAGAAGGTTGAGCGAGATCAGTTTGATGCAAAATGATACGACGTACCTCTGCACCATATCTTGCTAGAGTATCATTTCCAAATGTTGATTCAGCGGGATTTTTTGTACCTGACATTTCAGGAGAAAGCCACAGGATGCCAGCACCCGGGTAATTTCCAACCACCCATGGATCTTCCACCGGGTTTTTCACAACATCAGCACCATACGCCCATTGACCAATTCCTCCTTCTACTTCATATTCTACTGTATCAGGAATAGTACCAATATTGTATTTGTTAAGGTTTCCTCCGTAATCACCGATATAGCTCCCTAATCGAAGACTTGATGCATCAAAGAAAAAGAAATCAGGAGGAGCATACTCATAAGAATATCCTGTAATTGGACTTATTCCATTGATGCTTCTATGAGTAGAGCCCCATGGATAGAGTATCATTCTCGCACCACCATGGAAATCACATCCTACTCGTATCGTATGGTTATCAACAAATGCACGAAGTGTTTTTCCATTTACACTTGCCCAAATACCACCTGTTGGCCGTCCAGGGCCGTCCATATCTGCTTCTCTATTAAGATCCCATCCATTACCGTCTGCACGACTGGGTCCGTGGTCAAATCCATAAGGATTATGTGAAACTTCAAAGTAGATTTCCCTATTATCTACAAGCCACCTTAACCAATCCTTTGAGTAGTCCCGGCAAGGTTCATCAGTAAATGCCATACGCATAAGCCAATCAGTAAACCAAAACATTCCAACTGTTCCAACAGTTTCATCACCATGCGGGCCGCCCAGGAAAAGAACTTCTGGTTTGTGGAAACCTCGTGTTTCGTTAGTTATTCTTACGTAATAGAGATCGTACCCACCAGTTGCAATACCTGTATCATACAATTCGTTTGCTTTGAATACCTCAATATAACCAGGATGGAGAGCTTCAAGAGCTTGGTACCAGCTAATGAGCTGTGCATAGGTTGCTGGTTTGTTATACCAATTTGGGCCGATGATCCCTAAATCATCTATTTCTTGGTTGGTTTGCGTATTGGTGTTTTGCTTCTGCATGTCATGTGAATATGCAGAAACCGGTTGGATGGTGGTAAGCAGTGTTATACATACGATTCCAATGATTATTACGTTTAATAGGTGTTTCTTCATAGTATCCCCCTTTGTTAATATAAACCCTTCTGATATAAAACTTTCTATTAGGAAAAAATCCTAAAAAGTTTTTTTTAGATAATTTCGGTTTTTTTCATCTTGATACTTTCAGCTTGCCGCTTCGAATATTGCTGAATGAGACGATTCAAAGAAACCTCGCCAATCAGTCGTTCATTTTCATCAACAACCGGGAGTTGTTTGATTTTATGTTGTTTCATCTTCGCTATCACGTCGATTATTTTTTCGTTTAGGTCTGCGATGATTGGTCGTTTGGACATAATCTCCTCCGCAGTCATTGCAAGCCCGTATTGAAATGATTGAAGCGTAGGTTTATCAAAAGATTGCAGAGGTGTGTAGGGCGGTGCAAAAAGCTGGAGTGTATCAGACTCAGTAATAACCCCGAGAACATGTAATGCGATACTATCGTCAACTACCCAGACATGATTTTTTTTACCCAACAGCAAGAAAACTTGTTCAACAGCATCTGTCTTTTCTACATAGGGGAGCTTTGCATCGATGGGCTCTAGAAGGTCTTTTACTTTGAGCTCATATAACTCGGCAATCACTGAACGTTTTTCACTCATCGTCCTCAGTATTATTAATCACGAGAAGGTTATTTAAAATCTCTGAGAATCGATTTTTCCATGATTTTAAATACCAAGAATCGATACCCATCTCCATAGGTTTACTGTCAAGGGATGCACGGGATGTTACTGGAAATTACACTCGCGATTATTTTTGCTAAGCTCCTCAATATCGTTTTTGAAAAGATTAAGCAGCCGGGGGTTATTGGGGAAATCCTGGCAGGAATTATCCTTGGCCCTTGCTGTATCGGATTGTTATCTGGATCATCGTTTACTGTTATGAATACGTCTCTTTTTGAATTCAACCTTGATTTGACATCTCCAGAATTTAAAGAAATCGCTTTTATCGGTGTGGTCTTTCTCTTATTCATTGTTGGACTTGAGACGAATCTAAGTGATCTGAAAAAGACGAGGAAAGCGGGACTAGGTGTCGGCATTTTCGGAATTATTGTCCCCTTTCTTTTTGGATGTTTCGTTGGACAATTGTTCCATTTGTCTCTCATTCAGTGTATGGCGATAGGTACGATTTTTTTAGCGACATCAACAACTATAGCCATAAGAATTCTATCAGATATGGATTTATTAGCGTCTCGTGTCGGCTTAACGTTACGCACCGCATTGGTTGTCAATGATGTCCTTGCTATGGTGTTCTTTGCGTTGGTGTTCGGAGTCGGTAACTCGTTTGTTCTTCTTTTACAGATTTCCCTATTTTTCATTCTCACTATCATTGTTGGTTTTCTTGTTGTTCGATATATATCAAAAAATAATACAAAACGTCATGCGCCCATTATTATCCTCACTATCGGTTTAGGTATTTGTTTTTTATTTGCAGCGTTTGCTGAAAAAATGGGGCTTACTGCGGTTATTGGAGCATTCATTGCTGGTCTATTTATCAAAAAAACACCACAGGCAGGAATCCTCGTTGATTACATTAAAACCATTGGTTATGCATTTTTTGTCCCCTTATTTTTCGTCTGGGTGGGCGCTAGTTTCGACTTTTTATCTATTTTTCGATCAAATCAGATGACATCCCTCCTCCTTTTTTGCGCCGCGTTTATCGTCTTTGCCATGCTTGGAAATTTCCTTGGCAGCTCCGTCGGAGCACGAATCTCTGGATTAAAGCGAAGAGAAGCGATCAGTGTCGGTATCGGTATGATGCCGGTGATGGGGGTCGCTTTAATTATTGTATCAACAGGTATTGAGCGAGGTGTCTTTGGCGATCCTGGTGGTTTTCTTGCTAATCAAGTACGAACAGCGACCCTGTTTCTTATCTTTACCAGTTGTTTTCTCACCCCGTTGTTTCTCAAACGGAGTTTTACATCTCCCTTGTTCAAGCAAATCGGAAAAGGAAAAACCAAACCATCGTTTTATCACCATCCCCACTGCGCAGAGTGTTTCTCCGCACTTCGATTAGATCCAACGACTAATAAGTGGTACTGTGACACCTGTCAGGAATATATGGAGATTCGTAAAAAAGCTTCTTCGTATATTCCCCATGGGAAAGAAAAAACAGACAGGAACATCAAATACGTCATAGGAGCGGGAACCATTCTCTTGTGTGGTTATGTAATACAAACTTCAGTCAGTATGACGATGTTTGAAAAAATATCCGCAATTATCGGGATCTTTCTTGGAACAACACTAGGGTTCCTTACTGTCAAGTACCTTTTTTCAAATCAAAAAACCATCAGCTGATTTGTTAAAAAAAACTGCTGTTTCTTTACTAATGTTTAAATTCCGAAAATCCATAGACGACAAAACGGAGGTAGACGAATGCTTGATTTCAATTATGCGATTTCAACAAAAATCTTTTTTGGGAAAAATAAAATTGAGCGACTCGGTGAAGAACTCAAACCATACGGGAAAAATATCCTGTTTGTCTACGGTGGAGGAAGTATAAAAAAAAACGGGTTATATGATTCGGTGACCAATATCTTTACCAGAAATTCTATCGTCTATCACGAGCTTCCTGGAGTGCAACCAAACCCCCGAATCACGAGTGTACGACAGGGGATAAAACTCTGCAGAGAGCAGAACATTGAGTGTATTATCGCAGTAGGTGGCGGGAGTGTTATTGATTGTGCAAAAACAATAGCGGCAGGCGTATATCATGAGGGAGATCCCTGGGATTTGTTCCTATTAGGAGACTCAACAATAAAAAAAACATTGCCCATAGGGACCATCTTGACGTTAGCAGGAACCGGCTCTGAGATGAATGGGAACGCGGTGATATCAAATGAAGAAACAGAGCAAAAACTTGCGATCCATAGCGATCTCCTCCGACCAAGGTTTTCTATTCTTGATCCAACCTATACGTTCACTGTTCCGAAGAATCAGACCGCAGCAGGAACCGTTGATATTTTCAGTCATATTCTAGAACAATATTTTAGTCCAACCAAAGACGCATTTGTACAAAACAGAATTGCAGAAAGCTTGCTTATCACCTGTATCCATTATGGTCCTATCGCACTTACAGAACCGACGAATTACGAAGCACGAGCGCAGTTGATGTGGACAAGTAGTTTAGCGCTTAATGGACTTTTAGGCTATGGAAAGATAACGGATTGGGCGACCCATGGTATTGAACACGCGGTAAGTGCGGCCTACGACGTCACCCATGGGGCTGGTTTAGCAATCTTAACACCTTATTGGATGGAGTATGTACTCAGTGAAGAAACCACAGATAAATTTGTTGAATACGCACAAAATGTCTGGCAGATAAAAGGGAGAAACGACCTCATAGTCGCAAGAAAAGGAATCGAAAAAACACGGGAGTTTTTTACAAGCCTTGGAATGCCTAAAACATTACGAGACGTCGGAGTACAAGAAAACAAGCTTGAGGGCATGGCTGAGAAAACTGTTTTGTACGGAGACGTCGGTAAATTCAAAAAACTAGGGAAAAACGATGTCCTGATGATTCTCAAAAACGCTTTCTAACAAAGAGAAAAAAGTAGACCGTCTGAGAAATCAGATGTTTTTACACCATCTCCTCGTTACGTCATCGCTTGTTTTTTCCGATGTTTCAGTTCAACATACCGAGCAATCATTAAGCATAACATTGCTATCGCGCACCCGATCATAAAGAACAACACACCCGGTCCTCCATATCGGTCAAAAATCGCTGCGACTGCTGGCACCCCGACAAACATCCCTGCGCTAATCACAATACTATACACCGCCATGGTCACCCCGCGTGTTTTCTCCTGCGCCTCATCCGCAAGAGACGACAATGCAGACGGGCCAAACGCAAGAGCCATAACCCCAAAAACCCCAAGAAGCGGCCAGAACCTGATGATGCTGTTTTTCACATCCTCTCCATTGGTTGTCGAAGCAAGACCATACCCAATTCCAATCACCGTCATTAACCCAACAAACCCGATAGTACCCACTACCATAATCGGCAGACGCCCATACTTATCAGAAAGTCGCCCATAAAAAATCTGTGTCAGAATCAGTACAACCCCTGCTCCACCAATAATTGCTGAGAGAAGAAGCGGCGAAATCGTAAGAACACCCTGGGACGTCGAGACCGTTAGAAATGTCATCACCGCCCCGATAATCATAAACACGATAAACCATGGAAGCGTCAGAAGAAGAATCGAACGTTGCTTGAGCACACCTATAATCTTGGCAAACCTGATTTTCTCGCAAAGAACATCATATTTCTTCGGCTCTGTGATATTTAAAAGACAATACACACACCCAAACAATGCCATCGCACCAGCAATCACAAACGTCTGCCAGAGAGAACCTTTTAAAAATTCAAGGAATAGTGCCCCCACTGCGTAGCCAACAACCCATCCAAGCATATTGAACGCATCAAACGCGCCCATTTCCCGTCCTCGTCTGTTCTCTGGCGCGTAATCGGTTAAGAGAGCTAATGATGAAACGAGGATAGCACCTGCAGCCATCCCATGAGCCGCATTTATGCAAAAAATCAAATACAGATTTTTTGTAAGTGAAAGAAGAAAAAGAAACAGCGCCGCAGTAAGAAGACCAGACAACAATACAATTTTTCTCCCATACCGATCCACCACCGCTCCGATAAACAAAACAGTACCCATCTCAAATAAGGGTGAAGCCGCAGCAACAACACCATATCCAATAAACCCTGTGGTAATATTCAAATAAATAGGAAGCGTCGCCAGCATAATACCAAAACTTGCACGAATAAAAAACGTTGATATATATAATGACGAAAGCAGACGAAGATAAAACTTATCATGCATAGTTTTTCACCCAAGTAAAAAAGTGGAGCTTTAAATAGATTCGTCTGGGAAATTCCATGATCTTCAAAGATATTCAACAAGAAAATAAAAATTAACGGCCATAAATATTTATACATCGATGCGAATGTATTGTACGTGTGAGGTGAATGCAATGAAAAATATTTTAACGGATCAACCTGCTTGTGCTCCAATGCCAACTGATAAAAAAACGCCATCAGAATCATCGGTGGCTAACGAACCTGGCTCTGAACAAACAATCAAATGCTTGAAAATCGACAACATGCTATATTGTCTAGACACCGGGAAAGAAAAATATCTTTTCGCAACAGAAGATGAAGCAATTGAACAACTCAGAAAACTCGATAAAAAGAACATCAACCCGGACAGCTCTCAAATCGCTCAGATCACCACAACAGGAAACACCTGGAAACTGACACAAGTTCCCTGGTCACATATTGCGGTAAAACTTCTCTAAGATAAACAGCATCTTGTTCTGATTCTTCTTTTACCGAGTAACCTCGATGCTGTTGTAGTATTAGACTCGTTAGAAAAAGAACACAACACCCATGATGATGAAGACGACTGCCGCGATTCTTGTCAGAACCTTTTTATTGAATCTCTCTGCAATGAATTTCCCAAAATACACAGCCATAATCGATACCAAGGTGAGAGCAACCATGGTTCCACAGAACACCATCACCGCGTTATATTTGGTCGCAAATAGCGCAGAAGCAATCTGTGTTTTATCTCCCCACTCGGCTAACAGGATGAGGAGGAACCCTGAGACAAATGAATTGTTGTAGTACTTTTTCTGTTCGTCGTCTTTCTCCTTTCGTATCAGCATCACCAACCCAAAAACGATAAACATGATACCCGAAATGATTTTCACGATTCGTATTGGAATAATACTGGTTATCCATGAACCGGCTGCGATCGCGATACCATCCACGATTACAAACGCGAGGATAACCCCGAGTAGAAGAGACACATGTTTCTTTGTTTTTGAGGATAACAAGAGTATCGATAACTGTGTTTTGTCACCAAGCTCGGCGACAGCAACAGCTGCAAGTGGAACGAGTACATCTTCTAAGATACGGTTCCCTCTCTAGTGCTCATTAGGGATACTCGAATGTGTGATAGGAGATAATTACTTTTTGTTTTATCAACTTAGAATATGGTACTTCACTTTTTTGTGGTCAAATTCCTGTTTGATCATCTCAATCTGTTCCTTTCCTAATGTTTGGAAGGTGATAACGATCTTGACGTAGCCGACTGGTACTGCGGTAGTACATCGATCATGAGCAATGGCTTGCACGTTTGCCCCAAAATCCGCAAGAATCGCAAGAAGGTCTTTCAGTACTTTTGGTTTATCAAGTGCAGTAACAGAAACCTTCACAAGGAGTTTATTTCGCATCATACCTCGTTCGATGATTTGCGTGAGAAGTGAAAGATTTATGTTTCCTCCGCTCAGAACCGCGACAACGTTCTTCTTAGGAAACGAAACTTTTTTACTTAATAAAGCTGCAAGAGCGACCGCCCCTGCCGGTTCCACAACCAGTTTCGCCCTCTGCAACAGCAGGTAAAGGGCGTTAGCGATTTCCTCATCGTTCACAGTCACTACCTCATCAACATATTGTTGTGCTAGTGTGAACGTGAGTTCTTTTGGCGTCTTTACCGCTATTCCATCTGCGATGGTCATAATACTTTTCAGCGGTACGATCTTCTTCTGCTCCAGGGAGAGTTTCATCGACTGTGCGCCTTCTGCTTCAACTCCTATGATTTTTATGTTTGGTTTGAGTGTCTTTAGTGCGAGAGCGATCCCACTAATGAGCCCCCCGCCCCCAATAGGGACAAGTACTACATCGACTTGAGGCAACACCTCAAAAATCTCAATCCCAATCGTCCCTTGTCCAGCAATGACAAAATCATCATTAAACGCGTGCACAAACGTCATCTTTTTTTCTTCTGCGTACTTTTTTGCAGTTAATGCTGCGTCATCATACGTGATTCCTTTAAGAACAACCGTTGCTCCATAGGATTTTGTCGCGATGATCTTCGTCGGTGGCGTATAAATCGGCATAAAAACGGTGCTGTTTACACCAATCAGTGTTGAGGCGTACGCGACACCTTGTGCGTGATTCCCAGCAGAAGCGCAGACGACGCCAAATTTCCGCTCTTGTTTTGTTAAATGGTAGATTTTGTTGTATGCTCCACGGATCTTAAACGAACCGGTCGTCTGAAGATTCTCCTCTTTTAGGTAGACATTTGCTTTTATCATATGTGAAAACGTCTTTGATCTCTCCAATGGCGTCCGCCTTACAACCGGTTTGAGAATTTCATATGCCTCTTGTATATCTTTAAAGTTCAGCATTGATTTCGCCTCACAGAAGGGCATTGAGAAAATCTTTCACGTTCATTCCTTGTTTCAATCCTGCAAGCTTTGCGTCCTCCGATACTTCAACCACATCCGCATTGAGCATGTCATCGAACGTCTTCACCCCTGTGACTTTCCCTGCGATATCCCCCATCTTGTTCGCCGCATTCATGTTGAGATACCCACACATAACGTATCCTTTCTTTGTCTGTATGATTAGCAGAGGGGCTTTCCCGAGATCGATACAATATCCGTTTGCCTCACCTTTTTCAAGTGAAATAGTTTGCGTCTTCATTGTTATCTCAACTCCCTATAGGTTTTACTACATTCCTTCTATGTAATCTATCAGTAATTTTTTATTAATAAAATAATCCTTCCTCTTTTGTAGAATGTCCCATCCCTCTCGCGTGATCTGATATGAATGAGTGGAAAGATTTTTCAATTATTTTTTTGTTTTCCGAATTTTAAATTCTCCCATCCCTGATGGTATAATCTCCAAATCGTCCCCGTCATTGATATCATGTGCCTTGGCAAGCTGGCTTGGTATTGTTATAACAAGGCTGCTTCCCACGACTCGTGCTTTCCTTGTTAGAGGCATGGATCCCCTCCTGCAAATACATGTAATGTATACCTAGATATATATATGTTTTGATTTTTTCAAATATATCTATACACATATCTCTGTCATCAGGATATTCCCACTTTTTTTCTCTTAAAAAAGAAACCAAAGCATTATCAATAATTATCTCTTACAGGGGTTGCAGTGAGGCACTATGAAGCTCTTTATTGACACCGCAGATTTAAACGAGATCAAAGAACTTGCATCCTGGGGGATCCTTGATGGGGTGACCACGAACCCAACGCTACTTGCGAAAAGCGGACGATCTTTCCAAGAAGTCATCGATGAAATCTTCACTCTTGTTGATGGGCCTATCAGCCTTGAAGTGCTCAGTGAAAAAGCAGATGACATGATCAAAGAAGCAAAACAGATTATTTTAAAAATCCCGCAGAAATACAGGAAAAACGTCGCCATTAAAATACCGATGATCCCTGAAGGACTCAAAGCAGTCAAAGCACTCAGCAAAGAAGGAATAAAGACAAACGTGACGCTCATTTTCTCAGCAAATCAAGCACTCCTTGCAGCAAAAGCAGGTGCTACCTTCGTCAGCCCGTTCATCGGACGACTCGATGACAATGGACAAGAAGGAATGCAGGTCATCGAAGAAATCATGGATATCTTCTGCAACTACGATATTGAAACCGAAGTCATTGTCGCAAGTATCAGACACCCGATCCATGTGATAGAGGCAGCACGACTCGGCGCAGACATCGCCACCGTCCCACCTGACGTTATCAGAAAAATGGCAAAACACCCCTTGACTGACACAGGCATCCAAAGCTTCCTAAACGATTGGAAAAAAGTAAAAAAATAAGTAATTTACTTCTTATGCTCCGATAAATACTGAAGTCCCTTCTCTGTCAGTTTTACCTCGTTATTCGATATATATTGCAGCATCTCAAGCTTGAGCAGTTTTTGGATCATTGTATCAAACTTCTGTCGAGAGATATGAAGCAGTGTCACTGCCGACTGAACATCTGTATCCCTTCGTCGCATCATCTCTAGTAACTCATTTTCTTTTTCAGTAACCTTCAGCATCGTTGTTTTCGGCGAGGATATAAGTTGATGCTTCTTTGTCTCAGTGACTCGCTCAATATATTCTTCGATTATAAGATCGAGTTTTAACGTGTCTAATAATTTTCCTTCCCCGTCGTAAAGGAGACAAACGTTATTGTCATACTTCCACGTAGAAACCGTATCCCATGTGTACTCAGATTCTTCCTGCTCTTCTTCCCCTGGAAACGAGGGAGGAACCGGTTGTAGTCCTTTCATCTGATAACGCATATGTTGCTCTGTTTGGATCATTTCGAAATGTACTCCGCAACCCCTTAGTTCATCCACATACAAGTCGCCGAGATGATCTTTTAATTCGGTGATAAAATACAAACCTACATCATCACCAATGGTCTCAATAAGCTCCATATAGATCACGCGAACAAGAGCATCGATTGCTTCACCAAGTCGAGCTGCTTCAATGGTATCAAATTTTGAATCAATGGTTGCCTTAATTCCCTTTTCTAAAAAGAAATCATCATGTATCGAGACAAAGCGAAGAAAATCAAATTTGGTTTCCAATTTTTTTGTGGTGGTTTTCAGAATCTGAATCGCAAAACTATCAAGAGTTCGTCGTCCTACCACTGTGAAGAGTGCCTCGATAACACGGGTAACAAGAATAGAGTTTTGTACTTTAGACATATGTCCTAAAAATATTGAATAGGTTCATTGCTTATAAAATCTTTTCTAATGTTATGTTACCAAATGTGTCCCCATTCATGGCTCTTGCATTCCGGGCATACAAACTCTATCTGATCGTATCTTCCAGATAATTTCAACGGAACGAGAAAATTAATCTCACAGCTTTTACAATGATACATATTTATTATGGAATTTCGTCTCCCCTTCATAGAGGATATACAACGATTTCAAGTAAAAAAACCTTTCTATGGTGAAAATATTACCATTTTTTGTGATAATATTTCGATTAGAACCAGATCAATGAGTATGGTATATTCTCCTGAACTATTTCTAATTTCTTACCAGATTAACAATACGAGTACATGGTGCTAAACCTTACCGAAATCCTTTTTCCGTTCTTTTGTATCCTTCCCTGTAGCATCAAAGAGAAAGTCGTTCCATTTCTTGATGATACTATAATCACCACAAACCGTCTTTGGAGGGACGATATCAATGGAAAGAGAGTTTTTTTCGTGTTTCATGGTAACCGCTCCTATTCCCTCCACTGAGAATTGCATGCCTTTATTAATATCGCCTTTTGCCCCAAAATATTGGGAAACAAGTGCACTAAGATCAGGATTATGTCCTCTCTTTATCTTGTATTCTCTCATGAGGTATGGTATAGAATAAGAGCGATTTTAACGTTTTGTTAAAATGAGTAGGTTATAAAGAGAATCCTTCCTTCCAAGATACCCTCCCTAAAAACATAATGGTACCATTAAGTTGAACAACCTTACAGATACAGCCCTAGTACCTAATAGCGAAAAAATGAAAAAATTGAGAAGTTCTTAGGCATAATTTAGGACATTATAATGGGATCAGTTAGAATGGTCTGTGGTGTCTGGAATGTTAGGTCTCACATCATCTACAATTTCATACCTTCCCATTCCAGTAAATATCGCAGTATCGGGAACGCATGTGGGTATCGCTGGAAAAACAACTCCAAGAACTGTAGTATCGGTTTGTCATACGAGTACGGCATGGTTACATTAAGGGTAGCCCATCCACTTTCCATAGTAAACGAATCTTTTGCTTTGACTTGCACCTTATATGATCCTTTTGCTGACCAGGTGTGTTTTGCAGTTGATGTCGCACCAGACGAAACTGGACCTAGCCAACCTGAATTCGTTGAATCACCCCAGTCAACCCAGTAATATACTTGATCTGTATCAGGATCAGTTGCTGAAATTGTATATGTACACTCTTGACCTGCTTTCCCCGTGTTAGGACCAGTAATAGTCGGATTACTGGGTGGGTTATCGATTGTCACTGTGTCTCTTGCAGGTGTTTGATCAAGGTTGCCGATGTTATTTTGTGCTATGGCCTCAATGACATGTGGGGGTCTGGTGGGTAGGGGCGGTGTTGTAAATGTGTAATCTTCAACTGGTTCATCATACAATCCATCAACAGGGGTTGCAGGCATTAGTGTACCACCATCGATTCGATACAAAACAACTATAATATTGTTAATAGTGACATCGTTCCCCGCATTATTGGGTTGAGGATTATTATT
>PDVJ01000308.1_pt1 | contig 15978 bp, 14 predicted proteins | sample 1369811 | NCBI WGS metagenome assembly PDVJ01 (sample SAMN07795376, study PRJNA414565) | Alkali sediment metagenome, whole genome shotgun sequencing project. | reverse complement strand
CCCTTTTTCAAAACAAAGCCATTCCCCAGATTCGAGTTTTTCGATTCCTTCATAAAAAGTATGTGGCGGTGTTGGAGCTAAAAAACTGAGGTATGAACGCATCGCATCTTCATTCATGTTAACAGTTTGCAAAAAAGGCTTAATGGCTTTAATTTCTGAGCCAAAAATAAAACTTTGCCCATTGTGATGATAAAACATCGGTTTTTTTCCAAACCGATCACGTACCAAATAAAGTTTGTCACCATCGATAAGGGCAAAAGCAAACATCCCCTCAAACCGTTGTACACACTCTATTCCCCACCGTTCATAAGCCGCCAAAATCACCTCTGCATCACTGTGCGTCTGCCAAACATACCCTTCCAACTCTGCACGCAGTTGACGATGATTGTAAATCTCTCCGTTAAAACTGAGCAAGTGTTCTTTATGGCGCATCGGCTGATGAGAACGCTCATGAGTATCGGTAATCGAAAGACGCTGATGCGCCAAAAAAAGTCCCTGTTTTTCGACAATTCCACAATAATCGCGTCCGCGGTGATTTAAAGTCTGTAGAGCATCCCGTGCTTTTTTGGGTGAATATTCCCCGATAATTCCAAAAACACCGCACATCAGAAAATATCCTTATAAAAAGCTACTGTACAGTCCTCTTTGTAATACCCTGATCTAAACTCCATACGTGCGCTCAAATGACGCCCTAATGCTTCTATTTGACTTATTTGGAGATAATTATAGGTCATTGACGTATCTTCCCCTTCTAAAAAATTAAAAATAACTCCCCGCAGTGAGGCATCATAACAGCGCCGTACAAATCGATGCGCCTCATAACGGGTCAAAATATTAAGTGCTCCACTGCAAAGATAAAATTCTCCCCTTGGCAGCTGATCATTGAGGATGTCACAGTGATAGATTGGCTGTAAAGTACGCGCTGATGCTTCTTGCACCATAATCTCCAACGCATCTAATCCAAAATAGCGCATAGGTTCTCTTGATTGTGCCCTCATATAACCGTACAAATCCCCGAATCCACATCCGGCATCCACAATCTCTTTCGTATCTGATGGCAAGAGTGCCAATAGCTGCTTGAAACGTATCTCCTGCGCTTCGCGTGAATGCCAATGAACCCCTCGGGCATTTAATCCATGCTCAGTAATTGCGGCATGATAAAATGTTGCATTGTCCACACGGCTCATAAACTTGCTCTTTTTTTGATCTAATTATACTTTATTACATAATTTCTACTATATTACGCTAAAATTTCATAATAAAATTGATATATAGTTTATAGCCAGAGAGAGTTTATTTGATGATTCCTGTTTCCGTCCCTCACAAAGAGGTTATTAAAAACTTTTTTGAAGCGGACATCCAGATGATGAAAAAATACTACAATGGTATTGCTTTTGATTTTGACGATGACTTTCGTTTCAATATCTTCAAAGAATTTATTTATGCTGCAGCGGGAATGTTCAAAGATATAGACATGGCTATTTATAACAAAGAGTTGGTAACCAAATTTAAAACCATACGTCATCTTAGTCAGGAATTTACCGATTTTGAACAGCGCAGTCACCATGCATCGCTTATTTTTACACGAAATTTTTTAACAGCACAAGAGGTCTACAAAGAAGAACTAACCGCTTTTGAATCGCTCAAAGTCGCTTTTCAAGCACTTATTATTAAAGAAAAAGCATTAACCGTCCAACGCGCACAAATGGAAGCTCAATTTAAAGACACCGCGCACCCTATTCCTCTTGAAAACAGGGATGCCTTCGAACAAGAGCTCAAACAAGTGCGCAGACAACAAGTAGACGCAATTCATACCATAGGTGAGAATCGGCAAGAACTGGATATGCGCCATGGTACTTTAAAAGCATTTGAAGAAGAGCATCGTGCCGAATTCATCAAATCGTTCAATGAAGCCAAAGAAAAATTAACCCATCAATACACGGCTTCATTGGATTATTACGGCTATGAGTTCAATGAAGCTTTATTCCGTAACTCTGAAAACTCGGTGGAAATCCAAAAATTCAAAGCGGATGCCGGCATAACGGGCAAGATTAACCTATGTAAATACCTCGAGTATTACCTTCGCAACGTCGTTCCTGAGTCTCTAGCAAACGTGGAGCACAAGGAACGGCTTTTAGATGCGAAGCGGTATTGTGAAAAAATAAATCGATAAAACTCATAAAAGGACCAAAAGTAATGTATTTATTTACCAGTGAAGTAGTAAGCCCAGGCCATCCCGACAAATGCGCAGACATCATTGCAGACAGTATTGTCGATCGTCTTATCATCGGTGATCCAAAAAGCCGCGTTGCCAGTGAAGTATTTGTAGCAGGACGTCATGTTGTTATCGGTGGGGAAGTCACCTCAAACGTACAATTGAGTACTGAAGAGTATAAAGCTATCGCTATTGATGCACTTAAAAAAATCGGGTACGATGGTAATCCAAATTTTACGCGAGAAGAGTGTCTTCATCCCGATGATGTCGAAGTACAAGTATTATTGAATCGTCAAAGCCCTGATATTAATCAGGGAGTTGATCAATCAGACGGGGAAACAGGCGCAGGAGATCAAGGGATCATGTTCGGCTACGCAGACTGTGAAACGGCCAATTATATGCCAAGCGCGATCACTTACGCCCGTATGCTAATGGAAAAAGTCTATCACTATGCCCTCGCTCACCCACACAAGCTTGGTGTCGATATCAAAACACAAGTCACTATGGATTATGGCGTTAAAGACAACTTTGAGAACTGCGATCCGCAGCATATTCATACAATCGTTGTCTCAGCCCCTTGTGTTAATACGATGAGCATCGAGCAGGTACGTGAACTTATCATGGAACTTATTCTAGATACTGGGCTTCCGACACAATTATTTGATCCAAAAACGTGTATCATCCACATCAATCCTACTGGTAAATATGTTTCTCATTCAAGCCTCCATGACAGTGGACTAACAGGGCGCAAGCTCATCGTAGACAGCTTCGGCGGTTATTCTCCAATCGGCGGCGGCGCACAAAGTTCAAAAGATTATACCAAAGTTGATCGTTCAGGCCTCTACGCCGCTCGTTGGATCGCGAAACATATTGTAGCGGCAGGACTGGCAAAGAAATGCGTCGTACAAATCTCTTACGCTATCGGCGTAGCAAAACCCACCTCTGTTGCCGTTGATACCTATGGTACAAGTGTTGATGGATTGAACGATGATATTCTCTCACAGTTTGTAATGGACAATTTTTCCCTGACACCAAACTGGATCACCAAAAAATTCAACCTTGATCGTCCAAGTGAAGAAACATTTCTCTATGCTGATGTTGCCAGCCGTGGACAAGTTGGGCAAAGCGATTATCCGTGGGAAAAGCTTGATAGTTTAGAAGTATTTCAAAACCTTAAATAACGTTCGGCAACTAAATAGAGGTCTGTATAAAGTACAAAAATATTTTATTAAGTTACCTATAACGATATTATTAATAAGTGAAATTTCAATGGATGCTATCAAAAAACTTCGAGCCATTATAACGCCGAAGGATCAAAAATTTCTTATATTGCTACTCGCCCTATCTATTGTCTTTTCTTTAATAGAAACGATAGGGATTTCTGCAATTATGCCATTTATATCTATGGCATCAAATCCGGACATTGTTACCCAAAACAAGACATATTATGAAATATATACATTTTTCAATTTTGATAGCATTAATAATTTTATTATCATGTTCGGCTTTCTTTTAATTGCTTTTTACGTCTTTCGAGCAATATACACCATCAGCTACTCATATTTGCTCTATTCCTTCTCATTTGGGCGAAACCATGAATTTGCATTTAAACTTTTTCAAAACTATATGTTAATGCCCTATCAGGCATTTACAAATCGTAATAGTGCGATTATGACAAAAACCATTATTACGGAATCCGCAAATCTGACGGCATTAATCCAGCAGCTTTTAATTGCATCAAGTGAATTATTTACAATTCTATTTATCTATATTTTATTACTAGCCGTTCATTGGCAAATGACTTTAATTCTGACAGTTATCTTAGGAGTTAAAGTTTTATTCTTGTCAAAATCGATAGGACGGATATTAAAACATCAAGGTATAAAACGTAGCGAATTTCAAGATCAATTTTATAAAATAATTAATCAATCTTTCGGCAACTTCAAAATCATTAAGCTACTGGGCAACGAGCAAGCAGTATTTAATGATTTTGAAACGGTAAATAAAAGCTTCATCAGAACAAACATTATCAATAGTACACTGTCTCAACTTCCAAGAGCAATTTTGGAAACCATCGGATTTTCGATACTTATATCCGTAGTAATTTACATACTTTTCAAGAATGATAACATCGCATTTATACTACCCATAATCTCAATGTACGCACTTGCACTTTATCGGATACTCCCTGCTATCAATAAATTAATAAGCAGCTATACCAATATAATGTTTTACAGAAAATCGCTAGATATCCTGCATGAGGAACTAACTTATACTTCAGAGTTAGAAGATAATCATCCTATCTCTTTTAATAACTCAATTACGCTAAACAATATTTCATTCTCATACTCGGAAAATAAAAATGTCATTAATGATTTTTCACTTACAATCAATAAATTTGAACGCGTGGCATTTATTGGCGACAGTGGCGCCGGAAAATCAACACTTGTTGATTTGATAATAGGATTTTATAAGCCTCAAAGTGGTGCAATATTAATTGATGGTGTCCCATTAACCAATGCCAATATAAAAAATTGGCGCCAACAAATTGGTTATATCCCACAAGCGATTTACTTATTTGACGGCACAATTGCTGAAAACATCGCTTTTGGCTCTACAATCAATGAAGCCCGTGTCATAGAAGTTCTAAAACAAACCAATATGCATACATTTGTTCTCAATCATGAAGGACTTGCTACTCATGTTGGTGAAGGTGGGATTAAATTAAGCGGAGGACAAAAGCAACGTATCGGAATTGCCAGAGCCCTTTATTCTAATCCCAAAATTCTTGTTCTAGATGAAGCAACAGCAGCCTTAGATACTCAAACTGAATCCGAAATAATGGATGAAATTTATTTAGCATGCAAAGACAAAACATTGATTATAATTGCACACAGATTGTCAACCATAGAAAAGTGCGATAGAGTAATTAATGTCAACTTATAAAAAGGTATTTTATGTCCAATATTCATCAATTTAGTTTAGATTATATCCAACGACTAACCAAACTCCTCAATAAAGTCGATTCCACTATTCTAGAGTCTATTATTATCGCTTTAGAGAATACAATGATTCATAAATCAAAAATTTACCTGCTGGGCAATGGAGGCAGTGCAGCTACTGCATCCCATATGGTAAATGATTTAGGTGCAGGACTAAGAAGAAGAAATATTATAAATTTTGATATAGTCAGTTTAGCTGATAATACTCCGGTAACAACTGCAATTGCAAATGATATAGGATATGAAAATATTTTTTACATGCAATTAGAAGGGCTATTGAAACAAAATGATCTACTCATTGCAATTTCTTGCAGTGGTAATTCAGAAAATATATTAAAAGCGGTAAAGTATGCTAAAACAATAGGCACACCCGTTATCGGCCTTACAGGATTTGATGGGGGTGAGCTCAAACGCCTTAGTGATATAAACTTTCATGTAGATGCTCCAGAAGGCGAGTATGGTTTAGTAGAGGATATGCATATGATTCTTGATCATATGCTATATTCATTTTATATAGATTCTAAAAAGGAATAAATAATGAAAGTCTGTTTATGCAGTATTCCTACCGAAAGACCAGAAGACATCATTAACCCATACATAAGATCACAGGGGGATACCCCTATCCTTGCAAAGGTTGCAATTTCATCATTGATCAATGCAATGATCACTAAAGGATTTACTGACTGGGACTTTTATGATATAGATATGCTGATGCCTACAGACATAGAAATTAGAGACTATTTTTCAAACAATAAAATAGATGTTATTGGATTAAGTGCAGTAGTTTCAAGTTCATATCCTCAAGTAAAACGAATAGCTAAAATAATTCGTGAAGTATCGCCGGCTAGTTGGATTGTGGTTGGCGGGAACTTAAGCGCTATTGCCGATATTATTTTAAGAAAAAGCGAGATAGACGTTTGTTTTGTTGGAGAAGGAGAGATAAGCTGGATAGAGTTTCTATCGTATGTTGAAAGAAATAAGCGAAATTTCATTGTTCAAGAGCTAGAAAAGATTAAAGGAATTGCTTTTATCGATCAAAATGACAAATTTTATTTTACGGGTTATGGTAATAAAATTCAAGCAGATGAAATAACCTTGGCCGATTATAATATTATGAAAATAGGGCTAAAAAACAAACCGGAGCTGATAAAAAATTATTTTAGAATTGCAAAAAATTCAGCTTGGCTAAGTTTTGATGAGAGGGTTGCAAAAAATACGTCAAAACCCTATTTAGCCCATATCACAACATCAAAAGGGTGTACAGCAAAGTGTACCTTCTGTCAAAGATCCATCAATGGATACAGAGTAATTGATTTATCCAAAATGGAAGAACAATTAATAATGCTGAAAGAAGAATATGACGTTGGCTTCTTGTCGGTTGTTGATGAAAATTTCGGTTCAAGTGTTAGCTATACCCATGAGGTAGCCAAGTTATTTAAAAAGCATGATATGATCTGGTTTGCAAGTGGCGTAAGGTGTACCAATGTTTCCTATGATGATATTAAATTTTATAAAGAAAACAACTGTGTAGCTTTAAAATTTGGTGTTGAATCCGGCAGTCAAACCATTTTAGATATCATGGAAAAAAAATTCACCATTGAAGATGTTGCTGATGCCATTAATCATTGCATATCCTTGGACATCCTCTCTCCTTTGGCAGTGATGGTAGGTATGCCGGGTGAAACAAATCAGACAGCATTAGAAACCGCCAAGCTGATTGGTACAATGGCGCATAAGCTTGGATTACCGCCAAAACAAATGGGTTGGGATCAGTTTTATGCGATGGCTTTCCCAGGCAGCTCACTTTATGTTTATGGACAACAAATAGGAGTTATAAGCAAAGATTCTGAGGGTGAAGAAAAATATTTAAGCAGTATTGCAAACCCAATTGGAGATAAATATAATCATGTAAATTTAAGTGGACAGAAGATAAAAGACATTGTTTTTTGGGACCAATTAATCAAATTAGAAAGCAGACGCATTTATCACGAATTGAATATTCAATATGGGAAACAAACACTAAACCATGCCTATAAAGATAGTATAAATAGAGTTGACGGCACCTATGAGCTAAACGTTGATAGCAGTGAAGTACGCCAACCGTCCAAACTTTCTAAAATACTTTTTTATTTTAGTAATGGTCATTTATTTGGACAAATCGTCAATTATACCTATCGCAAAAGTATTTTTTTAAATAAATTACTAGAGAGTGATTTAGCTATCAAGTTGCCTCGAGAATTTATATACCCTATTCTAAGAAACTTGTTTTATTTAAAATACAGAGTCTTTAAAGCGTTGGGTGGCATAGAAGATATTTTAGTGAAAAGTGATAAAAAAATTGATACTGAATTATTATCTTCTAATGTGCGAAGAAAAGAAAAATCTTTGAGAAGTATGATACCTTCATCTTTTGACATGGATACGGAAGAAGGGAAAGTACTCTCGTTAAGACGTGGGGCATAATTTCAAAAAAAAATCAGCAGTGAAATATCAAGACAAACAGGCGGATACAAATGTCAGACAAATATAGCATAGATAGTCATAAACTTATCTATCATCCAGAAAGAATTCATCAATGGCGGGAAGCTAAAGATAATTGGGATAAGCTAAAAAAAGTTTACCCCATATACGTAGAAATTTCTCCCTATGGTGGATGCAATCATCGATGTACATTTTGTGCTTTAGATTATATGGGCTATGAGAACATAGGTATAGAATTTGAAACTTTAAAAAAGACTATCGGTGAAATGGGGGAAAAAGGGGTAAAAAGTGTCATGTTTGCAGGAGAAGGCGAACCAATGCTGTTTAAAGACCTTGATTTGATTTGTGAACATGCTTCTTCTGTGGGTGTAGATACCTCATTAACCACAAATTTTGTTCCGGCTACATTAAAAAATGTTGAACGTTACATGAAAAATTGTTCGTGGATCAAGGTTAGTCTTAATGCTGGAACAAAAGAAAATTATGCAAGAATTCACGATACAAAAGAAAAAGATTTTGATAAAGTCATAGAAAACCTCAAGCATGCAATACAAATAAGAAAAGAGCAAAATCTAAAATGCACAGTTGGGGTACAAATGCTGCTTCTGCCTGAGAACAAAGATGAAGCCGTTACATTAGCCCAATTGTGTAAAGACATAGGGGTAGATTATTTAGTTATTAAACCTTATTCCCAACACCTTTTCAGCGAAACAAACAAGTATGCAAATATAGATTACAGTACCATGCTTGATATGGAAGACGATTTGAATGCTCTTTCAGATGATGATTTTCATGTGGTTTTTAGAAGTAAAACCATGAAAAAATATGTGGAAAAGAAACCTGCTTATGAAAAATGTCTCTCGACTCCGTTTTTTTGGGGATACATTGCTGCCGATGGGAAAGTATTTGGTTGCAGCGCATATCTTGGTGAAGATAAATTTTGTTATGGAAATATCTATGATAATACTTTTCAGGAAATTTGGGAAAGTGAAAAAAGAAAAAAGTCTTATGAATTTGTAAAAAATGAATTGGATATTAAAGATTGTCGTGTTAATTGCAGAATGGATGAAGTAAATAGATATCTTTGGAGACTAACAAATCCAAATGATCATGATAATTTTATATAAGGGTAAACAGTGAAGGCAATTGTAACCGGTGGTGCTGGGTTTATAGGCTCACATATGGTAGATCTTTTGGTCAATAATGGTTACACGGTAACCGTTATTGATAATTTAGCCAATGGTAGATTGGATAATATTGCGCACCATAAAGGCAATGTGAAGTTCATCAATGTTGATATTGGAGATTACGGTATCGATCTTGAAGAATATTTTACAGATGTTGACTATGTATTTCATTATGCTGCCCTAGCCGATATTGTCCCTTCTATCAATAATCCGCTTAAATATCATAAAGCGAATGTTGATGGAACCATTAACGTTTTGGAAGCAGCAAGAAAATCACAAAAATTAAAAAAGTTTGTCTATGCCGCATCATCATCATGCTATGGTATCCCTGAGACCTATCCTACACCGGAAACATCACCAATAGCACCTGAGTACCCTTATGCACATACAAAAACGGTCGGTGAGCAATACGTCCTTCATTGGGGCAATGTTTATAATATGCCCGTAGTATCCATGCGCTTTTTTAATGTCTATGGCATTCGACATAGAACCAGCGGAACATACGGAGCCGTTTTTGGAGTTTTCTTAGCACAACTGTTAAACAAAAAACCATTAACGGTAGTTGGAGACGGTGAACAAACGAGAGATTTCACCTATGTTACCGATATTGTTGATGCGTGCTACAGTGCGGCTGTCTCAGACATTGTTCAAGAAGTTTTAAATGTTGGGAGCGGGAATACTTACAGTATCAATTATCTTGTTAAATTATTAGGTGGAGAAAAAATTCATATCCCTAAGCGCCCGGGTGAACCGGACAGCACTTTTGCAGATATTAGTAAAATTAAAAAAATGCTAGGATGGACGCCTAAAATCACCATTGAAGAAGGTGTCCAGATCATGCTTGATAACATTGAGCAATGGCGGGATGCCCCGGTGTGGGATGAAAATTCCATCGAAGAAGCAACAAAAGATTGGTTCGAGTGTTTGGGGAAAGAAAAATAATGCGCACTGCCCTTACATCAGAAACGATAAGAAAAAAAACAATTGCATTATCTTGTACCAGTGGTGCGGGACATTTGGCACCCGCCCTCTCAACCGTAGAGATGTTAACCGTTCTATTTAGAGATTATTTAAAATTTGACGAGAAGAACCCACATTTTGATGGAAGAGATCGTTTGGTTTTCAGTAAAGGTCACGGTGCTTATGCCTACTATGTCATATTGAATGAATTAGGGTTTATCCCTGATTTTGAACTGGCAAATTTCTATACCGAGGGGTCAAGTCTCAAAGGCTGTTTGACAGAAAACAAAGAGTATATGATCGAGGCATCAACCGGTTCTTTAGGTCACGGTCTACCGATATCAGTCGGAATGGCTCAAGCTTTCAAAATGCAAAATAAAGCCAATAAAGTTGTATGCATCGTCGGGGACGGTGAAATGCAAGAAGGGAGTAACTTCGAAGCATTAGCATTGGCTTATCGTTTTAAATTGGATAATTTATTATTAATTATTGATGCAAATGAGCTTCAGGCCATGGATAGAGTATGTGACGTGGGATTAGACAATGACCGATTATCCAAAGTCCTAGCCGCATACACCGACAATTTTTCAAAAATAGACGGTCACGATGAAAATGCACTCCAAGAAACATTCGATCGTTTTTTTAAAGACACCAATAGTTCTTTTTCTGTTGTTGTTTGTAATACTATAAAAGGCAAAGGAATTGATATCCTTGAAAATTCTATAGCCCATCACTTTAGATGCCCTACCCAAGATGGATATACTGTTGAGGTGAGTCATGAATAAAGTTGCATCAAAACAAGAAGTAATGAAAGAGATTTATAACTACTTCAAGGAAGACAATTCGATGTGTTTGCTTGTCGGAGACATGGGCTTTGCCGTATTGGATGATTTTTTTGACAATCATAAAGACAGAACATTCAATACAGGGATAAATGAACAAGGGACCATGAGCATGGCCGCCGGTATGTATTTGGCAGGAATGAAACCTTTATATTATTCCCAAGTACCATTTTTGGTTATGCGCGCGTATGAACAAATTCGATATGATATAAATGAACATAAAATGAATGTAAAACTCATTGGGGTTGGTGCTGATAATTATTTTTCAATGCTCGGCAGAAGTCATTGTATTGATAATGATGATATTGACATGATGAAAATTTTTAAAAACTTTTTAATTCTTTCGCCAAGCACAGAATCATTGCATGAAGACATCAAATTGATGTTTGAAACCAATGGGCCTGTGTATTTGAGATGCAGATAAAACAAGGTGGATAACTTGAAAAATATTGAAATATATGCGAAAAATCTTTTGTCATACAAAGATATAAATACAGCTGCACACTATGCAAAGTGTGAAAATTGTTTAGAATACATTGCTGCGTTCAACGGATGCGAATTAAAAATCAGTGTAAATCCCAATACCCATATAATTGACAGCGCTACTGTCAATGAGTGTGAAAGTGATCCCTATAAACAAGGGATGATGAAAGCATTTTGCAATCTCATTATCGGATTGCCGATTTTAGAAGCTCATGATCACGGTGTTTTACGATTGGAAAACTCACTTAGAGATAATGTGATTCATCCTATCAAAGGGATTATAATGCCGGGAAACAGCTGTAAACTTTTCGAGATACCAACAAATCTTATTCGCGCGATATACGATCAATATGTAAAAGAAGAAAATTATCACCCTTTAGCGAATACTTATCGTCCAAAAGAAATACAAGAATGGAAAAACTTAGATATTAAAGATCGTGAAAGAATTGTTTCTGAAAAAATTAATAATTTTTGTATTGAGCATAAAATAGCAGAATATGATGCAAAATTAATTGGAGATATGCGAGTTGAATTTGCAGCCGATAAAGATGCATATCCCTCATTGGCAAAACTGCTTTTTGATATGGAAACTAGCATAGATAAAGAATTGGGATTTTCATTAGAGATTATGTTTACAGAAAAACAAGACGCAAATAAAAAAAGACAAAATTAGAAAGTGAACTCCAATAATGAAAAATAAAGAATTAATTTTAGACGGAACAAAATTAGCTTGGCATGAAGAACGCGTGCAGCAATGGTTAAATGGAGAAAGAATTGCTCCCATTACGATTGATATGTCTTTAACGAGAGCTTGTAATTACGGATGTGGTTTTTGCTATGCAAGACTGCAAGAAAATGATAGATTTGAAATTACTAAAGAAACAATTGATAATTTTCTCGAAGACTGTGCCCAAATGGGGGTTAAAGCTATCAGTTTAGTTTCAGATGGAGAAAGTTCTATTCACCCTGACTATGTACATACTATAGTTAAAGGTTCACAACTCGGTATTTCTATGGCCGTGGCAACTCATGGGTATAACACAAGAAAAGAAGATCTTGAAAAGATACTGCCTCATTTAACGTATCTACGCGTTAACTTTTCTGCCGGTGAGCCTAAGCGTTACTCAGAGATCATGGGTGTTAAAGAAGAGTGGTTCTATCAAGTATGTGACAATATAGAAACCATGATGGAGATAAAAAAACGTCTTAACTTGGATGTTACTATTGGTATGCAAATGGTGTTAATGCCTGAAGATGGAGATCAAGTTATCCCCTTGGCAAAACTTGGAAAAAAATTAAGACCGGATTATGTTGTCATAAAGCATACAAGCGATAGCGAAGAAGGTGCATTAGGAGTTGATTATTCTGGTTATGCTGCTTTGCAAGATGTCCTTAAAGAAGCCGAAACCTATTCGGATGATGACTATCAAGTAGTGGTTAAATGGTCAAAAATCAATGCTGAGGGTAAACGAAGTTATCAGCGTTGCTATGGGCCGCCTTTTCAAATTCAGATGTCAGGATCCGGATTGGTTGCGCCATGCGGAATGTTATTTAACGAAAAATATAAAAAATTCCATATCGGCAATATCACGCAAACAAGATTTAAAGATATTGTAAACAGTGATAGGTATTGGGAAGTTATGAATTATTTAGCTTCGCCTAGTTTCGATGCTCAGAAGATGTGTGGTTCACTATGCTTACAACATAAGCCTAATGAATACCTAGATGCTTTGCAAAAAGGGCTCATTAGCCTACAAAAACCCAGTGGTCCGATGCCACAACACATCAATTTCATATAAGGCAATAATAACAGTGGCGAATAAAAAGAAAAAAACAATATTTGTTCACGGTAAATTTGAGATTCTGCATCCAGGTCACTTGCGGCTTCTTAAATTTGCAAAAGAGAGCGGTGCTTTTTTAGAAGTTGGCGTCTATGCGGACAGTATGGGAAAATATTTTGTCCCGGAAGATCTTAGACTGGAAGCATTAGGCTCATCTATTTTCGTAGATAAAGCATTTATTCTTGATATTTTACCTGAAGAACATATTAGAAGAAACAAGCCGGACATTGTTGTCAAGGGGAGTGAGCACGAAAATATGTTCAATCCTGAATCTGAAGTGCTAAAAGAATATGGCGGAAAACTCATTTTCAGTTCTGGAGACAGCAGATTTTCGTCGATTGAATTACTCAGAGCAGAACTAAATACGATAGATCTTTCCTCCATAAAAAAACCGCGAGAATTTTGTGAAAGACATAAATTTGATTATCAAGAACTCAAATCTACGTTAAATCGCTTTGAAGGGATCAAAACGATTGTCATCGGGGATACCATCATTGATGAGTACATCGCATGCGAAGCACTCGGAATGAGTCAAGAAGATCCTACCATTGTCGTGACACCGCTACTGAGTGAAAAGTTTCTAGGCGGAGCTGGGATCGTTGCGGCACATACGAAAGGGTTAGGGGCAAAAGTAAGTTTTTTTACGGTTCTTGGATGTGATGACACTGCTGTATACGCAAAGAAAAAACTAACGGAATACGGTATAAATTCCTTTTGTTATTCCGATGATACACGTCCATCCAATCTGAAACAGCGCTTTCGTGCCGGTAACAAAACCATGCTGAGAGTCAATCATCTCAAACAGCACCACATCTCTTTAGAACTTCAAAAAGCCATCTTGAAAGATATCAAAAAAGAAATAAAAGATGCTCAAGTTCTTATTTTTTCGGATTTCAGTTATGGATGTTTACCTCAAAAAATGGTTGATGAAATCATTGCTTACGGAAAAAAATACAATCTGATCATGAGTGCGGACAGCCAATCTTCTTCCCAAACAGGGGATATTTCACGCTTTAATGGTATGACACTGGTGACTCCAACCGAACGTGAGATTAGACTTGCCGTTGATGATTTTGAATCCGGTCTTATCGTTATCTCCGGCAAACTAAAAAATAAATCTAACCCTAAAAATATATTTATCACTTTGGCATCAGAAGGGCTCATTGTCAATAAGTACAATGGTGAAAATACCTTATTTACCGATAGGCTGCCGGCCATGAACACAAATCCTAAAGATGTAGCTGGCGCAGGGGACTCGATGCTTTCAACAGCATCCTTGGCATTAGCGGCAGGGGCTGATATTTGGCAAGCGGCATATTTAGGCTCTATCGCTGCAGCTTGCCAAGTTAGCCGAGTAGGAAATCTCCCTCTTCAAAAAGCGGACATTTTAAAAGAGCTGGATATATGAAAAAAGCACTTTTACTGGCGGCAGGTTTAGGGACAAGGCTAAGACCCATTACAGATAAAATTCAAAAATGTCTTGTCCCAATAGATGGAAAACCGCTGATAGAGTATTGGCTAGATGCTCTCTCTAAAGCCGGTATCGAAGAGTTTTTAATCAATGCCCATTATTTTTCCGACCAAATGAAAGCGTATGTTGAAAATTCAAAATTTAAAAATGCCATTACCCTTGTGTATGAGGATGAGCTTTTACTAACAGGCGGCACAATCTTGGCTAATAAAGAGTTTTTTCAAAATGACTCCTTTTTGGTAGCACATGCCGATAATCTTTGTTTGTGTGATTTTAATGCATTTTTTGAAGCACACGAAAATAGACCTGAAGAATGTGATATCACGATGATGACGTTTGAAACCGATACTCCACAAAGTTGTGGTATTGTCAATTTAGATGAAGATCGTATCGTAGTGAATTTTTATGAAAAAGTTTCCAATCCCCCCTCAAATCTTGCCAATGGTGCCGTTTATATCTTTGAACCTAGCGTGATAGACTTCATCGCGTCTCTGGATAAAAAAGTAGTTGATATCAGTACCGAAGTATTACCCCACTATCTCAATAAAATATACACTTTTCAAAATACTGTTTATCACAGGGATATAGGAACTCTAGAAAGCTATAAACAAGCACAAAAAGATATAATAAAATTAAAAGATTTTGGAGATTTTTAATTGAATATACTGTCGCTAATCGGCCGTGACAAAGCACTTTTCTCTCAAGACATCGCATCAAATGAATCGAAACTTTTTGAGATTGTCTCTTTATCCACTTTTCTCGTCATTGGCGGTGCTGGTTCAATCGGACAGGCCGTAACAAAAGAGATTTTTAAACGCAATCCGAAAAAACTTCATGTTGTCGATATCAGCGAAAATAATATGGTTGAACTGGTACGGGATATTCGAAGCTCATTCGGATATATTGACGGTGATTTTCAAACCTTTGCACTCGATATCGGATCGATAGAGTATGATGCTTTTATCGAGGCAGACGGCCAATACGATTATGTTTTAAACCTCTCAGCTCTCAAGCACGTCCGCAGCGAAAAAGATCCATTCACACTAATGCGTATGTGCGATGTCAATATCTTCAATACCGACAAAACACTGCAGCAATCGATTAAAAAGGGGACGAAAAAATATTTTTGTGTCTCTACTGACAAAGCGGCCAATCCTGTTAATATGATGGGGGCAAGCAAGCGGATCATGGAGATGTTTTTGATGCGCCGAAGCCGTGAGATATCGATTTCAACGGCACGATTTGCCAATGTCGCATTCAGTGACGGTTCACTGCTTCACGGATTCAATCAGCGTATTCAAAAACGCCAGCCCATCGTTGCCCCAAATGACATTAAACGCTATTTTGTTACCCCTCAAGAATCGGGAGAACTGTGCCTGATGTCGTGTATTTTCGGCGAAAACCGCGACATTTTTTTCCCCAAGCTCAGCGAAGAACTTCATTTGATCACCTTTGCCGACATCGCTGTGAAATACCTCGAAAATCTGGGATTCAAA
>PDVJ01000307.1_pt1 | contig 15996 bp, 19 predicted proteins | sample 1369811 | NCBI WGS metagenome assembly PDVJ01 (sample SAMN07795376, study PRJNA414565) | Alkali sediment metagenome, whole genome shotgun sequencing project. | reverse complement strand
CTCTTCAGCCCCCTTATGTTTGTCATTCTAAAGGTTCATAATCAACAACAATAAAATGAGAGCATGGTGTCGGTTATTCAATGAACGTCTTTGCGGGGAATGACCGACACCATGCTTATCAATGCTCATCTTTACCGAATATTCCATAATAACTCGTCACAATTCATGTCAAATGCATGACAAAACTTTATCCAATATGTCATGAGAGGTTGTTACGCTAGGTGCCGCCCTTTCTTTAACTCATAAAAACAATACAAATAACAAATAGTTACACCGAATGTCCTCTCTGGCATACATATTGCTTTTTCAACGATCACGGAGGATTTGTATGGCAGACAATGAAATGGTTATGAACGAATCAGAAGAAATACAGGAAGACGGTGCACCCCGCAAGAAGGGTGGAAAACTAAAACTAATCATGATCATTGCCCTTGTTGTTCTCGTTGGTGGAGGTGCCGGCGCGTATTTCGTCTTCGGAAACCAGATAAAAGCCAGGTTCTTTGGGGGCAGCGCAGAGCCGGTTCAGGAGACAAAAAAGAAAGAGGCTATAGGCCCGATCCTGTCCCTTGAGCCTTTCATCTTTAACATTGGGGGGAATAGTACAAAGTTTGCCAAGATTACCCTCGGTGTAGAGGTAAAGGATGCCAAGGTAATGGAGGAAGCAAAGAAGATGGTACCGGCAATCAGGGATAAAGCGTTATCTGTTCTTGGGGCAAAAGGGCCTGATGTGCTCATGGATATTAACAACAGAAATAACCTCAAGCAGGAACTGCAAAACGGCATTAAAACCCTTTTTAAAGAGGGCACTGAACTGAAGTCAGTGTATATCACGGACATCATCATCCAGTAAGGAGTTCGGATGGAACAGATATTATCGCAAGAAGAAATTGATGCCCTTCTCAAAGGTATATCAGAAGGTGAAATCGAAACTCAGAAAGAAGTTGTCGTCGAAGAGCAGATAGAGACCAAGCCTTTTGATTTCATCCAGTATACACGGGGAAAAAAGGAACGGCTTCCTGCCCTGGACTTCATCTATGACAGGTTTTCGAAATCTTTCAGGTCTGCCCTATCATTATTTGTGGAGAAAGAAGTCGAGATAAGCCTTGAGCCTATGCAAAACGTGGCATATGGGGATTTTATAGAGACATTGCCATTGCCAACCAACATGAATGTTGTTGTCACTGAAAAACTTAAAGGTTTTTTTATAGTCATCTTTGACGCAAAACTCATCTTCTCTGTTTTGGAAACGATCTTTGGCAGCTCAAACACCACAAAATCAAAGGTTGAAGGAAGAGAGTTTACGAAGATTGAATTTAACGTTATCAAGAAACTGATTGATCTTGTGTGCACCGAGATGGAGAAAGCATGGGCCCCGGTATATGAGATAGCATGCAAGTATTCACGATCAGAAATTAACCCGAACTACATTACCATGATTACCAATGAGGAAGCGGTGAGCCTTTGTGAGCTAAGGATCGAGATGGGTGATACCAAAGGCTGGATGAAGGTATGCATACCGTATGGCATCCTCGAGACCATAAAGGGCTACCTTATGTCAACGCCATCACGGGAAGATTCGGATATGAGAGAAAAATGGTTCATGAAATTAAAAGAAAGGGTCCAGGATGTTCCTCTCGAGATCCGGGCAGTCCTTGGCAAGAAGAAAATGCCACTCCAGGAATTCTTGAGACTGACAGAAGATAACGTCATCGTTATAGACAGGTATGTGAATGATCCTGTGGATATTGAAATTAACAATAAAAGCCACATCAGAGGCAAATTGGGAATCTATAAAGGCAACAAGGCAGTCAGGGTTGAGGAGATACTGCACTAATGAGCGCAAGGAGAGGCAGCGTCCAGTGTACACCAGGCAGCGGGCAGTTCACTGCTTACTGTCCACTGTTCACTTCTCACTGATGCAAAAGAGGGAGGGAAAATGGAAGAATTTGTAACAGAAAACCAAGCCACATCAAATACAAAAAAGTTTGAGCTCAATATGGACAGCCTTCTCGATGTATCCGTTGAGATATCAGTTGAGATTGGGAGGACGAAGATATCAATTGGAGAGCTCCTCGCCCTGTCGAAAGGCTCAGTTGTAGAACTGAACAGACTTGCCGGTGAATCGGTAGACGTCTACGTTAATGAGAAACTGCTCGGGAAAGGTGAAATCGTTGTAGTGAACGAACGCCTGGGTGTAAGGGTTACCGAGATTGTAACCCCGAAAGAAATGGTTCAGAAGTTAGGGTGATGGAAGCTTCCTTCAACATAATGCGTGTGATTCTTGTCCTTATCGGGATCGTTGCGGGCCTGGTTTTTCTTTACAGGTTGGCCGGTAAGTACAAGCTAAACCTGAAGCCAAAAGGCACAGAGTACGGTCTCAAAAAAATGGATACCATCCATCTCGGTTATAAAAAATTTATCTCAGTGGTGGAGGTGAAAGATTATGTTCTTGTTCTGGGTGTTGGCGAGAAAGAGATGTCGCTCCTTACAAAATGGAAGAAAGAGGATACGGTAACGTGAGAATATTTCTGATCGGGGTGATCATCTTTTCAATCCTCCTTGTCCCGGCCCTCGCTTCTGCGAAAGCCAGTACAAGCAAGGGCAAAACCGAGTCCAAGATTGATGTTATCAGCTCCTTTACCGGAAGCGAGGGAAGCAAGAACCTTATCAGTATTGTTTTGCTCCTTACTATTCTGGCTTTTGCACCAGCCATCCTGCTTCTCATGAGTTCTTTTACAAGAATAGTAATTGTTCTCTCATTTCTCAGGCAGGCAATTGGCATCCCTCAGCTCCCACCGAATCAGATTATCATCGGGCTCTCGCTCTTTTTAACATTTTTTATTATGGCACCCACCTATGAGAAGGTTCACTCAACAGCGCTAGCGCCCTACATGAGCAACAAGATAGGCTATGAGGAGTTCATTTCAAAATCATCCCAGGAGATGAGTGCCTTCATGCTGAAATTTACCAAGGAAAAAGATCTTGCCCTCTTTATAAACCTTGCCAATATCCCAAAGCCGAAAAATGAAAGCGAGATCCCCCTTCGGGTTGTAGTTCCGGCTTTCGCTATCAGTGAATTGAAAAGGGCATTTCAGATAGGTTTTCTCCTCTACATTCCGTTCCTGGTTATTGATATGGTCGTGGCGAGCATACTTCTTTCGGCAGGTATGATGATGCTGCCGCCAATATTCATATCACTACCCTTTAAGTTGATGTTGTTTGTTCTGGTAGACGGGTGGAATCTGCTCGTCGGTTCAATTATTAAAGGTTTCTTCTGAGAGGTATAGTATATGAGTCAGGATCTTATTGTCCAAATCTTCAGGGAGTTCTTAAAAACTGCAATCATTTTGATGGGCCCCATATTATTTGCGACGGTTATTGTCGGTCTCCTCGTGAGTATTTTCCAGGCAGCTACACAGTTCATGACCTCCTATACGGTGAATCTATTTTCAAACATACCGGCATATGTGAAATAGAAAACGATGGATATTTCTGCTGACATACAGAGATTTTTACTGATTTTTACGAGGGTGGCCTCAGTCCTCTGGCTGCTTCCTCTCTTCTCATCAAGGGCTGTATCTGTTCCTTTCAAAGCGGCGTTATCCCTTCTTATTGCATATCTCCTCTTTGATTCAATGACGGTCGATCGTTCATTCAGCAGTGATCCTTATTTTTTGCTGCTCTTTGTTATGAAAGAGGTGTTTATAGGTCTTGCTATAGGATTTTTAGTAAAAGTTCTCTTCATGGCTGTCAATGTTGCCGGGGAGATCATATCAATCCAGTCAGGTTTTTCCTTCGCCAGATTCATGGACCCTTTATCAATGACCCAAGTGACGGTGATTGAGCAGTTCAAGAATCTTCTTGCCATGATGCTCTTCCTCGCAATGGACGCCCACCACATTCTTATTAAGGCTATGGTGTCCAGTTTCAGGGATGTGCCAATCGGCAGCGTAACCATTCAACAGCCCTTTTTCCAGTATTTGATTACTATAACGGGGAGGGTATTTACAACAGGATTTAAGATTGGCGCTCCCATAATCGTAACCCTTCTTTTTGTTGAGCTTGCCCTTGGCATGCTCTCAAGGATGATTCCCCAGATCAATATTTTCATCGAAGGTGTACCTTTAAAAATTCTCGTTACGGTGGTCATGCTTTCTTTCTCTCTCGGGGTAATAGCGCCGGGAATCGTAAGTATGTTTAGAGGCATGGATGGGGAGATTCTGAGATTATTCAGGTTAATGGTGTAGCGAATGGCGGAAACATTTCAGGAAAAGACAGAACAACCAACCGAGAAGAGGCTCGAGGAAGCACAGAAGAAAGGCCAGATAGCTCAATCAAAAGAGTTACCCACGTGCCTTATGATTCTCTTCACATCCATCTTCCTCTACTTTGTTGCGTCTCAGGGTTTTCAGGAGATGTTCAAGGTCTATGTGAGCTATGTCAGGAACGGTGGGCATGGATCATGATGCCCCTTTTTGCTCTCCTTATTATAATAACGATCTTCGGAACAGTTGTGCAGACAGGTTTTATGTGGAGCCCCGAGGCAATGCAGTTCAAGTTTGAAAAAATCAATCCATTAAACGGCATCAAAAAATTGTTCTCCAAAAGGTCGGCTATTGAGGTTTTAAAGTCCATTCTGAAAATATCCATTCTCGCGTACATCGCCTACTCAATCATTATAAAGGAGCTTCCCGCCATACTCTCTCTTCCCGGGAAAGATGCACGGGCCATCATAGAGTATCTTGGTACAACATGTTTCTATTTGGCCATCAAGGTCAGCATAATCTTTCTTTTTATTGCAGTCATGGATTATCTCTACCAGAAGTGGCAGCACAAGAAAGATCTCATGATGACGCACCAGGAAGTCAAAGAAGAGTTCAAGGAACGGGAAGGTAATCCGCTTGTCAAATCGAGAATCAGGAGTCTCCAGCGAGAAATGGCCAGGAGAAGAATGATTGAGGATGTCAAAACTGCTGATGTAATCGTGACAAACCCGACCCATTTTGCAATTGGTCTCAAATATCAGTTTGGTGCAATGCTTGCCCCCAAGGTTGTGGCGAAAGGAGCGGGTTTTGTCGCGGAAAAGATCAAAGAAGTGGCCCGAATGCACAATGTTCCCCTCATTGAGAACAAACCCGTCGCGAGGGCGCTTTTTTACGCTGTAAAGGTAGGCGACTATATTCCTGAACAATTCTATGTAATCGTTGCTGAACTCCTTGCTGCGGTCTACCGGCAGCGGAACAGGGTGAGGTTCTAATGGGCAGGTTCGCATCAGGCATGAAAGAGAAAAGCGATATCTTCGTGGCGGTGAGTGTCGTTTTCGTTATTCTTATAATGATTGTTCCCCTGAATTCATTTTTTATGGATATATTCCTGACCCTCAGCCTCTCTCTTTCTATACTCATTCTTTTTATAGGCATGTATATCCATAAACCTCTTGATTTCTCCGTTTTTCCATCGGTGCTCCTGATAGTAACACTTTTCAGACTTTCCCTGAACATCGCTACTACTCGTCTTGTTCTTGTCCACGGGGATGAGGGTGCCCATGCCGCTGGTTACATAATAAAAGGCTTCGGAACCTTTATTGTGGGTGGCAATTATGTTGTCGGAGCGGTCGTCTTTTTCATCCTTACAATCATCAATTTTGTAGTTATTACGAAAGGTGCCGGCCGTGTGGCAGAAGTGGCCGCACGATTTACCCTCGATGCAATGCCGGGTAAGCAGATGAGTATTGATGCCGATTTGAACGCGGGTCTGATTGATGATGCAGGCGCAAGGAAACGACGCGAAACTGTTGAAATGGAAGCCGATTTTTACGGGGCCATGGATGGTGCGAGCAAGTTTGTCCGTGGTGATGCTATTGCCGGCATCATCATTATTTTCGTCAATATTGTCGGCGGTCTTGTTATCGGTGTTGTCCAAAAGGGAATGTCCTTCAACGACGCGTTGACGGTGTATACAATCCTCACCATCGGCGATGGCCTCGTCAGCCAGATACCTGCTCTTCTTACCTCCACTGCAGCAGGTATAATCGTAACAAGGGCTGCAAGTGAGACGAATCTCGGGAGCGCAATAGTCACTCAGTTATTCACGCAACCCAGGGCCATGCTTCTTGCGTCAATAGTAATCTTATGTATAGGGTTTGTGCCGGGAATCCCTCTCGTACCATTCCTCGTTCTTTCATCCTGCACGTTCGGGACAAGTTACCTGGTGGGAAAATCAAAGAAGGAAGAAATCGTGAGCGTTCCGGAGGTGACAGGGGAAGAAAGGGAGAAAGGCGAGCTTATTCAGCCGATGGAGATTCTCGAAATCGAGATTGGGTATGGTCTTATCCCTATTGTAGATGCCGAGCAGAGCGGAGAACTGCTCGATAAGATCAGGGCTATAAGAAAACAGATGGCGATCGAGCTTGGCATTGTTGTGCCACCGATGAAGTTGCGTGACAACCTCCAACTGAAGGCAGGTGAGTACCTGATACTCCTCAAGGGCATTGAGATGGGCAGGGGAGAGCTTATGCCGGGGAATATTCTGGCAATGGGGCCTGAGGACAAGCAGAAAACGATAGACGGAATTCCCACCCATGAACCTGTCTTTAACCTGGATGCCTACTGGATAAAAGATAAGGATAGAGATCAATATGTTGCTGCCGGACTCACGGTAGTTGATCATCCCACAATCATAGCAACCCACCTGACAGAGATCATACGAAACAACGCCCATGAACTTGTTACCAGACAGGAGACTCAAAAGCTGATCGATGCCGTATCCTCTACCCATCAGAAGGTTCTTGAGGAAATTACCCAGAACCAGATCAATGCAGGGATCATCCAGAAGGTATTACAGAACCTGCTGAGGGAGCAGGTATCAATCCGGGATCTCGTCACAATACTTGAGGCAGTTGCCGATGCATCATCAACCTCGAGAGATCCAGAGCTTATAACCGAGTTTGTAAGGCAGCGCATGTCGAGGAGCATTCTGAAGCCTTACCTGATAGATGGCATCCTCAACCTCATGATTCTCGAAAAAACACTTGAAGAAAAGCTTATCAACAGCCTCCAACCTTCTGATCAGGGAACCTACCTTGCCCTTGACCTTGCATTCAGCCAACGGATGATTGAGAAGGTAGGGAACGAGGCAAAGAAAGCCATGCTGCAAAATATCCAGCCTATTATCCTCGTGCATCCTGTTCTGCGAGGTAAATTACGGCGCTTTCTTGAACGGTACATACAGGGCATTACGGTAATTTCACATAACGAGATTCCGCCTCAGATAAAAATACAATCGATGGGGGTGATTAAGCTCAATGAGAGTTAAGACCTATGTTTTTGAAGACGTGAAGGCTGGCATGGAGGCGATCAAAGCGCAATACGGCTCCGACACAATGATTGTCGACATCAAGAATAATGGAAATCATCTATCTCAACAGAGCTGTGAAATCTCAATTGCCCTGGAAGATGAATCTCAACACAATACATGTGACCTTGTCGATGTGAGAAAAAAAACAGAGGCAATATGGAATTATGCTCTGAGGTTGATGAATGAACGGCTCGAGGGTATTGAAACAGACATCATCAGAGAAAGAACACGAGAGTATCCGCTTCCGTTGCGGATATTGTTTGATAAGCTTGTCAAAAATGGTTTTGATCGCAAGCTTGCCATGTCTTTAATCTCAGAGGTGTTCGGAGAAATAGGAGATTCTGCCCAGGATAGCATGAAAGCCAATACTTCAATGAGAAGGGCTATGGCACGAAAGATTACAATATGCGACCTTGCCGACGAGAGCGGACCAATTCTGATGCTTGGACCAACGGGCGCTGGGAAAACACAGACGACAAAAAAACTTGCAAAAATTCTTGCTGCCCGGGAGAAGGCTGTTTCCATTGTTGCTTATGACCCATTTACAAAAGGCAGCTACGATGACCTTATGTCTTTCTCGGAGAGCCACGGCCTTCCTTTTTCTTTCACAACGAATGAAGAGGATATCGGCTTCATTGTAGAACGGGACAGAAGACAAAAAATCATTGACATTACCGGGCATGCAATTGTCCAGAGAAAGGTTCTCGAAAAGCTGCGGGAGGTTAATAAAGTCATTGTTCTCCCAGCGGGAGCTCGTGATGAAAAGATCCGGAGTTACTGCAACGACTTCTGCGATGCAGCAATGAACAACTCTACGATAGGTTTCACAAAGCTCGATGAAGAGGAAAATCTCGGCCACCTTGGGCACAACCTGATAAATCTGGGACAACCACTCAGCTTTCTCACCACAGGCATCGGTATTGATGACATCCTCATGCCGGACCACGAATCATTATTCAAAATACTTCTAGAGGGTAACATATGGAAAAAAGAAGAAAGAAAACCATTACCATAACCAGCGGAAAGGGAGGGGTGGGAAAATCGTCCATTGTCTCCAACATGGCATATGTTTTGGGTGGAATGAAAGAATCTACTTACATTCTGGATGCCGATCTCTCACTGGGAAACATCGATATCATGTTTGGAGTGGTTCCCCAGTTTAATATCAAGGACCTTATCCAGGGTAAGAAAAGAATTGGTGAAATTGTTGTTGAAGGTCCAGGCGGCATCAGGATTATTCCTTCAACCTCAGGGGTATCTGAATACTCCCACCTATCCCTGGAGGAGCGAAACATACTCCTTTCATCGTTCCTCGAATTGCCGGAGTACGATTTCCTCATTGTCGATACGTCTGCCGGAATCTCGTCAAATGTCGTCTATTTTAATGCAATCAGCGAAGACATCTTTATCGTTGTGACGCCTGATCCTGCAAGTCTGACAGACTCTTACGCTGTTATCAAAGTCTTGCACAAGAACACAGGGAGAAAGAATTTCAATATTATCGTAAATATGGCCAGGGATGAGAAAGAGGCCATGGACGTATTCAAAAAGATTACCCGTGTTACAGACCGATTTCTTGACGTGTATCTCGATTTCTACGGTTACATTCCCATGGACAAGAATATCAACGTAGCTACGAGAAAGCAAAAACTCTGGGTAGAGCAGTTTCCCGACACGTTGGCGACAAAGGCACTTCAAAAAATTTGCAACAGACTGGTGGCGTGAGATATGTGGAAGAGAGCATACGCAAAAACACAGGAAGACGACCGGGAGAGAACGATTGAGGAGTTCATCCCTATCATTAAGAACCTTGCCTACAAAATCTCTAAAGGCTTCGAGGACAATTGTGTAATAGATGATCTTATATCTGCAGGTGTCATGGGATTGCTTGAGGCAATGGAGAAGTTTGACATGTCAAGGGGGATCAAGCTTAATACCTTTGCTTATCTAAGGATACGGGGCGCCATGATAGACGAACTCAGGGCGAGGGATTGGTTTCCCCGGAGCGCTCGATCAAAGGCAAAAAAAATCGGAGAGGTGATCAGAAAGCTTGAGAATAAGCTTGGAAGATATCCCGATGAGGAAGAAGTAGCTGAGGCGTTGAACATGGATCCTGAGGATTATCTTACCATGCTCAAAGATTACGGAAATTTATCAATTCTGAGTATAGAAGGTATATCAGAGATCTCGGGAGAAGACAGGGACAGGATTATTCAGTACGTAATAGACGAGAGCGAAGACCCCGAACAATATGCAGAATTTCACGAGATTGAAGGAATTCTTACGCAAGAGTTGGATAAGCTTCCCGAAAGACAAAAACTTGTCATAAGTCTGTATTATCTTGAAGACCTAAATATGAAAGAAATTGCAGGTACAATGAGTATTACTGAGGCGAGGGTCTGTCAGATTCACTCCCAGGCCATCATGAACCTCAGGACATCCATGAAGAAGCACCTAAAGAACTAAAGTTGGCTTTGCGGTTACACGATAATATTAGTGGTATTCGAATGGTAAACTTGGACTATACCCTCAGCAGGATCAAGAAAATAGATATTCTTCCGACTTTTCCAGACATCATTGGCGGAATAATCAATGTCATTGAAGATCCAATGAGCTCTGCATCAGATCTCGCAAAAAACATGGATCCGTCTATGGTAGGCGAGGTTATGAGGGTTGCCAACACCGCCTATTTTGGTACGAGAAACTTCAGAAATATCTCAACCATAGAGCACGCTATTGCAATCATAGGATATGACCATCTTTCGTATATTCTCCTGCAGATGCCCTTCCTGACCATGGTCCACGTAGACGATGAGACCTTTGATCGTGTGGGGTTTATAAGGCACTCCATAGCAAGCGGCGTTATAGCCAAGATTATCAGCTCAACGCTGCGCATAGCAAACCCGCACGAAGTTTATATAAGTGGTATTGTCCATGATATTGGTATCATCATTATCTACCAGCACTTCCGTCAAGCCTGGAGCATGATAAGTTCGCTGGTGTACAACGAAAAAGTTTCGAGGCTGGCTGCTGAGCGGGAAGTTTTTTCGGTTGATCATGGCTATATTGGGGCGATCTTGCTTGAAAACTGGAATATACCAAAAAGCATTACAGAAGGGGTTATGTATCACCACTCACCAGGGAAATCCGAATTCCATAAAAATAATACACTTGTTACCCACCTTGGTAATGAATTTTCAAAGAGGATTGATTTTGATATCGATTTTATAGAATTTGATGGTTTTTTGAATAGGCACAGAGATTTTATTGATTATATGGTTGATATGGGAGGACATTTTGCTCCTAGTGATGAAGTAATATTCCTCGAGAAGGTATACACCCTATTGAAGGGAGTAAATGGATATCTTCAGGGAACAATGGAAGGCGATAAAGGAAAAGATGATACGCGTAGTTGTTGTTGATGATTCATCATTCATGAGGAAAATCCTCACGAGGATGCTTGAAAAGGATAGCGACATCCAGGTAGTAGAGACAGCCGCCAATGGAGAAGAGGCTATCGAAAAGATTGAAAAGGTAAAGCCCGATGTAGTCACTATGGACATTGAGATGCCGGTGATGAATGGGATTGAGGCTTTGAAGAAAATTATGGCGACTAATCCACTGCCGGTTATTGTTCTGAGTGCCATCACAAAAGAAGGCGCTGACATCACGATGGAGGCCCTCAATCTTGGTGCCTGTGATTTCATGACAAAAGACATTTCTGACGGTCCATTAGGCATGTTGGCAAAAGAGAACGAGCTTATTAGTAAGGTCAAAGACGTTGCTAAGAAAAAAGTCAGGTTTCTGACGAGAAGACTTGAACTCATTAAGCGGCCAATATCATTCAACCGGGAGCGAAGAACCAAACATGAAATACTATCAATCGGCGCATCAACAGGTGGTCCTCCAGCGCTTCAACACATACTGACCAGTTTTCCCCAAAACTTTCCTGTGCCGGTAGTTATTGCCCAACACATGCCTAAAATCTTTACCCAGAGTTTTGCGCAGAGGTTGAATGCTCTTTCTCAAATAGAGATTAAGGAGGCAGAAGACGGTGAGCCTCTAAGGCCAGGCATTGCCTTGATTGCCCCCGGAGATGTCCATATGGGTCTCAAAAAAAATGGAAAGGATGTGACTGTTGAATTTAAAAAAGACACAAAATATATCTACAGGCCATCGGTTGATCTCCTTATGTTTACAACCGCCCAGATATACGATTCAAGTGCTATTGGTGTCATTCTTACTGGAATGGGGAATGACGGATTGGTCGGATTAAAAGAACTCAAGAGAAGAAACGGGATTGTCATCGCCCAGGATGAAGAGACATGCGTTGTCTATGGTATGCCCAAGGCCGTGATCAATGCAAATATTGCAGATGCCGTATTACCGATTGATAAAATCTCTGGAGAGATCATAAGGGTTCTATGAAAAAGAGTTCGAAGAGGGACATGACAACCCGCAAAGCCAGGAACAAGAGGCTTGAGAAGGCAGTAAATGCAATTAGACAAGGAGATGATTTTGAAAGAGAGAAGGCCATAGAGTATTTGATCAGCCGGCCTACTAAAAAAACTGTAGAGAGTATGCTGCCACTTCTTCAGGAAAAAGACACACCCACGAGAATGGCGGCAGTGGAGGTCATCAAAAAAACCGGTCATGCAAATATTGAGGCTGTTGTTGGGCTTCTCGCGAACGACAATGAAGATATAAAGGTCTATGCGTGTGAAATCATGACCAGTTTAAAAAGCGCAGAAACCATACCAAACCTTATCACTCTTCTCGATAACGGGAGTGAAAATGTGAAGAATGCTGCTGTTGTCGCACTGGGAGAATTTAATGACAAGCGAGCTGTCAATGCGCTCCTGGGTGTGCTGCAGGACGATCAATGGATAGTTTTTTCCGCAATATGCAGCCTCGGCAAGACCCGACATCAGGGAGCCGTTGAACCGCTCCTTCAAATTTTCCAGCAGAGTGATGAAGAGTTATCGCTGGCAGCATGTGAAGTGCTTATGGATTTTGAGGACGATAGTATTCTGGACAAAATGTTTAACATACTGAAGGGGTGGAGCAAAAAGAAACGTGAGAGATACGTTGAGGTGATCATTCAACAAGGGAACGAAAATCTTTTCCTCCGCCTCAAACAGAGAATGGGACAAGACCTCTTTGAGCATCTCTTGACATACGTTACATACGGAAAGCCAAGTTCAATTCCTGTCTTAAGGTTAATGACCCATTTCAAAAATTTGCAGACCTGCAAAGTCTTGCTTGAAAATCTTAAGCAAATTGATCCTGATGAAGCAGAATATGACGAAATTTTACAGCTTTTTTTATCTCTTTCGCAGGTATGGAAACACAATATAAAGGAGTATTTATCCAATGGAGATGAGTATGCCCAGGCAATTGTAAAGGCATGCGGCCTTATGAATATCAGAATTCATGAAGATCTGCTGATTACATCATTTCTTGCATCCTCAGCTACGGCGAGGAGAGAGATTATTAAGAATGCCGATAAAATAGTTTCCGGCAAAGGTTATGATCTTTTGAAAGAGGCTGTCAAGGATCAGGATGGTCATGTAAAAAGCTATGCCGTAAAAGCAATCGGCACTATGAAGCTTAAAAAACTCGAAAATGACATTGTTGCTCTTGCAAAAGAAGGTTTTATGGATGTCAGGGTCAATGCCCTCAAGGCCTTGATAGAACTTGATAGAGATGAAGCCATGCAACTACTGCAGCAATTTGTTAACAACGGCTCTACTGAAGATAAAAAGGCCTATCTTGCTGTGGCAAGAAACATCACTGGAGATGGAAATTTTCCATTGATCCGGCAACTATTTGCAGAAAAGGACGAAGGCATCAGGAAAGCAGCCGTAACTGTAATTGGTAACTTCATCGGTGATGAAAGATATGGTGAAATTTTTCAGAAACTGCTGAAAGCTGAAAATATCCCTCACGAGGTTTTTAAAATCATAAAAGAAAAAAAACTGACACAATTCAGGACACCGCTGAATGATATCTTTAATGATACGACAAAGGGTCTATGGGCAAGGTACTATGCCTTGTTAGCCCTTGGTGCCTTTGAAGATCCCTCATTATTCGAATTATTTATTGAGGGTCTCAATGATGAAAATAGCCTTATCAAAATAGGAAGCCTTAAAGCCCTGAGTGATCTGAAAGATCATAGGGCTATTGTCTATGTGAAACCTTTTATCAACAACAAGGATGATGATGTACGATCAACGGCTGAATTTGTCATGAACAGCCTTGGAGTCTTTTAAAAGGGAAAAGGTCATACTTTGACGAAAGAAGAGTTTATTTTTTTAAGAGATTATGTATACGAAAAATCTGGAATACATTTTGCGGAAAACAAGGCGTACCTCCTTGAGAGCCGACTTTCCAACAGATTGTCCGAACTCAGCTTCAGTAACTTTGAAGATTACTATTACTTTCTGAAATATGGCGGAGACAAGGTAAAAGATGAGATTATTAATCTCTTCAACGCCGTCACCACAAACGAGACAAGCTTTTTCAGAAACCCACCCCAGTTGGATGCTTTTAAAGTGATTATGCAGAAGAATTATTTGCAGAATGGTCTTCCCGCAATGCCGTTAAGGATATGGTGTGCTGCATGCTCTACAGGTGAGGAACCGTATACGCTTGTCATCATGTTGCTCGAGATGATAGAAAAATTGAAGAAAAATATTCCCCGGGACAGATATCAGCACGAAAGCCTTAGAATCAGCGAAAAAAGCACATTACAACACGTATAGCGTCCGCAACATGGATGAATCTTTAAAACGCAAGTATTTTGATGAAGTAGACGGGAATTATAGACTCAAGGAAAATATAAAAAAATACGTGAAGATCGATTTCATGAACCTTATGGATACGAATGCCTACAGGATGTATAAACAGATGGACATCATTTTCTGCAGGAATGTTCTCATTTATTTCGATGAGAAGATGAAAAAGAAGGTTATTGACTCACTCTACGAATCACTGAAGCCTCGAGGATATCTTACTATCGGTCACGCAGAATCGCTTCATAATATTTCACGGGCATTCAAGCCGCTCATATTCCCGGGAACGATTGCATATCAGAAAGGATAGGTGATGAAGAAGATTCTCATTGTTGATGACTCACCGACGATACGCAAGCTGATCGGTTATATTCTCAAAAAACAAGAATATATGATATCAGAGGCAGAAGATGGGATAGACGCCATGGAAAAGCTCGGAAGTCTTGAGGCAGACCTTGTAATAGTCGACCTTAATATGCCAAACATGGATGGTATCCAGTTTGTTAAGAGCCTTCGCAGCAACTATTACCACATGGATATACCGGTAATCATGCTTACAACAACAAAAGATGAAGACCTGAAAAGAGATGCGCTTCAGGCAGGCGTTAATCTATTTCTGAACAAGCCTGTTCAACCTAATTTTTTAATCTACAAGGTAGAGAGTCTATTAAAGGGAGAGCAATAATGGATGAGAGCACATCTCAAAACGATGAAATGCGAGAAATCATCGATGATTTTATTGCAGAATCAATTGAACTCATTGAGAAGGTTGTTCAGGACATTGTTGAGATAGAAAAAAATCCTGATGATGAGATAATTAACGGTATCTTCAGGGCTGTCCATACGATTAAGGGAACTTCGAGCTTCCTCGGGTTTAATACCTTATCAAACCTTTCCCATAAAGCTGAAGATGTACTCGGAAGGATCAGAAAAAAAGAGATGGTCCCTGATGGAGATATTGCGGATACCCTTCTCGAGTCCTTAGACCTGATGAAGCTCATGATAGAAGATATAAGGGAAAAGGGATCTGAAGACAGGGACGTTAGTCATACCCTTCAGAAACTGGAACTCCTGAACAAGGTTGATGCGAGGAAGAAAATAGGCGAGATTCTTGTTGATGAGGGCGTTCTCTCAAATAAGGAATGTGATGAGTTCCTCGAGATACAAAAACAAGAGGGTGATAAAAAGTTTGGAGAAATAGTCGTTGAGGAAAAACTTATTACAGAAAAGCAATTGAACAGCGTCCTGGCCAAACAGCAGGCCCATAAAGAAGAACAGACCATAAGGATTGATGTAAAGAAGCTTGATGAACTTATGAATCTTGTAGGAGAGCTTGTTCTTGGAAAAAACCGTTTGATACTTTTGGACAGTCTGGCAAAAAAGGGATCAAATAACAATGGAATCTTTGACACTCTCAGTGATGTGACAAACTATGTTGAGGCTGTTACCAAAGATCTGCAGCTTGCGGTCATGAGAGCGAGGCTTGTACCCATCGGTAAGCTTTTTAATAAAATTCCTCGTCTTGTGAGAGATCTCTCGGGAGAGTCCAAGAAGCAGATTGAACTTAAGATAGAGGGTGAAAGCACAGAACTCGACCGATCTTTGATTGAAGCCCTCCATGATCCCCTCATTCATATAATCAGGAACTCAGTTGACCACGGAGTAGAAGCGCCGGCAGAGCGTGAGAAAAAAGGAAAGAAGCCTAAAGGAGTTCTTTCGATAAAGGCGTACAATGAAGGAAACCAGGTCATCGTAGAAATCTTTGACGACGGAAAAGGGATTAATGTTCAGGCGGTCAAAGAAAAAGTAAGAGAGAAAGGCATTATGAGTGAAAGTGAACTTAATA
>PDVJ01000306.1_pt1 | contig 16000 bp, 15 predicted proteins | sample 1369811 | NCBI WGS metagenome assembly PDVJ01 (sample SAMN07795376, study PRJNA414565) | Alkali sediment metagenome, whole genome shotgun sequencing project. | reverse complement strand
TAAAAGTATTGCGCTTGTGAAAAAAAATGCCTAAAATGACAATAGCGTTTGCATAGTTATGGAGTGATGAAGGGAGGAGTTTTTTCATCAATGCCAAAAGCTGCTGTTGTTTTTTCCTTCTCAATAACAAGATCGTATAAAAAATGTCTGTGTAAATTCCTTGTGCTTTACCTTGTTCTTCTTGTATGCGGGTGCGCAAGCGTCCCCGAGACAATCAGGGATATACAGAATCTTGCACAGGATCACATGTCGTACATCGATAAATCTTCCTCCGAACGGGAGCTTGTCACCGCGGATGACCAGAAAAAAATGGAAGATCATTATAACTCTCAGTATTTTGGACCATGGCATCGGGACAAGCCTTATTATCAGATAGATATTGTCGAGAGGGGATTCAAAAAATACAAAAAGAATTTAGGGTATGGTGAAAATGGAAGAAGGCTCAGGAAATCATGGCTGAAAGCGTTGATTGCCAGCGCCGACCTGGATCACTATCCGAACAGTGGTCTTGCTGCCATTACCATAGAGAATGCAGATTTGCGGGTTATGCCCACCCATAAGCCCCGCTTTTTCGATGCGAGCTATTCCCACAACGGATATCCTTTCGATACCCTTCAGGAATCGTCTATTGCCCCCAATACCCCCCTGTTCGTATCCCATGTCGCTAAGGATAAGGACTGGGTACTTGTAGAAACTCCCTCTGTCGTGGGATGGATGTCCGTAAGGAATATCGCCTTTGTCGACAGCGATTTCATCAAGGCGTGGGAAACAGGCCAGTACGCGGTGTTCATAAAGGATAAAATCCCTCTCTATGATGAAAACGGCCGTTATCTTTTTAGGGCCCCATTAGGAGCGATGTTTCCTAAAGTCGGGGAGGACGAAAAAACCATAACGCTGCGTGTGGCCCTGGCGGACGATAATGGGAAGGCGCGCATGAGAACCGCGGTAGTATCGAAGGATGCGGCAACGGCGAAACCCTTGAAGTTGACGCATTTCAATATTGCGAAAATAGCGAACGAACTCATCAATGAGCCTTATGGCTGGGGGGGGTTGTATCAGAACAGAGACTGTTCAGCCCTGATCAAGGATATATTCGCTCCCTTCGGCATCTGGTTGCCAAGGAACTCCACTGACCAGGCTCACGAGGGGGGCACATTCATAGACCTCCAGAACCTTTCTCCGGCAGAGAAAGAAGCGATGATCATGAAGCAAGGTATGCCCTATCTTACCTTACTATGGCGCAGGGGACATATTATGCTCTACATGGGAAATTATCAAGGAAAACCACTCATTTTTCACAACATATGGAGTGTCAGAACGCAGGATTTACTGGGCAGAGTAGGCAGAAAAATAGTAGGCCATGCGGCAATTACAACCCTCAATCCGGGATTGGAATTCCGGAATGATGATACTCCCCGAAACAATTATGTGAACAGTATTCTGGGTATGACCATGTTAATAAAGCCAAACAATCCGCAACACCCCCACCTGTCCCTTCCCCCGCGAGAGGGAGGAAAACAGGAAGAGGTTTTCAGAAATGAGGTGCAAGAATGAGAGGTCTTGATGCAATTTTTTCTCCTGAATCAGTGGCCATTGTGGGGGCTTCGAACACCCCTGGGAAGGTAGGACATGACATATTCGCCAACATCTTGAGCGGTCACTATCAGGGTACACTGTATCCGGTCAATCCCAAGGCCCGGTCAATCCTCAGTGTCAAGGCGTACCCTTCGATCACGGAAATACCTGACAGCATAGATCTGGCAATCATTATTCTCCCGCCCATGGCTTCCCTCGCGGCGATAGAGGAGGGGATACGAAAAGGGATAAAGGGGTTTGTCATTGTATCTGCGGGTTTTCGGGAAGTCGGCGGAGAAGGTCTTGAGATCGAGAACAGGATCGTTGCCCTTTGCAAAGAAGCAGAGGTGCGACTCGTGGGTCCCAACTGCCTCGGCGTCATCAATCCTCTTCCCATGGTCAGTTTAAATGCCAGTTTCTCTCCCCGCATGCCTTCTCCCGGCAATATATCGTTTATTTCCCAAAGTGGGGCATTGTGTACGGCCGTACTCGATTTTGCCGCGGACAGGGATATCGGATTTTCCAAGTTTATCTCCATAGGAAACAAGGCGGATGTTGATGAGCTGGATCTTTTGAAGTTCTTTCATGAGGACCCCGATACTTCGGTGATCATGCTGTATATAGAGGAGCTGCGCAAGGGAGCAGAATTCGTAGCGGCGGTAAAAGAGATCACCTCCGGGGCGAGACCGACGCCGGTTCTTGCCATAAAATCTGGAAGGACAAGAGAGGGAGCTATGGCGGCGGCTTCCCATACAGGCGCGTTAGCGGGAAGGGATGCCGTATACGATGCGATCTTTAAGCAGGCGGGTATCATTCGCGCCGACTCCGTCGATGAGCTTTTTGATTACGCGAACGTTTTTTCCTATAAGCAGGAGAGCAAGCTGGGAAAGCGGACAAGAATACTGCCGCGAGGGAATCGAGTTGCCATAGTCACCAACGCCGGAGGACCGGGGATACTGGCAACGGATATGACGGTATCATCGGACCTTGTCCTTGCGAAATTTGGGAAGGAAACGGTTGCTGATCTCGCAAGCCACCTGCCATCGACAGCGAACATTCATAACCCCGTCGATGTCATTGGGGATGCGTCTTCCGAGCGCTACGAAAATGCCCTCAAGGCGGTAATAAAGGACGAAGGGGTCGATGGAGCCCTCGTCATCCTGACACCCCAGTCCATGACGGATGCCCTGGGTACGGCACAGGCCATCGTCAGGGTTGCGAGAGGAGCCGGAAAACCGATCATATGCTGCTTCATGGGTATATTCGATGTTTCTGCCGGTGTGAAATATCTGCAGGAGAACGGGTATCCTGTGTACAAGTTTCCGGAAAACGCGGCCAAGGCATTCGGGGTAATTTACCGATACACTCATTGGCTGGAGAGAATACACCTCCCTCAGTTTACCTTGACACATGACAAGGAAAAGGCCGCCGGGGTTATTGCGCGGTATCTTGCCCAGGGGAAAACGCACCTGGACGGTCTGGACAGTATGGACATACTGAAGAGTTATGGATTTAATGTTCTGTTTGCGCAGTTTGCAAAAACCGAGGATGAGGCCGTAGAGATTGCAGAAAAAATGGCGTTCCCTGTGGTTATGAAAATCGTATCCGAACAGATTCTCCACAAGACAGAGGTATGCGGCGTCAATGTGGGTATCAGGAGCAAGGAAGAGGCAAGAGAGTCCTTCCGGGGAATAATGGAGAATGCGAAAAAGTTCCGTCCGGATGCGATCGTAGAAGGAGTCATGATTCAAAAGATGGCCATGCCGGGGGAAGAAATAATACTCGGCATGAACCGGACCAGTTTCGGACCTTTGCTCATGTTCGGCCTGGGCGGGATATTCGTGGAGGTTTTTAAGGATGTCGCGTTTCGTCTCGGTCCCATATTGCGAAACGAGACGCACAGAATGATCCGGGAGATTAAAGGATATAAACTTCTTACAGGTTTCAGAGGACGGCCGATAGCGGACATTGAAGCGATCGAAAGGGCCTTAGTAAGGCTGTCCGATATGGTCGCAAATCATCCGGAAATCAGAGAAATGGATATAAATCCCCTTATGGTTCACGCGGAGGGAGAAGGCGCCACTGTGGCCGATTGCCGGATCATCCTTGAGCGATAATGGGGACGGTTCTCTTTATTTTGAAAAACGATAAGTATAAAATTGATAAGGCAATCAGGTTAAAAGGGAAATCAAAGAAGATAGCAATAATAAATAAAACCGTCCCCATTATCATTATCACACAGGGTAAACTCCGGGACAGCTCCTTAAATAGCATTGTTTTTTTAATCGGGTTTTTGTAATGTACCACATCGAGATGGATTTATTTTGCAACAAGGAGGTTAAAGATGGCGAAGGTAGGAGTAGTATTATCGGGCAGTGGAGTATTTGATGGCGCCGAAATTCATGAGGCAACCCTCACATTGTTATTCCTGGACAAAGCGGGGGCGGAAATAATCTGCATGGCTCCGAATATCGATCAGATGCATGTGGTTGACCACACAAAAGGTGAGGCCACCGGCGAGAAGAGGAATGTGCTCGTTGAATCGTCCCGCATCGCGAGAGGGGTTATCAGAGACATGAAAGAGGTAAAAGCAGGCGATCTCGATGCCCTCATCTTCCCCGGCGGTTTTGGCGCGGCGAAAAATCTGTGCAACTTTGCCGTGAAAGGGGTGGACTGCACCGTCAATCCCGAAGTTGAGAGATTGATAAAAGAAATGCATGCGGCAAAGAAACCATTGGGATTTGCCTGCATCGCCCCGGTGGTTGCGGCAAAGGTGCTTGGTTCGTTATGCCCCCGTTTGACCATAGGGAATGATAAAGGCACGGCGGAGGCCATAGAAAAAATGGGCGGAAAACACGTCGATGCGCCTGTTGACGGTGCGGTGGTCTGCCAGCAAAACAAGATCGCGTCCACGCCCGCGTACATGCTGGGACCGACCATTTCTAAAGTCGCGCTGGGGATCGAAAAAATGGTGAAAGAAGTGTTGAGGTTGGCGGGCTGATATATAACATTACAAACGCTTACTTGCCTTCAAGCAATCAATAGTATCGGGCGAGATGCCCAACCTACGTAACGGGAGGACAGGCGTCTTGCCTGTCTATTCCCTTATTTCTCCTTAGCGAGTAAATGAAAGACGGGGATTTCTTTTTGACTAACGTGAAATATAAAATCATCCTCGAATACGACGGGACCAATTATCGGGGCTGGCAGACACAGGAGAATGCGAAGAGCGTCCAGGGGACATTGATAGAAGCAGCCCGGAAACTATTCGATGAGAAGGTGGAGATCCAGGGGGCAGGTCGCACTGATGCCGGTGTCCACGCCCTCGGTCAGGTTGCCCACATGGGCACGACAAAGGCAATGCCGCCCCGTAAAATCCTGGAAGGCCTGAATGATCTGCTCCCCTCCAATATCAATATTCTCAGGGTTGAGGAAGTCCCTTTCAGTTTCCATGCCCGGCATTACGCACAGGCCCGAAGCTATGTGTACGTCATTTCGAAACACCGGACCGCCTTCGGGAAACGGTATGTCTGGTGGGTGAGGGATGTGCTGGATACAGAGAAGATGCGGTCCGCATGTAGTCTGTTTGAGGGATTCCATGATTTCGCATCTTTTGCGGACAAAAGGCTGGATAAAGACGCGTCCACAAAGGTCAAGCTGGATAGTGCGGAAATGCAGGTGATTGGAGACCTCATAGTCCCTCGCTTTGTAGGTTCCCACTTCCTCTGGAAGATGGTACGCAGAATGGTGGGAATTATCGTCGAAGTTGGGAAGGGAAATCTTACTTACCGGGATGTAAAAAAAGTGCTCGAACAACCCTCTGAATTACCGGCCAAACACACAGCGCCGCCTTCCGGTCTTTTCCTGGAGCGTGTCGTATACGAAGGTGACGAAGAGAAAGCGGCATACCGGGGTGGGCTATTGTTCCCTCTTATTTTGCGCGGTCGTTAAAAACGAAGAAGAAAATCGACTTGAAAGAATGTCTTCATTTCACTTTTGCCCCTCGCTCCAGCGTTAAAGGGAGCGTTAAAGGGGACGGTTCTATTTAAATTCCATTCCCTATCCAGACGAGTCTCTTGCTACCCTCAGCAAGATTTAAAGAAGCCATTGATTTTCATTTCTATCAAATAAAGAGAACCGTCCCCTTTAACACTCTCATCTCCCTGTCAATCCAGCCATAACCCGAAATATGCCCGGTGCGCCTCGCAACGGCATTTTTTGTCCCATGGTTCCAGACACCGTTGAATCAATGTGACTTTCGCATCGCCTTCTGATTTGGACACCGGCCCCCGTGCAGAAATTTCGTCCTCTCCCAGAAATCGGTCATGATAAATCTCAACAGTGTAAAGCCCGCAAGTATTGCAAAAAAAATACGACTCAATATATTCGTCTCCCATGATACTTCCGGAGATAGAGGCCACGAACTTGTCTTCTCCTTTCCTGTCAAACTCCCTTTCGCACTGCGAACATCTGATCATGTGGCTTTTACCTTGAAGTCTGTGGCCATAGGGCCATCGCATGAACTGTGCGACTCAGCGTAACATAGCCTGCACGAGTGTTTGGTGAGAATCAGGATGCTTTTTTAAGTCGTTCTGCCACCCAGACTTTAATATATGATTTTGCCGTCCTCAGCCACCAATGATAGATATTCGGGGCAGGTCTGCCGTAGCTTATCAACAATGTTGGCCTCCGCAGGCTGTTCAAATGACTGTTCATTGAGGGTGCGCACCTGCAAAACGTCTTCTTGGTTTTCAAGTCGTATGTTGATCATGAATTCTCCTCTTGTCGAACACGAAGTTCACCGGGAGCGTACGCGATCCGGTGGAACGTTTCGTTACCCGTTATTTTTCTCAGGTTCATCAGGAAGCTGAGCACCATGCCATACAGCTACAATCCAAACGACATCATCTTTGACCCTATAAAAAAAACGATATGACCTTACAATCACTTCACGAAAAGGGAGATCAGGGAACTCCGGCAGTAGTCTGCCAGAATCGGGAAATTCCTTGAGACGGGAAAGTGTTTTCTCTGCCTTTTGGAGAAAGCTCACCGCCGCAGAAGGCTTATCGTGGTGAATATAAGAAACTGCTTCAAGAAACTGGCGACGGCCTGTGGGTGTAAATAAGATTTTCAAGGTTTTGCCGCCTCAAGAAAACGATCAGCCTCCTTCAAAACGTCGTCAAGCGTGTAACCAAGGCCTGATGCTATTTCTTTCTCGCCTCTCGCCAACAAGTGCAAAATAGTCATTTCGTGTTGAGAGTTCTCATATACTTCCATACTGACCATGACTGCTGCTGCTCTTCCGCGTTGGGTGATGAATATAGGATCTCTCGAAGAAGACACCTTCTTGATCACATCGCTGGCATTTTGTCTAAGATCGGAAATTGGTATAATTCGGGGTGCCCTTGGCATTAGTTGTACCTCCTAAGATGGTGTTAATTGTACTACCAAAGGATACCTTTGTCAAGAATCTTCATCGTCTATTTGCGGGTAACGAAAAAATCAGCCGGAGCGCAGCGATCGGCTCAAGCGCCTGGTTATGCGTTCTTTTGATAATGTGAGGCGTACCAATCTACTACTTCTCTAATCATTCTCTGGTAAGAAGTCTTTTGTACTTTTGCTTGTTCTTTGAAGAAGTTGATGCTGGATTTCTTCAAGGAAATAGTTACTTTCACATTATCTTCTTTCAGCACTAACTTATCCGGGGGCGGGAGAAAGTCTTTCACGACTCTCAGATGGCCCATAGGTTCTTCAGTATATTTTGTTTTGCTCTTCATAGATTTTCCTTCCTTTCCTCCAATAGCCCGCACCATAGATGCGAATAACGTTACCACGATACATAAACCTGACCGTTAAGATACCTTCACCGACACACCCTATACAATAATACCGATTTTCTTCAGCGCTATGGGTAATGTCTTCCGCAATAACACGATGAGGATCGAGAAAAGCCTGTTGCGCAATTAGAAAAGAAACACCGTGCTTAGATTGGTTTTCCTTGTCTTTGACTTCATCCCATTCAAAGGTCGCTTTTTTCATAGTATTACTATGCCAGATTGATGTAGATATTGCAATATAAAAGTATGGATATATGTATGGCTAAAAAGAATTATTTTCATTGCATAACGGCGGCAAATGAGCCGCGAGCATCCCAAGTCTGAGAGAGCGCGACAGCAATCACTCAGACTGAGAAGCGGAGTGTGAGCGGAGCTCGCGGTCAGCTTCTCATAGCAATAAGTGGAAAATTGTCCGCCATGTAATCAATATAGGCGGACGGACTGTCCGTCTATGTTTAGATTATAGCATAAAAAATGGAAAAACAGCCATATTTCTTGCCACTTATTAAGATATTAGGATGGTAAAAATGTACTCCATATACCCCTTGATGGCGGGATAGCTCTGGAAGGCAGCGAGCGCATTTCCTGCAGCGTACTGCGGAGAGTTTCAATATCCCCTTGCAAAGAAGAGGAATTACAGGATAGTGTGAAAAGAGGAATTCCTTACTATGACAGGAAAAATTCAAAGCCCGGTCGCCATCGATTTCAATCCCCAGTTTCAACGTGCCCTGGATCTCATGGAGAAAACACACAGGAACGCCTTTATTACAGGCCGTGCGGGGACGGGCAAGTCCACCCTGCTCAATTATTTCTGTGACCATACGGACAAAAAGGCTGTTGTCCTTGCTCCTACCGGCGTGGCCGCGATCAACGTGGGCGGCCAGACCATTCACTCCTTCTTCGGGTTCAAGCCCGATGTGACCCTGCGGGCTATCCGTAAAAAATATCGTGATGAGAAAAAGAATATTTATAGAAAGCTGGAGGCGATTGTCATCGATGAAATCTCCATGGTGCGGGCGGATCTTTTAGACTGCGTGGATAAATTCCTCCGCCTCAACGGTCCTGATGAGACGCTTCCCTTCGGGGGCGTCCAGATGATTTTTATCGGAGACCTCTATCAGCTTCCACCGGTGGTGACGGGTCATGAGAGGGAAATATTTCGGGAACACTACACGACTCCCTACTTTTTCAGTGCGAAAGTGTTTCAGGAACTGGAATGGGAATTCATCGAACTGGAGAAGATTTACCGCCAAAAGGACGATGAATTCATCCGCCTCCTGAATGCCATCCGCAACCGTACCGTGACCGACAATGATCTGGTTCTCCTTAATCAACGTTTCGCTCCCAACTTCGCCGCCCCGCCCGACGATTTTTACATTTATCTCACCACGACGAACGAAATGGCCGATCGTCTCAATGAGGAGGAACTTGCGAAATTGCCCGGCAGGGCCCTGTCGGTCTATGGCCTCATTGAAGGTGATTTCGGTAAGGAATACCTGCCCACGGCCTTAGATCTCAATCTCAAGAAGGGCGCCCAGATCATGCTCCTCAACAACGATTCGTCGGGACGATGGGTGAATGGGACCGTGGGAAAAATGATGGGCATCAAGAAGGATGAAGAGGGGCAGGAGGTAATCCAGGCCAGGCTGGATAACGGTAAGAAAGTGGAAATTACCCCCTACACCTGGGAGATCTTTCGTTTTTTTCTTAAAAAAGGAGAGCTTGCCTCCGAATCTGTTGGATCATTTACCCAGTTTCCTGTGAGGCTTGCCTTTGCCGTCACGATCCACAAAAGCCAGGGAAAGACCTTTGAAAGGGCCATCATTGATGTGGGGAAGGGCACCTTCGCCCACGGCCAGATGTATGTGGCCCTGTCCCGCTGCACTACCTTGGAGGGCATCGTCCTGATGAAGCCCATACGAAAAAATCACGTCCTTATGGACTGGCAGGTTGTGAAATTCCTGACGCGCTGCCAGTATGATCGGGCTGAACAGCAGTTGCCCCGGGAAAAGAAAATTCGGCTCCTCGAGAAGGCCATCATGAAAAAAAAGACCCTGGAAATTGTGTACCTGAAGGCAAAAGACGAGAAGTCCCGCCGCCTCATCAAGCCCCTCGTCGTCGGCGCCATGGAATACAATGGTCATCCTTTTATGGGCCTGGAGGCGCTCTGCATGATGCGCAGGGAAAAGCGGGTTTTCAATGTGGATAAAATTCTTGAAATTTGTGAATCCGCATAAAACCATACAAAGCGCGAAGATGGTTTCAAAAAACCTATCAGGTGCGGATGGACCAGGTGTTGAAAAGGGTGAGATACCGGAGGAGAAAGACTTGGCCATCAGTGGTTTTTACCTTGAAATAGTCTATGGCCGGTCTGGTCGGATCGAGACCTCCTTCGTACCAGCGGTCGATAATCTCCGCCACTTCACGGCGTTCTCCCTGATAGGTAAAGGCGACAGGACGCTCATTGGCCTTGTAGCCGCTGTAGCATTCGACGTGCATGCGTTCATATGATTCGGGCTTGATATCCTGTGACTTGCCTTTCACCATCATGCAATGATTCTATATACTGAAGCGGGTATTGACCAGGGGCAATTTGGGAGCGCTTGCATCGAGTGATTCCAATGGTCATGCCCAACTCCGATCAGGTCGAGGGCAAGCTTCACGGGAATGACGGAATTATGCACATTATTGCTTTAAGCGAATCCGCTATTCCTCTGGTTCCTCAGGCAGACACTTCAGATTCTTCAAATAGCGCGGGAGGTTGAACTCTTGCTTATGCTTCATTGCGTGGTAGACCTCCACGCACACTGCTTGCGCAATATAGATCCTGGCGTTATCCTCTGATATACCTTCCGATGTCAGCCGTTTTAGCGTCTCTCTGGTTTCCGGTGGGTCGTTTGCTTTAAGTTGATTCTCGACCACCTCGAGAAATACGCGTTTCAGACGGGGGTTTGACTTTTTCATTTTTCCCTTCTTCTATCAAGATATCAAGGCTGTTTCAGAAACTCAATAACCTTTCTATTCACCATGTCCGCCTGCACAATTGTTAAGTCATGACCGGCGCCGGGAATGATTTCTGCTTTTATCTGTGGCGCCACTCTGTTGAGGCGCTGTGTGGCTTTCCGGGCGGAATAGAGCTTTTCATTCTCGCCGACTAAATACAGCGCGGGTACGGAGATGCTTTGTAATGCGTTATCTTTCAAGACCGTTGGATACACCATGAGTTTTGGCTTAAAACACCGCATAGCCAGAAACGCTTCGTCTGCCATTTCTTCTGCCATCATCCGGCCGGCTTTATCTTTTCGTACCAAATCCTGTGCCAGCCAACGCATAAAATTTCTGGCAAAGGCGCGGTGAGGCAAGAAGCCGACCATGGCGCGCATAAACCATGACAGTCGCAGGGGTAATACGGTAAACACAGGGGCCAGCAGGACAATTTTATCGAGCCGTTTGGGAAAGCGGAGTGCATAATGGCATGTCAGCCATCCTCCATACGACAGACCCATAAGATTGATAGCGCTTCCCAGCTCAAGAGCGCGAAACAAATCGTCGAGCCAGTGTGTAAAATCGTCCGGGCTTTTGATGGGCCGCGTGTATACACTGCGTCCATAGTCATAAATGTTGTCTACCGCATAGGTTTTAAAAACCCCGGATAACGCTTCAATATTTGGTATCCACTGTAGTGAATTTCCGCTGCCTCCATGCAGCAGCACCAGCGGTGGAGCGCCTGCGGACCCGCTGATCCGCACGAAAGTGGGACCGTAAGAAGTGTCTACCATTCTGGTTTCCGATGGGACCGGCCACTTCTTCGCCCTCATATCATACAACTGGAGATACTGCTCTTGTGCTTTCGCTGATCGGAAGGGGTGATATGGAGGTATCTCCATAAGTACTATCCTTGCGCATGGAGCGGCTCTCCAGCGCCTGCCCCTGCTTATTAGAACAGGGTGAGCTGCGCTGCTCGCATGACCATGGCTACAAAATAAAACATCAGCCCGACATATACTAAGGTCGATATGGCATGTCTCAGAAAATAACGGGAAAAGATTCTTCGTTCGGAAAAGCATCTCCAGGTATAAAGAATCCCGACCTGTAAGAGATAAATCGCATAGCCAAGTATGGTCAAAACCTTGGCTGCAAGCCCCCAGTTACCGAAGTAGGTGAAGAGTGCGATAAGTGCGAAAGAGAGGTGCGCAAAACCTACTTCGTACTGGTAGTAAGGAGTCGATGACTCCCATCCCAGCCGCCGGGCATCACTTTGGTGAAATATAAGGTGACCGGCATAGCTGAGGAGTCCGACAATCCCGACTGTTGCGATAGTGATAGTATTAAGCGCGGCTTCGAGATTGTTATCGAACAATTCGTAGTAGCCGAAGAAGAGGCCGATTGTGCCGATGGCAATCCTTACTATCGCGATGATATGTGCGATCATAGCGCCCTCAGTCAGATCCAGCGAACCCTGAGATGATCTATCCCGCGTGAGTTGAAATAGCGCTTGCCGCAGGCAGATAGGTACGTTCGGTGTAATCCTTCACCATGCGGTCTGCGTTGAAACGCCAGCCAAGAGTCAGCATTGCGTGCTTTATCATCTTGACCCAGTTATGCGGGATTCCGTGAGCATCCCTATCGTAGTAGAGGGGTATCACTTCCTTTTCGAGAGTTTCATAAAGGTATTCAGCGTCCCTCTGATACTGCACTGCTTGATCATTGTGCATGCCCCCATGACCGATGGCAAAGCCGTTCCTGCCGTCATATGCTTCATTCCACCAGCCGTCGAGAACTGAGAGATTCAGCCCCCCATTAAGAACGACTTTCTGTCCGCTGGTACCGCACGCCTCCAAAGGCCTTCGGGGGGTGTTCAGCCACACATCAACCCCCTGAACGAGATGGCGGGCCACATTGTAATCGTAGTTTTCGACGAATACTACTCTCTTCCTGTAGGAGCGGTTGTAGCTGTATTGGGCAATCTTCTGCAATAATCGCTTGCCCTCGTCGTCCCGGGGGTGGGCCTTCCCGGCAAAAACAATCTGGATCGGTCGGCGCGTGTCTTCAATTAATTTCGCCAGGCGCTCGGGTTGAGAAAGAATCAAGTCTCCCCGTTTATAGGTTGCAAACCTCCGGGCGCACCCGATTGTGAGTACGTCCGGATCAAGAATCTGGTCGATCTGTTTGATCGTTTCGCGATGACCCAGGCGCTCTGATTGCAGTTGCAGGCGTCGACGGACAAAACGGATGAGACGCATTTTCAAACTCTGGTGTGTTTCCCACAATTCCCCGTCATCAATCTCCTCCACTTTCTCCCAGATGTCCGTATGCACCATACGTGTAGGCCAATCCTGCCCGAGACGTGTCTCAAACAATTGGTTCATCTGGGGTGCCAGCCAGGACAATACGTGTACACCGTTGGTTATGTGGCCTATAGGAACTTCTGCCTCGGGGCGGCCAGGCCAAAGAGCATTCCACATGAGACGGCTGACAGTTCCATGGATTGCCGAGACGCCATTCGCCCGCTGTGTAGTCTTCAAAGCCAGGACAGTCATACAGAAAGGTTCTGATCTATCCTGTGGATTGACGCGTCCTAAAGCCATGAAGTCGTCGTGAGACAGCCCCATTTTTTCCCGGAAGATGCCGAGGTGCTCCTCGACCAGATCGGGTGAGAATCTGTCGTGACCGGCGGCAACGGGAGTGTGCGTCGTGAAAACGGTATACAGAGACATGCGTCGATGGGCGCGGTGAAATGGAATCTGGTCATACTCCATAATCCGGCGGATCTCTTCGAGAATGGCAAAGGCGCTATGTCCCTCGTTTAAATGCAGCACCCCGGGGAAAATATTCAGTGCTTGCAGGATACGCGCACCGCCAATCCCCAGCAACAACTCCTGCCGAATACGGAACTTATTGTCGCCTCCGTAAAGTCGGGCAGTAAGTTCACGATCTTCGTTCGAATTACCTTCTACGTTAGAATCTAAAAACATCAAGCGAACCCGTCCCACCCAAGCCTGCCAGACCCGGGCCAGAAGAAAACCGCTCCGGGTATCAATCCGTATAATCAATGGATGTCCTCCCACATCCACGACTGTTTGCAACGGCAAATTGTTGATATTAAGATTGATGTAGTCTTCTTCCTGCCAGCCGTCTTTATTCAAGTGCTGGCTGAAATAGCCCTGGTTGTAAAGAAGCCCGATTCCTATCAGAGGAATTCCCAGATCGGAGGCGCTCTTCAGATGGTCTCCTGCGAGGATGCCTAACCCGCCGGAGTAAATCGGCAGCGATTCATGCAGTCCGAACTCGGCGGAAAAGTACGCGACGGGCCTTTTGTTTAAATTGCTGCAATGCATGCTCCCCCATGTTTTATCCTTCTTTACATATTCATTCAGTCTTCGGAAGGCATAGTTTATTCTGCTGTGGAGTACCAGCTCAGAGGCTCGTTCCTCGATTTGTTCCGGTGTGATCTGATTCAGAAATGCAATCGGATTGTGATCAACCTGGCGCCAGAGATGTGGGTCCAAGTCGGTGAAGAGGCCAAGGACTTCTGGATGCCATGTCCACCAGAGATTCTGAGCCAGCGCAAGAAGCCGTTCATGAAGAGGCGTGTTTGATCCTATCATTCATTAATCTCCTTAACTCAAGTGTTTAAGGTTCTTCAATATCGAGGGGTTCATTCTTCGCTTTTCGATACGACAAGTAGCTATGTAAGAACCAGCCGAGAATAAATCCAATAGCCAGTGTAAAGAATATCAGCAGAGCCCGAGACATGGAGATGCTCCAGAACAGAAAGCTCACCTCCACTGCGGCGACGTTTTGTGTAATGAATAGCACGGCAACACAGGCCAGAATAATAATCACTATTAATTTGAAATTCATCTATTCACCTCCCATGACATTACGGACTATGTCCTTCACCTTCTTCTATAAAACAATAGGTTTTCAGTCCATATTCATATTGCCGATTTTGTTGGAGATTAATGGTAATCTATGCACAGTATCACGCGTATTGTCAATCGATTAATAGGGAATAATGCATGAGGAATCACAAATATGATCAAAATAACTTTACAATTGGAACAAAAATGGATAATTTTACACCCGCCTCGTGCAGACATATCCTATAAGGAATACATGATGATACGGAAAACTGGTTTCGATAACGAAAAATATATCCAGGAACAGACGGTGGAAATCCTGGAAAGAGTCCGGCGATTTGACAACAAGCTCTACCTTGAATTCGGCGGGAAGCTTATCTATGATTATCATGCGGCAAGAGTGCTGCCCGGCTATGATCCCAACGTCAAGATGAGGCTTATCCGTGAGCTGAAAGATAAGGCGGATATCCTGCTCTGCATCTATGCGGGGGATATAGAAAGGAAGAAGATCCGGGCAGACTTCGGCATTACCTATGACTCCGATGCCCTCAAGCTCATTGATGATCTCAGAACCTGGGATATTGAAGTGCTGGGCGTCGTCATTACACGCTTTGATAATCAGCCATCGGCTACCCTTTTCAAGAATAAGCTGGAAAGAAGAAATATACGGGTCTTTACTCACCGCTACACCAAGGGGTATCCCACCGATGTGGAATTAATCGTCAGTGATGAAGGGTATGGGGCAAATGAGTATATCCGGACAGACAAACCCCTCGTCATCGTTACCGGTCCCGGTCCCGGCAGTGGAAAACTGGCTACGTGTCTTTCGCAGCTCTATCATGATTACAGAAGAAATGTGAAATCAGGATACGCAAAGTTTGAGACCTTTCCCATCTGGAATCTGCCGCTCAAGCATCCTTTGAATGTGGCTTACGAAGCCGCCACCGCGGATATCCGGGATTTCAACCTGATCGATCCCTTTCATCTTGAGGCCTATGGAAAGACGGCGGTGAACTATAACCGAGACGTGGAGGTATTCCCCGTTCTTAAGAGGATTCTGGAGAAAATAACAGGAGGAGAGTCCTTTTACCAGTCCCCCACGGATATGGGAGTGAACCGGGCCGGTTATGCAATTACAGATGACGAAGTTACGAAGGAGGCCTCCAAACAGGAGATCATCCGGCGGTATTTCAGATACCGCTGCGAATACGCGATGGGTTTTGCAGACAGGGAAACAGTTCAGAGGGTCGAGCTTTTCATCAAGGATTTTAATCTGAAACCGGAGGATCGCAAAGTTGTCGAACCGGCACGTGACGCTGCCCGGGATGCCCAAAGACAGAACAAGGGAAATGAAGGTATCTATTGCGGCGCAGCCATCGAGCTCCCTGATGGAACCGTCGTCACCGGCAACAACTCGCCCCTCATGCATGCAGCCTCAAGCGTGATCATTCATGCCATCAAGCATCTGGCGGATATCCCTGGCAAGATCAAACTGCTGCCGACCTTTATTACGGAATCGGTGAAAAATCTGAAGACAGAAATCCTTAACGAGAAATCCGTCAGCCTCGACATGGAAGAAGCCCTCATCGCCCTCAGCATCAGCGCGACAACAAATCCCGCTGCACAATTAGCCATGGAAAAATTAAAAGACCTGCGGAACTGCGAAATCCACATGACCCATATCCCCACACCGGGCGACGAAGCCGGTTTGAGACGCCTTGGTGT
>PDVJ01000305.1_pt1 | contig 16000 bp, 15 predicted proteins | sample 1369811 | NCBI WGS metagenome assembly PDVJ01 (sample SAMN07795376, study PRJNA414565) | Alkali sediment metagenome, whole genome shotgun sequencing project. | reverse complement strand
TGGCCCGATCGCGGGTCGTCGAAGTCCACCATCCAGTGCGTTTCGTCGGGCTCGAGGCCGAAGATGGTCCGTGAACCCGTCGCCTGTCCGTAGGGTCGCTCAGCATCGAACCAGCGCTTGAGTCCGAGCACTTCATCGTAGAAGCGCAGCAGCTGGTGGTCGTCGGTCGCGATCATCATTCCGGCGTGCGTGTGCTGGCTGGTCTGGAACAGGCAATGCGGGTCGACGTTACCGTACAACGGGCTCTGGTAGCCGAATCGCTCGAAGAAGACCTGCCGGTACAGTGGCTGCAGGACGACCATCTCGCGCACGCCAACGACGGGCTCGGTGAAGGGCCGGGCCGCTGCCTCGCCGGTTACCTCGCCGATGACGGCGAGAATCGGGTCAATGACGCTGATGGGCTCGCCCTGGTCCTTGGCCAGCGCCGCGTGGTTCGCAATATTCAGGACGCTGGTCGTCAGTCGGACGCCCCAGCGACTGCCGAGGCAGCGCAGGTTTGCGTCGACGCCGAGACCGTCGTTGCGCGGGCGCTCCCACTGCATCAGGCGCACGAGACCGTGGTCTGCGTCCTGGTGGTGAAGTCGCAGCGAACGCAACGGCGAGTCCACTCCGTACAAGGCGCGCGCCGACGCGGCGTCCATTGCGCCGAAGCGGCCGGCGCGGCAGCCGAATCGCTCGAAGTAGGCGAGCGACGCGGCGACGTCCGGTACGCCTATGCAGACTTCGTAAAGACCGCCGACACAGCTCGGCCGCACGGAGGAATGCGATGTCGTCTGGACCATGATCGTCTTTTACCAGATCGTACCGCCGACGAAATCACCGGCGGCCGGCAGGAAGGGCCGGTAGTCTATGCTCTGCCAGAATCCTGCCGCGAAATACGGGTCGGCCTCGAGCCAGCGCCGGGCATCGTCCAGGCTGCCTGTCTTGAACACGTAGAGGCTGCCGATCATCCGCTGGCCGTCGGTAGAGAACAGGGGCCCGGCCAGCGCGAGCCGCTCGAGAATGGTCTGGACGTAACGAAGGTGGTCCTGTGCAGCCGCCTTGCGTGCCGACTGTGAATCAGGCCCGTCGTGGCAGATCACGACGACGTGGGTCGGCACGAAAGCGACACGAGCCTGGCCCGCGTTCATCCGTTACGTTCCTCCGCCGGCTCCCCGGGGCGGGCGTCGCGCAGGATCTTGCCGGGATTCATGATGCCTTTCGGGTCGATCGCACGCTTGATTGCCCGCATCGTCTCGAGGGCCACCGCGCTCTTGTACCCGGCCAGCATCCCGCGTTTCAGGCGACCTATTCCGTGCTCGGCACTGATGCTGCCGCGGAATCGTCCGACGACAGCATTCACAGCCGCCTGGAGCCGGGGCTCCTGTGCGATGAATGCGGCGCGATCGCCTCCCGCAGGCTCGCTCACGTTGAAGTGCAGGTTGCCGTCGCCGACGTGGCCGTAGGCGATGATTCGTCCGGTGGGCACGACCGCGAGCACGGCAGCGGCCGCCTCGGTCATGAAGTCCGGCAGCGCGGCGACCGGGACCGACACGTCGTGCTTGATGCTGGCGCCCTCCGCGCGCTGCGCCTCGGGCACCGATTCGCGCAGCCGCCACAGCGCGTTGCGCTGCGCGAGCGATTCGGCCAGTACGGCGTCGAGCACGAGCCCGGGGCCCATGGCGTCCTGCAGCGTCGCCTCGAGGATGGCGCGCATGGACGGATCGTCGCGGGTCGAGGAAATCTCGCAGAGCACGTAGCATGGGTAAGGTCGCCCGAGCGGATCCCTGACGTCGGGAACGTGCCTGACCGTCAACTCAACCGCGATACGCGGCAGGTACTCGAAGCTCGTGACCGCGTCCCCGGTCGCGGTCCGCATCCTCGCGAGCAGCTCGACCGCGGCACCCGGATCGCGTACGGCGACGAATGCCGTCTCCGTCGTCCGCGGAAGCGGGAACAGCCTGAGGCTGGCGGCCGTGATCACGCCAAGCGTCCCCTCGGCGCCGATGAACAGGTCGTCGAGGTCGTAGCCGGTGTTGTCCTTGCGAAGACTCGTGAGCCCGTCGAGCACCTGCCCGTCGGGCAGCACCACCTCGAGACCAAGCGCGAGTTCGCGCGCCACGCCGTAGCGCAGCGCATTCAGGCCGCCGGCGTTGGTCGAGAGGTTGCCGCCGATCTGGCAGCTGCCCTCGGCGCCGAGCGACAGCGGAAAGAAACGACCGGCCCGCTCGGCCGCGGCCTGCACGTCGGCGAGAATGCAGCCGGCCTCGGCGACCATCGAGAAATTGGCGGCATCCATCTCGCGGATGCGGTTCAGGCGGCGTAACGACAGCACGATCTCGTCGCCGCGTGCGCCGGGCGTCGCGCCCCCACAGTAGCTGGTGTTGCCACCTTGTGGCACCACGCCGACGCCGAGTTCGTTGCAGATCGCAAGCACCTGCGAGGTCTCCGCGGTCGAGGCGGGGCAGGCGACCAGCGGCGTCGCGCCGCGGTACAGGCCGCGGAAATCGACGACGAAGGGCGCCACTCGGTCCTGCTCCTCGATGCAGCCCCCGGGGCCCAGGGCCTGGCGGATGCGCGTGACGGCGTCGGTGATCACGCGGGTCGCGGTGCTGCGATCTTCGCGATCAGGACCGAGGCGGCGACGGCCACGGCCAGCACGAGGATCGACGCGAACGGGTTGTTGAGCAGGCCCGGTGCGAGGAGCAGCATGAGGCCAAAGCCGAGCATCATGAAACCCGAGACGAGCTTGAGGATGCGACCTTCCGATTCGCTCAGCTTGCGGGCGCCCATGGTGCGCGTGAACACGATGACGATGGCGAGCAGCGGCAACACGTAGATCACGTTGTAAGCGGCGAGCCAGGCGTAGTACTGCCACGGCTCGAGCTTCGCGAGCGTCAGCGCGCGCGTATAAACCATCGGGAAGCCGGCCGTGCAGAGCAGTTCGTAGGAGTTGGCGACGATGGCGAGCAGCACGGTGCTCGCCAGCATGGGAACCAGGCTGCCCGTGGTAACCACGCCGCGCATGCGCCTGAAGAGGCCCGGCTTTGCCGCATCCGGTATGGACAGGCTCGGCCCTTCCTTGAACCAGAAGTAGTCCTTGATGTTGAGCGTGGCTACGGTCAGCGCCACCAGTCCGGCGAGGACCGTGATCAGGCGCAGCTCGCCGGCGATCAGGAACACATTCAGCCACGCGGCCATGAAGACGAAGTAGACGATGCCCGAGAAAAGCACGAACGTCCCGCCCACGATCAGCATCCGGGCGCGGCTCTTGGCGTGCACCAGCAGGCTGAGCAGGAACAGCAGCACGAAGAACGCGCAGGGATTGAATGCGTCCATCCCGGCCAGCACCAGCGTCAGCAGCGGCAGCGAGAGCGCGGCCGCATCGACCGCACCGAAGAAGGGCAGGTGGACGACCGACTTGGGCGACCAGGCGCTGGCAGCCGCCTTTTCGCCAATGGCCGCGGTCGGCGTCGCGGGTGTCGTCGTCGGCGCCGGGTCGACGCCAGGATTCGCCACGCGCTGCGCATGGCAGGCATCCAAAGCCTTCTCGAGATCCGCTCCCGTCGTCGCCGCCGTGTCGAAGCCGATCATGACCTGCCGGCAAAAAATGAAGCCGGGAATCGAAAGTGCCTCGACGCCCAGTGACTTGGCCGTCTCGAAATAGAACCGTGCGTTGTCGCGGTTGTCCTTCACCGGGTAGCGCTTGATCTCGAGCCACGGCTTGCGGGTCGCCATCTCGTCCAGGAACGGCTTGGCGGCCTGGCAATGCGGGCAAGTGGGGGAGAAGAAGTAATAGAGCCGCACGGTCGGCCCTCCGTCCGCGGCCGTCCCGTACCAGAATTCACTGGACTTCGTGTCAGGCGTGTTGGCGCCGGCGAGGGACGCCAGCAGGAGCCAGAGTGTGGCGATGATGCCAAGCCGGGTCAGGGTCATTTCATTCCGGGATTGCAGGCCTGAGACCCGCGCATGATAGCTGGCGGAATCCGCCAGGGTAGTGGCGACCTCGGACCGATGCTCCGCGGTCAGTAACGCCCGTGCGTCTTGTAAAGGTAGTTCGTCAGTTCGGCAGTCTGCATCGACAGGCGGCGCTGGATCTCGTGCACCACCCGTACGATCGCGCGCATCACGTGGTAGACGACCTTCGGGTGCGTGTCGAGCATGCCCTCGAGGGCGCTGCGGCTCAGTCCGAGGACCCGAGTGTCGCTCAGTGCGACCAGCGATGCGTAACGCGTTGACGCATCGAGGAACGACAGCTCACCCACCACGTCGCCTGGCCGAATCGCATTCAGCGTGACCTCGGCATCAGTCCCGACGCCCTTCACGACGCCGAGCACGCCGCTTGCCACGACATATAGGTGATCGTCGGCCGACCCTTCACGAATCAGCACCTCGCCGTGCTTGAGGTCCCGCAGGGTCATGGCGCGGGCCAGCGTCCGCCGCTCGTCGTCGTTCAGCTCGACGGCCAGCTTCGACATGCTCAGGGCTTCGAAAACGCCGGCTTCGGTCATGGTCCGTGCTCCGGAGGGGGGGTGTCCTGCCGATTCTCGCGGGATGCGGTTCCCGGCGGTAGTAGGTGAAACCCGCTAGGCTGCCGGAAAGCGGCAGCGGGGCTTGGTCAGCAGCATGTGCACGTCGCCCAACTGCCGCTCCAGGAATCCGCCTTCACAGTAGCAGAGGTAGAAATCCCACATCCGGATGAATTCGTCCGGGTAGCCGAGCCTGCGGACGTCGTCCAGGCGCGCAAAGAAGCGTTCCCGCCACGCCCTGAGCGTCGTTGCGTAGTGCGGGCCGATGTCCTCCAGATGGAAGATCTTCATGTCCGTCGCTCGGCGCACCGAGTCCGTGATCGCCGTTACGGAGGGAATGAAGCTGCCCGGGAAGATGAAGCGTTGGATGAAATCGACCGAGCCGAGCGCCTGCTCGTAGAGCTGATCCTGGATCGTGATGGCCTGCAGCAGCATCGCGCCATGCGGCTCCAGCAATCGTGAGCAGCGCCCGGTGTAGGTGTCGAGGAACTGATGACCCACGGCCTCGATCATCTCGACCGAGACCAGCTTGTCGAAACGACCGCTCAGGTCGCGGTAGTCGTCGAGCAGCAGCGTCACCCGGTCCGCAAGGCCGGCCGCGCGCACGCGTTCGGCGGCCCACTCATGCTGCTCGCGTGAGATCGTCGTCGTCGTGACCCGGCAGCCGTAGCGGGTCGCGGCATGCATGGCGAGGCCGCCCCAGCCTGTGCCGATCTCGAGAAGGTGATCCGACGGTGACAGGCGGAGCTTCCGGCAGATACGCTCGAACTTCGCGATCTGGGCTTCGTGCAGCGTCGAGTCCTCGCGCTCGAAGATGCCGCACGAGTACGCCATGGTCTCGTCGAGAAACAGCGCAAAAAGGTCGTTGCCGAGATCGTAGTGCGCGGCGATGTTGCGTCGGCTTCCGTCGGGACTGTTGCGGTTCAGCCAGTGCAGCACGCGCCGCAAAGGCGCCGTCGCAAACGCGGCGCCTCCCTCGACGGTCTCCATGACGTCGCGATTGGCGATGAAGAGGCGGATCAGCGAGGTCAGGTCGTCGCTGCGCCAGTGACCGCGCATGAAAGCCTCGCCGCCGCCGACCGTGCCGCCGAAGGCTGCATCCGCGTAGGTCTGCGGGTGGAGCACCTCGATGGTCGCGTGAAGGCTGCAGTCCGCGCTGCGCCGTCCGAACGTCCGGCGCTCGTCGCCGTCGACGACCGTGAGCTCGCCATGGCGCAGTTGCCCGAGCTTGGCGAGGAAAACTCGCCGGCCGAGTCGCTGCAGCAGGCTGTCTCGCTGGTCGATCCTGAGACGGGCCGTTGCCGGGACGATGCTGTCGCTCATGTCGGGAGTCTCTCGATGCGACCCTCGAGGCTGCGGTGGCCGGCCCCGGTCTTGTCGGGATGGGTAAAGAACGGCGTGCGCTTGAGCCACAGCCGCAGCGCCTGCCAGTAAATGGCGCCGGCGACCTTTGCGGTCATGAACGGGTAGCCGGCAAGCGCGCCCGCCAGGGCCCGCGAGCCAAGCGACTCCCGTTCGAGGGAAAGGGTCGCGTCGAAGACCGGCCGGCCTTCGCGCCAGTTCTCCATGTGCACGAGCAGCCGTTCGCCGGGGTCGGCGAAGCGCCAGTCATAGTCCATGTCCATCGGCAGGAACGGTGAGACGTGGAAATCCTTGCCGAAGCGAAAGCGCAGCTTCTTCGGCGTGCCGTCGCTGGCGGTCGCCGGCAGCACGTAGCAATGCTGCTCGCCCCACGGCGTGTTGTTGATCTCGGCGACGATGGCCTCGACGCGGGTGTCACTCGCATCGAAACAGTAATAGAAGCTGACCGGGTTGAAGCCGTACCCGAAGTAGCGGGGGTGCGTGAGCAGGCGGATCGGGCCCTCGGGACGAGGCGCGCCGCGGCTCTCCACCAGCGACCGGATGCTGGAATCGAGCGCCTCGGTCCGATCGCCGTGGTGGTCCTCGCGGTGCCAGCGGGCGAGGGCAGTGCGGCGTGCCGACCACAACCAGTAGCCGTCGAGGGCCCGCGGCAGCTCCGCGAGGTCCAGGTACAGCATGCAGACCCGGTAGCGGAACGAGTGAGGGCCAGGCGAGTGCCTGCGGTGCCTAACCCACCCTTTGTAGAGGCAACTCTGCACGGAGGAGATCCTCATTGAAATGCTCAAGCGCGTTCTGTGCGCTGACGACACCGTCTTCGTGAAAGCCCGAACGCCAGTACGCCCCGCAGAAGTAGGTCCGTCGCTGGCCGTTCAGCTCGCGGTGGCGCCTCTGCGCCGCAACGCCCTGCGGCAGATAGACCGGATGCTGGTAGCTGAAGCTGCGCAGGATCCTGCGTTCGTCGATGGCGCGCCGGTGGTTGAGTGTCACGAGAAACCGCACGGGCGCGTCGAGCGACTGCAGCGTACTCATGTCATAGGTCAACGCCACCGGCTCCTGCGGGTCGGCGAGCAGGTGATAGTTCCACGCGGCCCGGGCGAGCGGCCGCTTCGGCAGCAGGCTCTCGTCGGTGTGCAGGATCGCCTCGTTCGACGCGTAGGGCAGCGCCTGCAGAACGGCGAGTTCAGCTGGTGACGGCGACTCGAGCAGCCGCAGCGCCTGGTCCGAGTGGCAGGCGAGAAAGACATGGTCGAACGTGTCGACTGCGCCACGCGCCGTGCGCACGAGCACGCGATCGGGCTGGCGGCGGATCGACTCGACCGGTGTCGAAAGCAGGAGTTTCGCGCTCGATGCAGCGAGCAGCTTGCGCACGTACTCCCGGGAGCCGCCGCAGATCGTCTGCCAGACAGGGCGGTCGTCCACTGAGAGGAAGCCGTGGCGGTCGAAGAACGCGACGAAGAACCGTGCCGGAAACTCGAGCATCGCGCTCGCCTCGGCAGACCAGATCGCGCGCCCCATCGGCAGAATGTAGTGCTCGACGAACTGCTGCGAATAGCCGCCCTCGCGCAGGTAGGCGCCGAGCGTCAGCGACTCGTCTCCCGAACCGACCAGGGCCTTGGCACGGGAATTGAAACGCAGGATGTCGGCGATCATCCGCAGGAAGGAAGGGCGCAACAGGTTCCGACGCTGTGCAAACAGCGAGTTGACCGACGTGCCGTTGTACTCGAGCCCGCTCCGCTCGCAGCTCAGGCTGAAGCTCATGTTCGACGGTTGCCAGGCGACGCCGAGTTCCTCGAGCATCGCGATGAAGTTCGGATACGTCCAGTCGTTGAAAACGATGAACCCCGTGTCCACCGCCCAGGACCTGCCCCCAAGCTCGACGTCCACCGTGTTGGTGTGCCCGCCGGGATAGTCGTTCGCCTCGAAAATCGTCACGTCGTGGTCGCGCGCAAGCCGCCACGCAGCGTACAGGCCGGCAACGCCGGCGCCGACGACCGCGATCCTCAAGGGGTCACCGCGGTGTGCGCCGCGCGAATCCTGGCAGGCACCTGCTTCAGGTCCCGGATCAGGCCAAGGGCGGCCAGCAGCCGCAGCCCGTAGTAGGTGAGATCGATTTCCCACCAGTAGAAGCCCTGCCGGGCCGATGCCGGGTAACGGTGGTGGTTGTTGTGCCAGCCTTCGCCGAGCGTGATGAGCGCAAGCAGCAGGTTGTTGCGGCTGTCGTCGCCGGTCTGGTAGCGGCGACGCCCCCAGACGTGGCAGAGCGAGTTGATCGTGTAAGTGCCGTGGTAGCAGGCCACCGTGGAGATGAAGAAGCCCCAGACCAGCATCTGGCCGCCGCTCGTGCCGAGCTCCGGCCAGCGTGCGTCGAGCAGCCTGCCGAGTGCCAGCAGCCCGACGGCGAGCGCGAACGGCACGAGGATGTCGAAGCGGTCGAGCCAGCGCAGTTCGGGGTAGCGCATCAGGTCGCGCACCCGGCTGAGGTCCGGCGCGAAGTGCCGCCGCGACAGGAACCAGCCCATGTGCGACCAGAGGAAGCCGCGCTGAACCGGCGAGTGCACGTCTTCGGGGCGGTCCGAATGCACATGGTGATGTCGGTGATGCGCCGCCCACCAGATCGGTCCGCGCTGGACAGCGGCGGCTCCGAGCAGCGCGAACGCGAACTGCACGCCGCGCGAGGCCTTGAACGTGCGATGCGAGAAGTAGCGGTGGTAGAAGCCGGTGATCGCGAACATGCGGAGCAGGTACAGCCCGACCGCCACGGTCACGGCCGCCGTGCTCACGCCGACCCAGACGACACCGAGGCACGCGAGGTGCATCGCTGCGAACGGCACGATCCGCGCCCAGTCCACGCGGTCGGCGCCCACGCCGCCGGAATCCGGCGCCGTCGATCCCGAGTCGAACCAGCGCAATAGCGTGCGCCAGGCATGCGCCGCGCCGCCGCCCCGGCCTCGTACTGCGCTGTCAGGAGATCTCACGCCGAACCCTTCAGTTCAGGACGTTCTTTGCGGACAACGCCGTGCCGTCCGAGTCGCCGAGCAGTTTGACTCGCAGGTCGCGGACGACGCTGCGCGGGTCGAGCCAGATCGCGAGGAATGCCGGCCCGAACTCCGGGTCGTCGATGTGACCGAGCAGCTGCTCCGCATCGTAGAAACGGGTGGCACCACCGGCCTCGACCACGGTCGTCATGTTCTGGCCTGGCGCGACGTCAGACCAGACGGCGCGCAGGCTGGCGAGGCGGCTCTGCCTCCAGGCAGCGTCACGCCCGAGGCGGGCCCAGGCCTTCTCCGTGATGCCCAGCAGTTCCTCCCGGGTGAATGACCGCTGGTACCAGAGGCTCAGCGCGACCGTCTGGCCCGGATCGAACCCCGCGAATCGACCGGATCCGGTCCAGAGACTGGCGTCATAGATGTCGAATCCGAGCCAGCTCAGCTGGCCGCCGCCAACCTTCTTGAACTGGGCTCTTTCGGGCATGGCCGCCGGCAGGCCGGTGGCGCCCTGCGCGACAGGCGCGATCGAGCCGAAGAGAAGCAGGCAGGACAGCACCAGCGAAGTGCGGCGAGAATTCGTGTGGTGCGGCATGGCTGGACTTTCGTCGCGCCACCCGTGCCGGATTCAGCCGGGATGCGCGGCTCACGCCCTGACCTGCGCATAGCCGGCCAGGGCCGCGGCCCGGCTCTGCTGCAGGTCGACGATGGGCGGGGGGTAATCACCCATCGCATCCGGGAGCCAGCGGCGCACGTAGCTTCCGTCCGGGTCGTGGCGCGCCGCCTGCAGAGCCGGGTTGAAGACACGGAAATACGGCGCCGCATCGGCGCCGCAGCCCGCCGTCCACTGCCAGCCGAGCGTGTTGCTGGCCAGGTCCGCGTCCACCAGGGTGTCCCAGAACCACCGCGCGCCATCGAGCCAGGGCTGGCGAAGGTTCTTGGTCAGCAGGGATGCCACGACCATTCGCACCCGGTTGTGCATCCAACCGGTCGTCCACAGTTCGCGCATTCCGGCGTCGACGATCGGAAAGCCGGTGCGCCCCTGTTGCCAGGCTTCGAGCCAGGCCGGGTTCGGCGTCCATGGGTAGCGCGCGAACCTTTCGTCCAGCGGTTCGGTCGCGGTGCGGGGGAAGTGGTGCAGCAGGTGATGCGCGAATTCTCGCCAGCCGATTTCGCGCAGGAAAGTCTCGGCCGCGGTCCCGCTCCCGGGCCGNCCGGGCCGATCGACCAGCGCGTTGCGGACCGCGGCGAGGCACTGCCTGGGTCCGATCTCACCGAAATGCAGGTGGGGAGAGATCCTCGAAGTGCCTGGCAGGTCGGGGCGGTTGCGCCCGGCGTCGTAGCTGGCCAGTGCCGTCGCGCAGAATGCCTCGAGACGCTGCAGCGCGCCTTCCTCCCCAGGGGTCCATGCCGCGGACAGCCCGGCGTCCCAACGGGTCGCCGGCAGCAGGCCGAATTGTTCGAGGGCGAGCCCTGCGCCGGGCACACGCGTCGAGGCAATCAAGGCGGGGGCGGGGCGCGGACGCGGCTGGCTGGCGACGGATGCGCTGCAGGAGCGCCAGAAGGGCGTGAACACGCGGTAAGGCGCCCCCTGTGCCGTNCGCGCNTTCCANGGCTCCACGAGCAGTGCAGCATTGTGACTCTCGGCATGGAGCCCGGCCTCATCCAGGCCGGCGGCAACNCGCGCATCTCTCGCGGCGATGGCGGGTTCGTAAAGTCGATTCCAGTAGACCTGNGTGGCTNCGGTTTCNCGGGCCACCGCGAGCAGCGCCTGCAGCGTCGGACCGCGTCGGAAGTGAAGCTCNGCGCCGCGGTCGCGCAGGGATTCCGCGAGACGCGCCAGGCTATGGTNCAGCCACCAGCGACTCGCTGCCCCGGGTTGCCAGTCGCCTTCTTCGTCGGGCGCGTGGATGTACAGCGCGACCACACGATCGGCCCGCTCGCAGGCGGCCGCTAGGGCGGGGTTGTCCGCCAGCCTGAGGTCCCTGCGGAACCAGACGATGACCGTCGAGCCGTCGCTCATGGCTTCACGGCCCGGCCGGAACGATGGGCACCGCGCCCGGCCGGGCCGTGCAAGTTCAGCCCGCCTGGGCGCGGAGCGCAGCGATGCGCGCCTCGATCGGCGGGTGGGTCATGAAGAAACGCTTCAACCCGCTGCCAAGACCGCCAGCGATGCCGAACGCGGCCATCTTGTCCGGCAGTGGCCCCGAATGACGCTGCTGGAGACGCTCGAGCGCGTTGATCATGTTCTGACGGCCGGCGAGACGGGCGCCGCCTGCGTCCGCGCGAAATTCGCGCTGCCGCGAGAACCACATGACGATCACGGTTGCCAGCAGGCCGAGAACGATCTCGGACACGATCGTCGTGACCCAGAACGCCGGGCCGTGGCCTTCCTCCGTGCGGAAGACCACGCGATCGACGGTGTGACCGATGATTCGAGCAAGGAACACCACGAAGGTGTTGACCACACCCTGGATCAGCGCGAGGGTCACCATGTCGCCGTTCGCGACGTGACTGACTTCGTGGGCAAGCACGGCCTCAGCCTCTTCGCGGGACATGCCTTGCAGCAGGCCGGTGCTGACGGCGACCAGCGACGCGTCTCGGCGGGCGCCGGTGGCGAAGGCATTGGGCTCCGGGGAGTCGAAGATTCCGACTTCGGGCATCCCGATGCCCGCTTCGCGCGCCTGTCGCTGCACGGTACTCATCAGCCAGGTCTCGATCGCGTTGCCCGGCTGGGCGATCACTCGCACGCCCATCATCCTTTTCGCCGTCCATTTCGAAATGGCCAGCGACACGAACGAACCGGTGAACCCGATGACTGCCGCGAACGCGAGAAGCTTGCCGAGGTCGAGATCGACCCCCTGGGCATCGAGCACGCTCTCCAACCCCAACAGGCGGAGCATGAAGCCCAGCAGCACGATGATGGCGAGGTTCGTGGCGAGGAACAGGAAGACACGCTTCATGGATCAAATACTCCGGGGTGGCAATTCCAGGGACCGGCCTGAACTTGGGGTCTCTGCCCCGCGATTCAAGTCCTTGCTCCCCGGCGGCGCATGGCAGGCGCACTGTGACCGCTTCGGAGCGCGCGGCCCGACGGTTTCGCGTCGCGGGGCCGGCGTGGTATAGCTGCCGGACAATGCATCGCAAGCGTCCGCAACGCCCTCGGCCGGTGCCCGAGGCTGCCGAGGGCAGCCGCCGGATCGAGGCGGCGCTGCGTGAGCAGCAGCGACAGCTGCGCGCCGCCGTGGTCCGCCTGCCGGATGCGGGCAGCGACGACATTCACGATGGTCGCGTGGCCGCCCGCCGCATGCGATCGCTGCTCAAGACGTTTCGCCCCATACTGGACGTGCGGAGCGCGCGCCTGCTGCGGGCCGACCTGCGGAGTTTCGCCCGGTCGCTGGCGCGGGTCCGCGAGGCCGACGTGCGGCGCGACCTGCTGATCGATCTGGCGGGCAGCGATCCGGCGCTGGCTGCGGAGGACGTGCAGCGCCTCGTCACCATACTGGACGACCGCTGCCTCGAGGCGAGATCCTCGCTCGCGCGTCACGTGTCAGAGCCGGGCTGGGCGGCGCTTGCGGCGGCGCTACAGAGCGAGGCGGCGATTGCCGACCTGCGCATTCGTCCGGACGCCACGTTGGGCGACGTGCTCGGCCGCGTAAATGACTCGTTGACTGCGGTAGTGCGTCGCCTCGACAGCGAGCCGACCGAAACCGCCGAGCTGCACGCACTGCGCCTCGCCCTGAAGCACGGCCGTTATGCACTGGATCCGGTGGCCGACGTGGCGCCGGATGAAGTCGGCCGGCTGATTCGCCGGCTGCGGGCGGCCCAGGATGGCATCGGCGAGCACCGTGACGTTGTGCTCACCCAGCACTGGTTGAGTTCCAACGAGCGCGCGCTCGGCGGCCACTTGACCGGACGCCTGCTGGCACTGCTCATGCGTCGAGAGAAGCGCCTCCGGGCACGGGCGGCGAGGCGTGCCTGCCGGGTCCTGCCAGCCTTCGGGCGCTGGCGTAAGGCGACCCACGCACTCAGGAAGGGAACGAAGAAAGGTCGATCGTGACCAGCAGCAACCCGCCGGAGTGAGGCTCCGTCCTGACGTCGCACCCGAACCGTTGGGCCCAGTCATGGATGCGCCGGTTCTCGGCGAGACTCGAGGCCTCGAGGCTAAGGATTCCGCGGGTCCGGGCGGCCGTGCCCAGGCTGCGCATGAGCTCGGTGCCGAGGCCGCGACCCTGCCAGTCGTCGGCGACCACGATCGCGCACTCGGCCCGATCGGACGTTGCGACGCGCGCGTAGCGGCTGACCCCGACGATCCGCTCGCCGCCGGGGGACGCGACGAAGGCGCCGATGGCCAGCGTATCCACGTAGTCGAGCTGCAGCAGCCGCTCCGCGTCCTGGCGTGTGATGCCCTTGCTGGTGTACTGCAGGCGCAGGTGCAAGGTCTGCTCGGATAGCCCCGCGGCGAAGGCGAGTTCCCGGTCGATATCGTCCGGGCGCAGGGCGCGAATGGTGACCGGGGTGCCGTCGGCTGCAAGCCAGGTTCGTTCGAGGTCGGCCGGGTAGTCAGCAGGCTCGGAGTCCGCGGGGACAGAGGTCGAGTCGTTCACTCCCGGTCGCGATACTCGTCGTCGTCGTCGTCGTAATCGTCGTCCTCGTCCTCGTCGTCCCAGTCCTCGTCGTCCTCGTCGAGTTCCTCGTCGTCAAGGTCGTCTTCTTCGTCTTCGACGGCCTCGTCGTCCGCCCAGCCCTCCGGTTCGGAGGCGAGTTCCAGGTCCATTTCGATCCAGACGTCGAGGTCGAGGTCCTCGATTTCCCTGTCCAGCCACTGGATCCGGACCAGTTCCTCGTCCGGGTCCAGCGAGAGGACCTTGAAGATCTCCTCGGTTTCGAGGTCTTCGTACCACTTGCCCGGTACCGGGTCGTAATCGCGGCTCACACAGGGGTCCTCGGCGGGGATGTCGCGAATCTTGGCCTTACGCGCCTGCGAACAACTATACGGGCGACCCGCAACGGCAGGCAACCGGAACTCACCTACGGTCGAAACCGCCGATGTCGCGTAAAATCCACCTGAAACAACGAACAGGAAGGTTCAGACCGTGTATTCCTATCGCGCACCGCTCCGTGACATCCGCTTCGTCGTTCACGACGTCCTCGACTTCGTCGATCACTACCGCACTTTCGGGCGCGACGACCTGAGCAGCGACCTGCTCGAGGGCATCCTCGAGGAGGGCGCCAGGTTTGCCGAGACCGTGCTGGCGCCGACCAACCGCATCGGCGACGAGCACGGCCTGCGCTTCGAAAATGGAAAGGTTCACGTGCCGCCGGGGTTCAAGGAGGCCTACGACCGCTATTGCCAGGATGGCTGGATCACCATGACGGCCGACCCGCAATGGGGCGGGCAGGGTCTTCCCGGTGGCTTTGCGCTCGCTTTCGGCGAGATGCTCTGCTCCGGCAACATGGCCTGGAAAATGTATTCGGGGCTGACCGAGAGCGCCGGCCTGACGCTCGCCTCGCACGGTTCCGACGAATTGAAGCAGCGATACCTGCCGAAGATGGTCTCGGGCGAATGGGCCGGCACGATGTGCCTGACCGAGGCTCATTCCGGCAGCGACCTCGGCATCCTGCGCACCAAGGCCGAGCCGCGCGGTGACGGCTCCTTTGCGATCACGGGCACCAAGATCTTCATCAGCGCCGGCGAGCATGACCTGACCGAAAACATCATCCACCTCGTCCTCGCCAGAACGCCCGACGCCCCCCCGGGAACGAAGGGCATCAGCCTGTTCGTCGTGCCCAAGAGGGTTCCGGACGCCGCGGGCAACGCCGGGGCCGCCAACGGAGTCACCTGCGGATCCATCGAGCACAAGATGGGCATCCACGCCTCGCCGACCTGCGTCATGCACTTCAACGACTCCGTTGGCTGGCTGCTCGGCAAGCAGAACGAAGGTCTCGCGTGCATGTTCACGATGATGAACCATGCCCGCCTGGGCGTCGGGCTGCAGGGACAGGGGCAGTCCGAACTCGCGTGGCAGGCGTCGATCGCCTACGCGAACGACCGCCTGCAGGGCCGCTCGCTCACGGGTGCCAAGCTGCCCGGCAAGCCCGCCGACCCGATCATCGTCCATCCCGACGTGCGGCGCATGCTGCTCACCCAGAAGGCGCTCGTCGAGGGCGGCCGCGTACTGTGCTTCCTGACCGGCCGTGAGATCGACAGCGCGCACCTGAATACAGACGAAGTCGCGCGCAAGCGTTCGGCCGACCTGGTCGCGTTCCTGACGCCAATCGTGAAGGCGTTCCTGACCGATGCGTCGATGGAGGTCACGAGCCTCGCCGTGCAGATTCACGGTGGTCATGGCTTCATTCGCGAGACGGGGGTCGAGCAGCTGATGCGCGATGCGCGGATCACGACGCTTTACGAGGGAACGAACGGCATCCAGGCGCTCGACCTGCTCGGACGCAAGGTCTTCGGCACCGGAGGCAAGAGCGTGCAGCTGATGACCGAGCGCATCCGCGAGGCTGTCGTGAAGTTCGGCGCCGTGCCGGAAGTCGCGCCGCTTGCGACGGATCTCGGCAGACGCCTCGACCAGTGGATCAAGCTGACCCAGGAACTCGGAGTGGCGGCGATGAAGGACCGCGAGGAAGTCGGTGCCGCGGCGAGCGACTACCTGCAGTTCTCGGGCTACGTCTGCCTCGCCTGGTGCTGGCTGGCCGCTGCCGGAGTCGCTGCGAAGCGGCTCGCGGAAGGCGCCGGCGACGCCGATTTCTACAACTCGAAGCTCGTGACGGCACGGTTCTTTTTCGACCGGCTGCTGCCCCGCGTGGATGCGCACGCCGCGGCTGCGCGCGCTGGCGCAACCGGACTGATGCAGTTGCCGGCCGAGCACTTCGCGATAGCATGACGACTGCGGCCGGGGCTGGCGCGTCTCGCCTTGCCGCGGCCCGTCGGGTCGTCGTCAAGATCGGTTCCGCACTGCTGGTCGAGCGGTCGTCGGGGCGCGTGAACCGTTCCTGGCTGGAGGCGTTCGCCGAGGACGTGGCGCGGCTCCGCTCGCGCGACCAGGAGGTGGTGCTCGTGTCTTCGGGCGCGATCGCGCTCGGCAGGCGGCAGCTCGGACTGCCGGCAGGAAAGCTCAGGCTCGAGGAAAGCCA
>PDVJ01000303.1_pt1 | contig 16017 bp, 12 predicted proteins | sample 1369811 | NCBI WGS metagenome assembly PDVJ01 (sample SAMN07795376, study PRJNA414565) | Alkali sediment metagenome, whole genome shotgun sequencing project. | reverse complement strand
ATAAAACATCAACGCACTAAAACCATTTTCTTCTAAATAATTTCTGACAACCTTTACATTTTCGTAGTCATCTGATGCATGAGATAAAAACACCCAGCCATTTGCTTTTTTTTCCCAATGTTTCATACTTTCTATTTCTGCCATCTGTCACCGCTTCTATTATTTACAAATGATGGAAAAGAATTATCAGGATTTATTTTATTTCTTCTCTCAAAAGCTTCATGTATCCACTTTTGAACTTCATTTGGGTTATTATCCCAATTATAAATTTTTGCAAAATCGCATTGGATATTGTCATATAGTCTCGGTGGCACTGTATATGGATTATATTTTGTAGTATCATTGCGAGGATAGCTAGGTAATAATATCCCTATCAATCCAGATCTAGAGCTATATTGAGTTTGCCGGATACTTGAGCCTATTTCCCAGTCCACATGCTTCCTTTGCCAAGTTTCGGAACCGATTAGGACAACCGTAACCGTTGAATCTCTTAAATACTCATCTCTAATTTTTTGTCTAATTGTTTCTGTTGCTAAATTAGAATCAATATCACCTATTTGGACAGATTTTGAAACCATTATGTCATATGTATTGGCAAAAAGATTTTCAAACTGATTCCTATAATATTGGTCATTAGCATGATGATAACTTACGAATACATTATGTCTCATTTTCTCTCCTTAACTTAACCATTTTGATAATTCAGTTGCTGTATTCTTTTGATAGTTATGAACCATCCACACATCTTTATCGTATCCTTCTAAACTGCCAAAAACTATTCTATTGTAAAGTCCTAAATACTCTTGCTCTAGCCATTTTATTTCATACCAATTCTCTCCTGATGGGAATAGTGCAATATCGTAATTATTCTTACTTCCATCTCCCAAACCTAATTCCCAAGGAACCCATTTACTATCTTTACTATTGGTGGTGACAAAAACAACCATGCGTTTAGATTTTTTAATTGTATCTTTTAATATTTCTGCTGTTTCTACTGAGGGAGGAGTAGGTAGTCTTTTATCACCTTTATCTATATATGGCTTTGCTCCATGATTTGTCAATATCTTTAAAACATAAGGTAAATATTCACTGTCTTTTGAAGAATATGAAATAAAAGTATAAGCTTGATAACTACTTTTTATCAAAGCACTTTCAAATACTTGTTTTGAATCATAAGTATTTTTAGTAGAATAATTTCTCATATCTTCAAAAGTTGTTATTCTAGGCATTTTTATCCTTTACTGTTATGTTGTGTAACCCTTTGAAAATTAAATATATAATCTCATATATATTCTTACTCTCGAAAAGTTTTTTATTCTCATCTACACTTAACCCATTATTTAACCCTTCAATTCCTTTTTCAATAAATAAATCATTTATACTTTGATAATTTATTTGATGCTCTTCGCCTTTATCTTTGTAATATTGATACAGAGTTTTGAAATGTTCATTTTTAGATTGATATTCAACACTGAATTCCTCGGGTGTATTTCCGTTAAGTAAATCTATTATTTTTTTAGCACCACCACCGAAACCACCTATTAAATATATTGGTATCCCATTCTCTAAAGCCAGGTAAGCCTCTTCTAAAACTCCCGGAAATTTCCCAGAAAAATTTTCGGTTTTACCACCAGCAACTACTTTTATATCCATTATAGAAGTCATCTTTTTTCTCATTTTAGTGAGAGTTTCTGCAGTGATATAGCTTTGTACGGGTTCAATTAAACTATTGATGTCATGTTTTTCATCTGGTGTGATTTCAATAAAATCCACTATATCCAATAAATCAGTTTTTAAAGCGTCATCAATTTTTTGATAATACGGATATGAATTATAATTCGTAACTACCGCATTTTTTGTATACTCTTGATTATAACTTTGAACCAATTGTGCAATTATTTCTGCAAAGTTAAACTGCATATCATATTTTATGTCTCCGCCATACATCAGTTGCATATCAAAAGCAAGAAAATATCTAGCTAATTCGACTATGAGGCTTCTGAGATGATATAGCCTCAGTCCGTATTCTTCAATATCTTGTGACTCTGATATAGATATTGCAACTTTTAAGCCTCTTTTTTGAGAATTTTTATTTAGATATGTCAATGGTGTATAGTATATTTCACTCTTATAACTATTTAAAATTTCTATCTCTTCCATACCGATTGGCGGGTCTGGATAAATAAAATTTTCGCAACCATTTTTATTTATAAGAGTCAAAAGTTCTGGAGTAAATGCAATTGGTGTAAAATCTTTTTCAAGTTTATTTACGGCTACAAATTCTTCTAAAGTATTGTGATGATAGTAATATCGTACTGTTTCTACCAAAAGACTTTTGAGTATTAATAAATAATTTTCATCAGAAAAGTCTGCTACTTTTACATTAGGCACATTTGCCATATATGGGAAGCTTCTATCTTCTCTCTTTTTTAATAAATTGACTACAACAATAGGTCTATCGTATTTCTTTGCAAAAAGTATCTCTTTTCTACACCATAATCTTGTCGAATATAAATCAGTGTAATAAACCAATACTATTGAGTCTTTAATGTTTTCTTCCAGTCCATTTTTCCACTCAGTTGATTCCTGGATATTATGAGCATCAAAAAAACTGTCAAGTTTAGTCTCTGTTGAAATATAATGTTGCAAATCTTTAGCAATATTTTTTCCATCTACTTTTGCATGACTAATAAAAACTTTTTGTTTTTTATCTGTCATGCATTTGCAAATATAATGAGCTAGATTCAAAATCATAGTATCTAATGTATTGTTTGGATTATAGAGTTGAATAAGATTTTTATCATTAAAATAAGAGCTTAACTTACATGCATTTTTTGATATAGCAAAAGATACAATATTAAGCTCACCATCAGAAGTAATTAGACTCAAATCATTATTGTTTTTGTCAAGTAATAATTTATCATCAATCAAAATTACAACAATCTTTTTTTCATATGAATCTTCAATTCCAAGGCTTTTACTTTAACCAATCTTTTAAATATGTGCCTTCATTTTTATGAAAATCATGCACTATCCAATCAGTTGGACCACTGTTAATTCTACCTTTGACAATCTTTTTATAAATACCAAGATATTCTTGTTCAGCCCAATTCTCTTCCTTGCTGTTTTCAGCAGACGGCAATATGGCTATGCTACTATAGTCTTTTATACCATCTGCCAACCCTAATTCCCAAGGCATCCATTTACTATCTTTACTATTTTTTGTAGCGAATAATATGAACTTATCGATAGTGTTTATTCTATCTTTTAGTTTTACGGCTGTTTGATGATTTGTAGTATTTGGTAGTTCATTATCTAATTTATCAAGATAAACACTTCCTCCATAGTTTTTTAAAAAATTAATTACATATGGTAAATATTCTTTATCTTTCGATGAGTGAGATAAAAAAATATTTTTATCCTTATAACTTTCACTGCTTGCAACAATATTTCTAGATTCTTCAAAAGATATACTTCTTGCTTCTTTTTTTAATTCTTCAAATGTGATGTAGTTATTCATGATTTTTCCTTTTATATTCTTAAGTAAATTTTATTTTGCTCACTATTTATGTAAAATACAAACCGTTAGGTATTATTATTTTTATTGACTTAAGATGGACTGAATAGATTAAAAAGAGTGTAGAAGAATAGAAAAAGAGGTATTATCGAACCATAAAATAATCTCGATACACGCCAGGATTGAGCCCTGTCATCTCTTTGAAAAGTTTTCTAAATGCAGACGCATTGGTATATCCAACTAAATAGGTTATGTATTCAAAACTATCATTGGTATGTATTAATAGTTGTTTAGCCTTTTGTACACGTAGTTTTTGAAGATAGTTATTCGGCAATTCACCTGTCGCTTTACTGGATTTTCGTATGAGTGTTCTTTCACTGATGGAGATGACTTTTGACATCTCTTTGAGTGTGATAGAGGAAGTGTAGCTATCTTGCAACCATTGAATGAGAACATCTATATCTTTGTCATTATAGGTGGCGATCGAGGATAAATTCTTATAGTGTTGTTGACTGGTTCGTCCGGCATCAACTCCTAGATAATTAGCACACACATAGGCGATTTCAATGGAGATAAACTTTCTAACAACATACAAATATAGATCAATGTACGCTGTTACTCCTCCGGCGGTAATTATATTGTTGTCTTCAACAACGATTTTGTCGATTTCGAGTTGTATCTCCGGGTAGTCTGGCCTCATTTTGTGTTCAATGACCCAATGGCTTGTCGCTTTTTTACCTGCAAGTAACCCTGCTTGAGCTAATACATAAGCTCCGATGCATACGGAACTGATACAGTTGCTTTTACTATGCATGAGATTTAACCATGCCAATAAAGCGGGGCTGGTATCAAATTTATGTTCCAAATCGATTAACGGTGGAACAATGATCAGATCAAAATGATCTTGATCATTGAAGGGGATACTCTCAAAGCCAATATTAATATTGAAATTGCGTATAGATTCACTGGCATGGATAATTTTTGCCTCAAATTTTTGTGCCAATGCATGTTCATAATTGACTATAGCCACTGTGATTGGTTTACGAGTAGGAGAATCCATACTATTATTTTTGAAATATCAATGCACATTATGACTAAGACTCGTATAGTCAACAAGCGTCATTTTTAACAAAAAAGATGGCATAAATGACATATAGTGGATTTTAATTGCATAATGTACGTTCTGAAATAGCTCAGTATTTTGGTACATGATAAAAATAATAATTATTTAATACAACTCAGATTAATATACTAAACGGTTTGTACTAATAGTTATATTATGAGGAGCGATTACAAGAAACAAGTATTAGTCATATCCATGATTGCTTTGATCTTCGGAGGTTGTGTCAAACAACCCATGTCGACATCGTTGACCAAACTAGGAAGTGTTTCCAAGGCAAGTTATGGGCACAGAGGGATTCCTGTCATGCAATCAATCTCTATCAATGGCCTCGGCTCGGGAGACGACATAGGTACCATCACATATGACCCTGATCGGGACAGCTGGAGAAAATGTTTTGACTGGTTCAGTGAGTTTCCCGACATGATGGCACCACGGCTAACGCTTGGAGATTCGTATGTATTACATAGCTGGTCAGAAATGTCGTCTCCAATTACAAATGTCACGCAAATCAAAAAATCTCTTCTCGATTATCAAAGACAATTGACGGAGTATTATCGCATTGAATTAAAACATAATGTCCTCCAACAAATTGTATCGAAAGCGAATAGTGAAAACAACACATCCAATTCAATAAAAGCACTTGTGCGGGCAAATTACGTTGCTTCAGATTCCAATTCATCAATCAATGATACATTAAAAGAACTGCAGAACAGGGCAAATGAGCTTCAAAAAGAACTCAATACATCCGTTGCGAGCTTTAATACTGCCGGAGTATTAATATCCCGATGGGAAACATCAAATAATCATGAATCAACATTGAATGCTGCTGATTCTGCACTGGATACCTCGACTGAGAAAGAAAAAAAACTGCAAGGTTTTGTAATACTCGGCGAACCGCATATATGGACCCTTTATTTTGGTCAGGATTACAATGTAAGCACACCAAAAAAATTAGCAAGTGATATTAACCATGATCATTTTTACATTACCCATTATCAGCTTCGGGCCAAATACATTGCTTATGCGGAATCATCGTATCAATCATTGGCAATAGCACTGGATGCTGACGTATCCAAATTGGTTCAGGAACTCAGTGGAATAAACGGTATCTCAAAAATGGACATTCAAAACTTCGCAGACGAACTAAAAATCAAACTATCATCGGCTTACGGAAGAATCGCATCCAATACAGTCGAGGGAGTTTTATTGGCCAACCATTCCGAAAAAGTTTATCTTCATAACCAAAACAATCCAAATTGTGTTTTTAAAACACTGGATTTTAATTCAACCCTACCAATTATCAGCTCCCGCATTTCACTGAAATTTTTCGAAGAAGGCAAATGACAATGAGCAACCGCCACAAAGTATTTATCAGCTACCATCACAATGAAAATGAACACTCTTGGAATCAGAAAGACAGTGATTATCGTGACCGTTTCGAAGAAACGTGTAGCCAGGCTCTTTCGATATTATGATCTCGAAAGCAGTACAAGACGGCGATATTCCATCTGATTCGTCGCCGGATAATACAATCGAATTATTCGAGATAACTATTTGAGAGGCTCTACTGTTACTGTCGTATTAATCGGTAATGATACGTGGAGACGTAAACATGTAGATTGGGAGATCTCTTCATCGCTACGTAATACGCAGTATAACCCTCGCTCTGGATTAATCGGAATATTATTGCCAACATTTAATTCAAAAGAGTGGAATTTTGGTAGTTTAAGAAACAATCATCATACAGTTGAAAACCTCCCTTACTATTCTGTTGATAAAAGTATGTTTCCTGAACGATTTGCAATGAATCTCGATAACGGCTTTGCAAAACTCTATGATTGGTCTGAAAATCCTTATGAAATTCAACAATGGATTCATAACGCGTTCGAACGGCGAAATAAGATCGCGCCGGATAATTCGCTTCCGATGTTTAAAAGAAATAGGTAAAAGAATAAGAATATTATAGAAATAAAATTAAGGAAATACAGTAATGGTGGCAGTTTCATTTACGAAGGCTAATGAATGGATAGCAAATGATATCTACAGACATTTAGAACGTCTTGGTATAAATGCATATGTATATACTATTAAGCCAGATAGTGTACATGATTTGACAAAAGAATTAGAACAAAAATATATTCGATCTGTTTTAAATGTTATTGTCATCTCCCCAGAATATATTGACAAACTTAAGCAAACTGATTCATTTATTCATAAAGAGAATAAAATTATTCAAGAACAATACAACATAAATTCAAGGTCGATATTTTTGATTTCAGAAGATGGGTTATTACATCCTAATTACAAATTCACAACTACCTTTAACATCAATGATCTTGGATTAATTCATATTGCAGAAATGATACAGACACAATATATCAAAAACTATCAGTTTAATACTGAATGCATTTATGATATGGTCACGCATCCTTTTTGTGCACAACATCGTGGTCAATTGTCTCCATGCAAATTTAGCATTATTAAAGATGCGATGAACTCCAAAAATAGTGTCATAGGCAATAGATGGCGAAAATATGGTGACATAGCCGTAAAAATAATAGATCATCGTATTCAAGACAATGACCTCGTTTTTCTTATACCAAGTGGCAAAGTGCCAACACATTTAGTTCATACTAATCTTTTAAACCATAATAATGCAGCTCGTTCAATAAAAAAAACTGCATCTATCACGTTCATAAGACATTATGAATCAGAAGAATTCATAGATGGATGGATATTTGAAGAAATTACTCGAGATGATCGTAGGTACAAAATGATTTATTCAATTCAGTATGATCAGTGGTTATACAATTACTTATCATCACATAATTGGAACAACTAGTGTTGGTTAGTAACTCTCATCAATGTGAATTGAAAATACCAATTTCTGAATGGTTGAAAAAATGAAAATATTTATCAGCTATTCCCATAAAGACGCTAAATATACAAGCAAGCTTTTAGACGCTATTATGAAACTCGAAAGAGATGGTAAAGCAAATATTTGGGTAGATCAACGAAGGCTAAAAGCAGGAGAAAGATTCGATGATGAAATCGAAAAGCAAATTGCTACATCAGATATTTTTTTATTGCTATTAAGTGAAAATTTTTGGGCGTCTGAATATATCCGAAACCATGAATTCCCTGCTATTCAGGAAAAATACCGTAAGGGCTCAATCAAAATTATCCCTATTATTTTGAGAGATGTTGCTCATTTGTTGAATTATGAGGAGATCAAGCAACACCTAGCCATTCCTCAGGGCAAAGCAATTGTTGATTTTAAGTCTCAATCAAAAATATTTAATCAAGTGTATGAAAGGCTGCGGGATTTGGTCGATGCTTCTTCTATCGAACATAATTTGCCACTCTTGCATTTGTGTAGAGAATCTTTGCAGTCATTGAATCCTTATGATACGTTTGAAAAACTATCATTTGATAGGATTCATCAGAACGAAGATGAATCCTATCACATACAATACACCAAGTATTTCTCATTTGAGCAAACACCATGTATGTATACGGTGGATTTGGTCTATTCAGAGTATGAACGGCAATTATTCAAAGAATATTTTAATAATGTCTTTTTTTTACCAAGAGCCCCACTGGCTAAACTCAAAAATCGGCTATTGGAATACAAAAGTATCAGTAAGTACGAAATATTAGACATATTGGCTACGCAAGAACATTCGCTATTTCCAAGATGTTCAAAAATTGAATCCAAAAAATACTATATAGCGACACAGGATAGCACTAATATACAAACCTGCTTATCGGATTCCACTGTTCGTAAAATTCTTGTTTTTGGTTCGGCAGGAATCGGTAAAACTTCCACATTGTCCCATCTAAAAACCATTGAAGAGAATATAGTTATCATTTACGACAGTTTTGGAGCCGGTACATATAAAGATATCGGTGAGAAACGATATACGAAAGAAGTAATATTAACCCAATTGATTAATGAATTAGCCATCATAATAGGGATCACCCCTTATATGAAAGATTTTCTTAGTGATGCAGAAGGGACGTTTATCCGTTATATGGATATTGCGTCACATCTGTTTCCAACCAAAAAGATCATATTTGTCATCGATGCTGCAGATAATAATATTGAAGCGGCACTCCATTTTAAAGAGGAACCTTTTATAAGAGAGTTATGGAATATCAACCTTCCTACGAATTGTTATTTGATTATGAGTGCACGAGGGGGGACTCGAAAAGAGCTTCTTCAGCCTCCTATATCTATTGATCAACTTGAATTAAAAGGGTTCGATCTTCAAGCTACTACACAGTTTGTACAAAGTGTATTTTCTAGTGCTGATGAAAATACTTGCATTCAATTTCATGAAAAAACCAATGGAGTTCCTCGGATTCAAAGTTATGTTTTAGAAAATACCGGAAATGATTATGGACGATTTGTTGCTTATGTCAACGATGCAGAAAAGCTCTCATTAGAACATATTTTTGATAATATATGGAAAAGCGCCATTGCCGTTATCGAACCGATAACGTTAGATCATTTGCATGATTTAATATGCTTATCGAGACCTGCAACTCTGAATGATTTTGCCGCTACTAGCAAAATATCGATCGAAAATACTCTCAAAATTCTCAATACGCTTTCCGGATTTCGATTAAACAAGGAGCATACGATCGAATTCTTGGATGAAGATTTTGAAACTTTTTTACTCGAACAAATTTCATCAGAACAAAAGTCGGATACGCATAAAAGAATTGCTGATAACCTATTGTCGATAACAAATGAAAATGAATATGCGGCCAAGAGTATTGGTTTTCATCTCAATCATGCAAATAGGCTTGATGCTTTAATAGAAATTGCTTTGAATGATGACGCAATAATATTATCAGATCGAATTGAAAGACAAGAGTGTTTGAAAGATCGTGTTACGAGAGCAATTAAAATGGCTTTTGCACAGGAATATTTTACAGATGTTGCCAAGCTGTTATTTAGAGCAACGGAACTTGCAAAATCGGATGATGCGTTAAACAACATTCTTCAGGAAGAATATTTAGAACTTATCTCCATTTATACCAATCCTGATAATGCAATACATCTCTTAACCGAATATCAGAGAGAGTTGAAAGCTTTTAATTATCACTGTGCCTATTTAATTGTTCATACAAACCCGGAAAGAGCATTGGAATACATTAAGCTTGGAGATGTATGGCTGAAGCGATATTTAGAGGATGAAGAAAACCATCATAATATATCAAAGGATTTACTACAGCCTTTAACTCTTTACGTCGGTGGAAGCTATGGTATTTATTCAAGATTATTGATGAAATGCCGGCAAAATTGTTATCAGACGTATTTCATAATGATCAGATTACACTATTCCAGCACATGCATCTTATCCATCCGTTTGTTCAGGCATTGTTGATAGTCAAAATGAATCATCTTGGATTAACAGTGCCCAAACGGATCATTCAAAAAGTGGCATTTTCGTTAAGAGATTTTATTAAAACACATCCTAATATACATAATGAACTTCACAAAAGCCGTCATTTATCTGAACGTGACGACGTGAATAAAATTGCTATCGACTTTATAGAACTAGCTGCTTTAAATGGAATAGGGAAGAGAACATTGTCTTCGATTTCACGTATAGCATCACTAAAAGATTTTCGATCTCTGCATGACCCTCATAATTTACGTTATTTTGAAGATACACTTTATGTCCTGGCTTTGTCTACACAACTATCGGGAAAACCCATCAATTTTGAATCAATTCTACATGAAAGTATCAAAAATAAAAAAAGTGATTATGAAAAAGAAACCGAATTAAAAAGAAAAAATGATTTGATCAATACGGTATTTCCGTGCTATGAATTGTTAGCTAAAGTCGTTATAGAAAGACTGAGCTATGAAGATATCAAAGAGACTTTGAATACTCTTTTAAAAACATCAGTTTCGTGGAATTATTATGGACATGAAACTTCTATAACTTCTGCTAGGGCCAGTGTGTTGAGCCGAATACTTGTACTCACCGATGCTCCTCATGAAGCTATGAAACAGTTTCTAAAATATTCAGAAAAAATCTATTTTAAAAATAAAATTGCTTCACAACTTTTGCATCATCAAGACAAGCGCTATGCATATGAACTGATAGAGATGGGTATCTCACAGGAGCTTGTGGAAATTAAACCGGCAAATGAAAAACTGGATACGTTTTTATCATATGCAAAACTTGTTAAAGATCATGATATTGAAAGGGCTAGGCACTACTTTCAGTTGGCATTGGAGGCGATCAATGAGTTTGACGATAATGCTTTCTACCTATATAAAATAATAGCCTCCTATACAGACTCTTCACTCAACTATCTGAGTAAAGAGCAAAAAGTTGAGTGGAGCAATCGGCATGCGATGCTTGCTGAAAATATACGAGATTATCTATCAGATTCGAAAGATCAATTAATTGGAAGCGCTTATCAAACTATTGTAAAACTGAATACGCCAATATCGATGAATGTAGCTTTACGATGGGATAGGGAAAAAATTCTTCGTTTAGAAGATAGTATGAATACATTCATGCAAATTCAAATAGACCAACCTCTTTTTTCTCCTGAACAAATCTTTGCATTACGATATTTTGTAAAAAATGCCAATGTCGTTAAAAACTTTATTTCTTTGCTTGACAAGTTAAAAACCGATAGAACACGGCTGATGAAGATTTTACCACCAATCAAAGATTTTATTCGTAAGCATCTCTCTTCTGATCAACAACTAGAGAGTGCCTTCGATGTTTTGGCCTGGCTGGAAGAAAATAAATTAGGTAGTCATATCATAGCGATAGAGTTAAGAGAATTTTGTCAATTTTATAGAGACATTGAAGGTAAAACGGATAGCCAAAATATAGGTATTTTTCCAAATTCTCAAGAGATTAGCGATTGGGAATCATTTTTTAACCCGTATGAAAATAATTTACTCATATATTTTGAGGAAATTATTGATTGTGTCAATTACCGGCAAACTAATACCGTTTTGATGGAATTAGCAAATCGTTTACATCCAGACGAAAGAATCCTTTATGTAGAAAAGCTCTGTGCTCCACAAGAACGGCACGATGCTTATAAATATGTCAAAGCCTTTTTATATTGTCTAGAACTATGGAGCAGTGATCTTAATGTCCATCGAAAGAGAGAAGAGTTTTTACATCAATATATACAATCAAATTACACTATCTTTCTAAGCTCTTTCTATTGCCCGGATTGTTTAGATCAATTTGCAAATTACCTTCCAAAATTGACAATTGCCAAAATCATTATTCAAGAGGCAGTGAAAAAGCCTTTTGCAAGCCCTTATTTAGAAACTTATGCTCGATTACTTGAACTTACAAAATATTTGATATCCGAAGAAGAATTTCCTACTTTAGTGCCAGTTTTTTTAACGAGGTTGGAAAATAGACTGAAGATCGATACCAAAGAAGCGTTAGTGCACACTGAAGTCAACGAGTCTGATGCATTCATTGTTTTTTTATATCAACTTATGGGTCACCCGGACAGACGAATTCGATGGAAAGCCATGCACACGTCACGTGAACTGATTGCAATCGATCCAAGTCTTATTAGTAAGTTTTGCGAACAATTATCGAATACGCAAGGATTCCCTTTTTCGGATAATCAAACATTTTATCCTATCGCATCAAAAGAAAGTTTGCTGAGAGTGTTAAACAGAATATCTTATGACATGCCTGGCGAACTAGTAAAATATTTACCTATATTGTCAGAAATCATATCGGATCGAAATTTCCCTCATGTTATTATTATCGCCATTGCAAAAAATATCATATGCAACGTTACTGCCAAAGATTCAGATGCGTTGCCTGAAAGCCAAAAAGAAGAGTTTTTACTAGCCAATGAGCCAAAAAGCTGCCATTTAAAAGATCGGTTCCATACACGCGGTTGGTACGATGAACAAAAAAACTGGCGGTATAAATTTGATACAACTGATACGATCCCTTATTGGTATAGTAATTTAAGTAGTATTTTCGATGTTGATATGCAAACAATCATTGAAAGAGCCGAATCTTGGATAATAGATCAATGGGGGCAGTCGGACGATATACGATTGGAGCATATTACTACATGGGAACGGGATGATTATTATTTACGTTCCCATCGTCATGGTAACCTTCCGACTATTGAAGAGCCTGCACGCCATATGGAATTACATGCTATGTATTTGGTAGCAGGCGAACTGCTTGAAACTCAGGCAGTAAATATTTCACGATACAGCGATGGAGATTATTGTGATTATCAGGAATTTATACAACGTTATTTGTCCATACAAAAATATTGGCCTTCCGAAATAAGAGGTGCAAAACCATTAGTTGCTGTGCTCTGGGGAAAATTTGATAAAGAACAAAAAATTGAACAGTTTGATGCACTTTTAGGTATCGATAATGCATTTTTAACACAGAGTGCCTCTTATAGTTCTAGCACAGAACAATACTCGGAAACGATCAATATTTCTAGTGCATTGGTTTCTTCCGAAACCGCGTCGGCACTACTAAGCGCATTACAAACAACTAAAGACCCTTATGATTTTAAAATACCCGATGAAGGGGAAGATCTTGAAATTGATGAAGACTATTTTCAATTAAAAGGTTGGATCCCATCGATTCGGGGAGATAATAATGATGATATCAAAGATGACCCTTATTTACATGGGATGTCTGCAGAAATTTATAAACCTTCAAAAGACTTTTTACAAGTATGTAAACTGAGGGCTGATGATTGTGGCACTGCATATTCAAATACTTCAGGAGAAGTTGTCATAGTTGACAAATGGGCAGATATTCGACAGGACAATTACCTTAGAGAACCGGAATCATCAGGTTATATGATGAATGTTCATCTCAATACGATGCTGTCCTATCTCCAATATAAAACTATGGATTTGATTATTGAAGTACAAGTTAGTACAAATACAAAAGAGAAAGAACGAGAAAATAAATATGCAAAAAAATCAAATATATATTTACTCCGAAAAAATGGAAGTATTGAAAAAGGTGAACAGCAAATTTTAGAAAAGGGAAAAGCACTTGTTTCAATTAATCATCTCGATGATAGTGTTGAAACACAAAAAAGATGGATTTGCCACTATCTTGCTGAATTGGAAGAAACAATTCAAAATGGTAACGACGTCAACGGTGAATTAAAAGACCGATATGAATATTTAAGAAAGAAATATCATATTGACACTTCGATTTTAGGGAAAACAAATGAATGAAAAAGAGATTATAGGCGCAGCTAAAGCCCTCAAAGATCGCCATTTTTACGAAGAAGCGCTCACGGTTCTGGAGAAGTTAGAGCCGACTCTTGAAGTCGGTTCTAATCCACATACGAAACTGCTCCGTCTGCGTACCGAATGTTACTACCAAAACCGTGATCTACCTGGGAATATCCGCTTTACCAAAGCGCTATCAATTCTGGAAACTCTGGACCCAGACGACGGGGAGAGGCAACGGCTCAAAGGAGCTATTTACAAACGCAAATATCAAAGCGGCAAAAATCTCGAAGACCTTTATCGCGCTATCTCATACTACGAAAAGGCGGCACAGGACGTTGCCGAAGATGAGGGCGGTCAATGCGGTATATCTTTACTTTGCCTTGATTGCCCATTTAGATAATGCCATGGATACTGAGATGCAGCAGATGTACGAATCCAAGATAGAGCAAATCGTCACCAATGCGATCACACATCTAGAAAACACCTATCCAACCCCTGAAAGCAGACAGGTTAAAAATCGAGAGTGGATTTCACCCACCCTCGCTGAGCTTTATCTGAGCCGATACGACTATGAAAAATGCAATGCCTATCTCCGTGAAAGCCATTTTGTTGAAAACGGGAAAGAATTAATTGAAGAATTGATTCGTACACGTTCGGATATTATCGTGGATATCCGGGACGAAGTCGTAAAAGCAATCAAGGTCGACTTCCACATTGATCGCAGCCGTTTCACGACCATCGAACAGCTGATCAAACTGTACGATCTTCTTCCAAACCATCGCGCAAAAAACAATGATGATTTTCTTCACGCCATTTTCCGAAGAATGCCGGAAGAAGCGGAAATATATAACATCATTCATTCCGTTCGCATCGGAAAAGTTGGCCTGGCACTCTCCGGCGGAGGGTTTCGGGCTTCCCTGTTTCACATCGGCGTATTGCATCGTCTGGCGGAACTGGATATTCTCCGTCACGTGCAGGTCATATCGAGTGTATCGGGCGGAAGCATCATCGCGATGCACTATTATCTCAAACTCAAACATTTATTGGAACATAACGATAATTTCTCTCTTGGAAAAGAGGAGTTTATTGGGCTTATCAGAGAGGTGGAAAAAGAATTCATCAAAGGGGTTCAAACCAATATTCGGATGCAGGCTTTTGTAGATACTGATGGTGAACTGACAGAAACGCTGGGACGTCTGTATGAAAAACAGCTATTTAGTCAAACAGGTGAGCTTCCAGATTCAATGCACGGGTTGTATATTCATCCAATGCTGGATGGAGAACCTAAAAAGTCGTTCAAACCTCATTTTAATAATTTCGAGCTTAAAAACAAAGTCCCAATTCTAATTATCAATGCTACTTCACTCAATAATGGACATAATTGGCGCTTTACCGCTAGTGGGATGGGGGAGGTTCCCCATATGTACGATATGACTATCGATAAAAACAAAATCTATGAATACACCCGATACGAAGATTTCCCGCATGAATTTCAAAAAGTTTCTATTGGAAAAGCGGTGGCAGCATCATCGGCCGTACCGGCACTATTTGATCCGATCGATATGGGGAAACTTTACAATGAAACAGATACTATCAAACTATGTGATGGAGGAGTTTATGATAATCAGGGAATAGCTGGATTGATGAGTGAAGAATGTGACATCATTATTACCAGTGATGCTTCTAAACAACTTTCTGAACAACATGAACCCTCTGATTTTCGATTCGATGTTGCTGCACGTGTTCAGGATGTTCTTATGAACAAAACACGCGATAGCGAGATCAAGATTGCCAAAGAGCTTAGCCGGGCAAATCGGATCAAAGGACTCAGTATTTTGCATTTAAAAGATTGTTTTAAAAATGAAATTCTTAAGCCTAAAAATCAAACAGAACAACCCGAAGTCAATAAAGAAGCTCCCTGTACAAAGATCAATTTATTTGATACGTTAGACAGAGATGTTCAGTTAAAACTAGCCAATATTCGCACCGACCTCGACGCTTTTCATGACCTCGAAGCACACTCTTTAATACAGAGTGGATACGAAATTACATCTCATTGGTTCGCGACTTATGGTCAGGATCAAGCTATATGGGATAACTTTGAGCGTAATGCCAAAAAAATTAAAAAGT
>PDVJ01000302.1_pt1 | contig 16018 bp, 9 predicted proteins | sample 1369811 | NCBI WGS metagenome assembly PDVJ01 (sample SAMN07795376, study PRJNA414565) | Alkali sediment metagenome, whole genome shotgun sequencing project. | reverse complement strand
TTCGTTGTTACTTGCGTTATCAGTGGCAACGGTGCAGACTTCAAAATACCCACCATGTTGTTTTGAGTTGCTTGTGAAATTGAATTTCCAGTGTGGTGATTTTTTAGTAGAATATGCGAAATAGACCCAGTTCCCTGTAAATTTCCCCGTAGATGAATAACGATAGTATAGTTCCACCTTTTGTATACCACTGGCATTGGTTCCATTATCAAAGGATGTAGCGTTTATCCATATGAATTTTACAGATGCGTTATACCGCGGTTTCATTGATGATTTTATGACATAAGAACTTGGAGGGTTGATATCTCCTTTTTTTTCGAAGGATTTTGTTGCAGTGTTTCCCGCGAGGTCTTTAATGCTGAATATGATGTGATTTAAGGATGTAATATTAGCATAATCAGGTATTGCAGAAATATTTGCAGTAATATTTTGTACCTGCGTTGTCCCATTTGTTCCAGAACATCGAGCCGAAAAGGTGTTCGAAATTTTTGTATTATTAAGGATATATTGGAGAGTATATTGTGCTGAATTAACAAGCAATCCCGTGTCATTATCCTTAACTTTGATGCTAATCCTAGGAACAACAGTTCCATTAATAAATGGTGGAGTGGTCGAAGGGTATAGATATGGCGGAATAGCGTCTTTCGTAAAGATTATTTTCCAACTAAGGAGACGAGGATTATCAGTGGAAATGTTTTTAGTTGTGAAATCCGCTCGTAATAAAAGAGTCCGGGGAAGCGTTATTGGAAGTACAGTCCCATTTTGTAAATCCCTGAGAATATTATTATTTTCATCAAGGAGTTTATATGTAATGCCACTTATCGTCTTATTATATATCGCATATGCATAAAATCGATTCCACGAAAATGACCCAGGCAGTTTAATAGGAATGGATGTTATACTCCCTTCTATTTGTGTTGAGGGAGCCTTGTATGACCCAATACTATACAAGTGACCGTCTTCATCTGCAACAAAGAGCAATCCATTTGATACAATAGGAGAACCAAGAATTGGGCTATATTGGTTTCTCCCACCCCCAATTTTATAAAATGTAGTAAAAGAAAACCCTGTTTTTTTACCAGTCGCAGCAGTGAGAGCGATAATTTCTGAACCATCCACCGAGGGTGTCCCTATATATATGTTGCCATTTGCATACACAGGAGAAGAAATCAAACTTTGGGGTGAAAGAATCATAGAACGAATATATACCGATTGAGACCAAAGTTCTGTACCATTTGAGGCATGAAATGCAAAAAGTGTCCCATCTGGGGATGCAACATACAAGACATCGTCAAATATCGTTGGAGTTGAATCGCCTATATTTTTAAACTGTTGAATGGAGCTACAAATCGTTTTATTCCAGACACTATCCCCGTTTGTTAGATTCAGCCCATAGATATTTGTTTTTAACGATCCAAGGCTTTGTGAGGTAGCGATGACAAACACCATGTTATCATAAATCACAGGTGAAGTATGACCAATGGCACCGATTTTTTTACTCCAGAGTGGTGTTCCATCGAGGCTGAATGCAAAAAGACTTTGGTTATTGGAGGAGTCACATCCAGCGATAACAATATCAGACGAAAGAGATACTGCAGGGGTTGAATAACTCGGTGCTGACAGCTCTTTTTGCCATGTACTATTTCCAGTTTCTAAATCTAGAGCCAATAACTTATTGTTCGTATATCTATTACTTTCATCAATGTAAGCACCATTATCGCCACCCCATGAGGTGATGAAGATTTTATCCCCAGCGACAACGGGAGATGAGAAGTAACAAATTGCAGTAATACCATTTGAAAAATCCCATAATGGGGTTTTCGAAATATTCTCTCTTCGAAGGGCGTAAATATGATTTATGAAACCGCCCTTATCCATTTGCCCTGTTGCTATGATAATTTTGTCTTCAGTTACCGCAGGTGAATTAACAATGTCATAATCAAAGTTATGGGACGAGGTGCGATTTTGAATAGACTCCCTGCTTATTCCCGAAGCAAGTTCCATGTTGTATTGATAAATAGTTCTGCTATTATTCGATACAATGTAGACTTTTCCATTTCCGATGACAGGGTTACGGAATCCACCTCCAACATTTTCATCGTACCAGTATAATGTATCAGTTGATGAAGGACCTGATGCTATTGTTGCTCGGTTGTTTTCTGAGTTGAATCCAAACATTGGCCATTCGCCTTGTATTTTTGAGATAGTTATTATGCTATTCGCGATAAGGACCTTATTTTTTTTATCTACTCTATAGGAGGTATTAAATGAATCATGCCATTGACCTGATTCTTGCCAGGTTATCGCCCAGTTGAATATTCGTGGGGTGATTATGGGTGAATTTGATTTCATTATTGCTTTAATCTTTAATTTATCAAAGGGTATTGCATTTAGATAAACGGGTGGATGAGTAAATCCATTGGAGTTATTACTTTCAGGATTATTCAAAAAATATTTATCCGGAACTGGAACATATTTATTACTACTATATTCATAGAGAAGCTGGTATCTAATTGATGCTTCCTCATTTTGATAATCATCCCAGGTAAGTATTTCCCAGTAATATCCATTAAAATGAGGTGAGATATCTTTTGGAATGATAGGGTTTTTTGTCTCTAAATATCCTCCTCCAATTGTTTTAAATCCCTTTTCACCCGTCGAATTAAGTTGAATATAATCGGTCGAGAGAGAACAGGGTGATAAATGAATACGGTTAAGGGATGCGACAACACAGATATCAATATAGTTCTTCGCATCTAATGCGTATGCAATATCACCATGGGTTATATTCCGAGAAAATCTAAGATTATTTCCACCAATTTTTATCCCAAGATTTTGCCATGCACCATTTATGAATCTACTTGAATTCCAAAAATAGAATTTAATTTTTGCATTATCAGTTGCTTTTCCATACCAAGAAACACCAATCTTGTCAATAACGTCTGCAGTGCTAAGCAGTTGAAATCGAAAATGTTGAATGACAAAATGGTTTATCCATGTAGCATCCCATGTTGCATTTTTTTTATTCAATGTCTTAATATTACCAATCATACTTTTATCAAAAATGAATTCTTGGGAGACGTGAGATATTGGAGAAAATAGGTTCCAGAATGGAAGAAAAAACATCGTTCTATAGGAGTAAGCATAATGATTAAAATTATCAGCAAAATCATACGGCCGGTAATTTACAACATTTTTTATTAACTCTATAGACCCATTTACACGAGTAGTGTTATTAAGTGTAAGACCCGTTGAATCATTAAAGGTATCTTCCCATATTCCCTCCCCACTATCCATTATCGGTAATGCAATAACATTTGGAAATAATACTCCCATGAGCAATATGAAGATAAGAGCTGTTATAATCGATTGTCTAATCGTAACTTTTAAACGCATGTTTTATCTCCATATATAAATTTTTTTTATTTATATTACTTCTGGCTTTTTAAATCCTTTGGGATGTTGTTTTAAATATTAGTGATATCTTATGATATTTTTATACCAAAGGTTTATATATTAGTTTTGGAACTGTTTTTTGATTGAGTACATCCCAATTTGTTATCTTCTTCTTCCTTAAAAAGTTTATTCTTTAACGACTTAAAAAAATATAACTCATCACTGGACTATTAATTGAATGTCCATTACATTCGTTCCTGTCAACCCAGTCTGAAGACTATCACCTAAAGCAAAGAAAAAAGCATAGGAGTTGTTTTCTTTTAAAAAACGAGAGGGATTCAGCTTTTTTTTCAGTGCACGAGCAAGTGTAAAACCATCAGCGAGAGCACCAGCACCAATGCTATTCCCATCGATTCCATCGGTAGCAAACGAAGCGATAACTGCATCGGTGCCTGCAATCTCCTGCACACAACTAAGCACTAATTCTTGATTCCGTCCACCAATGCCATTCCCACGAACCCTCACGGTTGACTCACCACCGATGATAAATGCAGCAGTTTCTTTTGAGAGACTCTTCTTTACTCTGTCGAGTACATATCTGCCAAGAACCCTCGCATCTCCAGTCATTGACGTCGACAGAAGTTTTGCCTCATACCCAAGCTCTTTTGCTTTCGCTATAGCACATTGGCATGCACGTTCATTATTTGCTATGATAAAATTAAATACTGTTTCAAACACGGGATCATTTTCTTTAAGAGTCTCAGAAATACGCCCAGCGATTCCTTCTGTGATAACTGTTCTTACCACTGCTGGAATAGTCGTCCAAAGCTCATATTGTTTTAGGATTTCTCTTGCATCAGAAAACGTAGTCGGATCAGGAGACGTAGGACCAGAGGCGATCGAAGAGATCGGATCATGCACAATATCGGAGACAATAAGGGAGATGATCACTGCTTTTGTATGTTGGGTAAGTTGTCCACCTTTTACTAAAGAAAGATGTTTCCGAATTGTATTCAGTTCATCAATGCTTGCACCGGAACGTAAGAGCAAATCGATCGTTTTTTGTAGGTCATTGAGTGGAATACGAGGCTTACAGAATAACGCAGATCCGCCACCAGATATGAGGACGATCACGCAATCGTTCTCACTACACTGGCCTAAGAGATCAAGGACTTTTTGCGCACCACGGATACTGCCTTCATTCGGAAGAGGATGTCCCCCAATAATAACCTCTATTGAATGATTTGTAATTATCGCAGATGGATCATTGGTTATTACAACACCTTTTGTTACAGTCACCGCATCGCAGACTGCTTGTGTCATACCCACACTTGCCTTACCAAAACCCACAACATACAAATGATCAAAAGAGGAAAGGTCAATAGTTTCCGATGCAAATACCAGCTGCGTGCCGCAAAAGACATCTTTCACAACACGAGAGGGTTGTACTGCATCAACTGCAGCAGTCAGCATATCAAGGACATCCTTTCGTTTCTGCTGAAGCACCGGTGTTTGACCATTCAAGACCAAATTATCATAATTCTTAAACAACATACTTCCAACAAGTTGTCGCATCAGATTTCGCCGCATCTTCCGATCGCTGGAAAAACCTTTCATCATCCGCTTGGTCATATTATAATATTTCAGCACCTCTTTAACATCCTTATTCTCCACACCAGAACCCCTAGCGATCCGTTTTATCCGTGATGCCTGGATAAGCTCCGGGTTCTCTCTCTCCTCATTTGTCATTGAATCCATAATAATCCGGAATTTCTTCAGCTTATTCTGCGTCTCATCCATATCTACATTTTTCAATTTCCCAGACATACCGCCAGGAAGCATCTCTGCGATCTTCGACAACGGACCCATCCCAGAGATCATATTCATCTGTTCATACATGTCATTCAGATTGAATTTGCCGGACATGAGTTTTCGCGCAGTTTTCTCCGCATCCTTTCCTTTTAGGCTTTCTTCAGCACGTTCTAGCAAGGATTTAATATCACCCATACCTAAAAGTCGTGAGATAAAACCAGAGGGATCAAACTTCTCAAAATCAGCGGCATGTTCACCAGTTCCCACAAACACGATTGGTGCACCAACCTCAGCAGCAGCACTCAACGCACCACCACCTTTGGCTGTCCCATCAAGCTTCGTCAGAACAATACCGGTGATACCAATTGCCTCATTAAAGGCTCTAGCCTGTGGGCCAGCCTGCTGACCCATTGCTGCATCCATCACCAGAAGCTTCTCATCTGGTTTAATCGCCTTAAAAATATTCTTCATCTCAGAAATCAAATCATCCTCTAGTTTATGACGTCCGGATGTATCAACAATAATCACATCAGCGATCCGCTTGAATTTATTAAGACCGTCCTTGATGACATTCACCGCATTTTTCTCGTTTTTATCCCCATAGAACAAGACCTCGACTTGCTCAGATATTTGCTTTAATTGTTCGTAGGCTGCTGGACGGTGAACATCACCAGCAATCAATGCAGGCCGAAGCCCTTTTCTCTTAAAATACGTGGCCAACTTCCCACAACTCGTGGTTTTCCCTTGACCGTACAACCCAACCATCATGATGACCTGCTTTCGGATCGCAAGCTCCCGTGACGCTCCAACAATACGAACCAGCTCATCGTAGACAATGTGAATAACATGCTCCCGGTTCGTCATTCCTGCAGGTGGTTTTTCCTCAAATGCACGCTGCTCAATTTTTTTGGAGAGCTCAAGAACAAGTTTGACGTTGACATCTGATTGTAACAATGCTCGTTGGATGTCTCGTACGACTTCTTTTACAAGCTGCGCATCGACATGTACCGCGTTTGCGATTTTTTTAATTGTTCGTTTCAGCGAATCTCCAAGATTATCAAGAACCATAGGAATCTTATTTGTGACATAGAACAAGGGAGATTAAAAGGTATCGTCATTTGGTTTTTCCAGACATTTTCCACAAATATATATACAATTATCGATATTGAGTAATCGAGGATGATACAAAATGAATACCATAAAAAAGCTCATTGGAGTAGTAATAGTAAACCTCTTTCTTACTTCGAGTTTTAGCGGATGCGTTCAGCAACCAGGACCCGGCAGTAATATCATTATTATCCCTTCTGTAAACAATCTACATTCAGATAACCCAAAATCTATGATAGCATCATATTACTCTTCTGAAGAAGTAACAATCAATGCGCAGACGCCGCAATACAGTCTTCCTTTAGATTTCTCAACAATCGAAAATTTTAATACTGTTGATGATGTATTCAATCTTACGAATCAACAGAAGGAACTGCTGAAAAACAACGGATTTTTTGTCAGAGATTTAGGCGAAGAGAATGATACGACTGGACCATACACCTATTTAAAAAATCATGACATCCCTATTTTCGTCACCTCTGATACACTCCTGCATCTCTATCATATTCTGTTTGATCAAACATTGAAAGGAATCGAAGAGCGGGAATTTTTCGACAATATTCTTGACCTCAGCAAAGCATTATTTGATAAATCAAGACAAGACTACGATACAATTTTAGATCCTGATTTAAAGGAAGCAGCTAGACGAAACGTTGGTTTCTTTGGCGTCACCTTATCTCTTTTACATGCACCAACAGATCAATATAACAATTCAGAGAACATAAAAACCGTTTCATTCTCCATTCCTAACTACATCAGCGACAATGTAACCGAAGAACTCTCCTTCATCGAAGCACATAAGGGGTTCCTGGATAGCCCGATCTTCCATTACACAGAGGATTACTCTCAATACAAACCCCGTGGACATTACACCCAATCAGAAAAACTCAAACGATACTTCAAAGCGATGATGTGGTACGGGCGAATCGCGTTCTTACTACGTGGTAGTGATATAATAAGTGAAAAAGATGCGAAAATCGCGACTATCCAAGCATGCCTCATCTCAACTGCATTGCCTTCTCTCACAATAAACGATGAACCTCTTGAAAAACTTTGGCAGAGAGTCTATGTCGTTACCACATTCTTTGTCGGAACCGCTGATGATCTCATCCCGTTTGAGTATCTCACTAGCATCAAAACCGTGTTCGGAACACAGTTCAACACCACAGAATTTACAAATGAGACAAAAATGTTTGACTTCTTGGGAACATTAGCACAACTTCGAAGCCCACAAATCTATGGGGGGACAGGGAACGTTGGAATTCAACCGCCATTTACAAAAGAACAACTCTTTGAGGTACTCGAAAAAACAAAGGGGATGCGATTGATGGGTCAGCGATTCATTCCCGATTCATATATGTTTCAAAATTTAGTTTTCCCAACCACTGGCCAATACACAGGCGATGGAACACCATTTACTTATGGAATGGGACAACGAATCATGCCGCGAGGGCTTGACATCATGACACTCCTTGGTTCAACAAGAGCACGGGAGCTCCTCAATGCCGAGGGTGATACACAATATGAATTCTATGACCGGCAGATAGAAAATCTCTCAGCAAACTTTTCTTCATTGAATGTGACTGAATGGAATCGAAACTTGTACTGGAGCTGGCTATACACTCTGAAGCCACTGCTCAACAAGTTTGATACAAAGTATCCCTCATTCATGCAATCTAACGCATGGGCGGATAAAGAGCTCCAAACAACGCTTGCATCATGGACGGAACTGAGACATGATACGATCCTGTATGCAAAACAGAGCTATACCCCGAGAATTACATCCATTCCACCTGAGGAGAAACCTGTTGTTGGTTATGTCGAACCAGTACCTGAGTTTTATGCACGGATACTTGCGCTAACAAAGATGACAAGAACAGGGCTCACCGATCTTAATGTTTTGAATCAAACAGAAACGAATCGTCTATACAATTTCGGAGTGGTACTCGAACGATTACTCAATATTTCAAAGGATGAACTCGAGGGAAAAGAACTGACTGATGACGATTATACGTTTATTCGAAACTTTGGTGAGCAACTTGATAGTATTGTCACCGGTGTGAATAACCAAGGAAAAGAAACCACCATTATCGCTGACGTCCACACCGATACGAATACTCACCAGGTGCTTGAAGAAGGTGTTGGTTACGTTGATCTGATTGTCGTTGCATATAAATGCTCTGATGATAGAATCATTTTAGGCGCAGGTCCGGTGTTCAGCTACTATGAATTCAAACAACCAATGTCGAATCGTTTGACGGATGAGCAATGGAAACAACAGTTGGAGAACGGACAACAACCAGACCGACCTTCGTGGACAAGTAGCTTTGTTGCTGAATAAATAGTTAGACGTATAATTTGAGAGCAGGGATTAACCTGCTCAAATCTTTCCCTTCAATGACAACATCAGCACACTTTACCACACAGGCATCCTCTGGATTAAATGCAATTCCAAGTCCGCAGGTCTCAAGCATCGGAATGTCAAAACACGAATTCCCAACCGCTGCACATGCTTCCAATGGAAGATGCAGTTTCTTCGCCAGAGCTTTGACGTTTTTATCTTTATGCATGAGTTCAACATGAAGGACACCTTCGCCAGTCAATCGTCCATCGTTACCAACTTTTACTTCATTTGCATACGCATAATTAATCCCAAGATCATGAGCAACCTTTTCTGCTAAAATGTCAAGACCAGCACTTACAATTGCAGTGTGAATGTGGCGTTCCTTCAGAAACGAAATACATTCTTCTGCACCGTTGATAAAGGGAATCGTATACAATATATCCTGAACGGTGTCCTTCTTCACTGATTTTCCATTCTTTTTCCAAAGAGAAACATCCCTTCTGATGAACTCCAAATAATCGATATCTCCCCGAAGATACGTCATGATAGAACGTTCATTGGTTGTCCCAAAGTGTTCATGAATGTATCGCCAGGAACTCACCGTATCAAGGAGAACGCCATCCATATCAAAAAAAACGAGTTTGATGGTCTCTCTGTTTTTTTTCATGAGAGAAGATGGTTCTTTGTGTGTGCGGTAACATGGATAATTGCAGGTCGATTTCATTCGGGGAAAATCATGTAACATCCCCTATAAATACGTTTATACTCATAGAAAAATCGACATTATACGTCTATATGATTTTTCAAAAGAATGTAGCCTTTGTTCAGAAGAGTTAAGTTTATGAAAGGCTCATGAGTACACCCGGTTTATGAAAAATCTTGCGGTTGGCATCTTCCATGACGAGGAGCTCGGTCGAGTGTTAGGGAAAAAAGGAACAGAAAGCGATATTGCGATGTTCAATAGAAAGACAGAGGATTATATTTTCACGTTTCTTTCTCCAGTGGTGGATAAATTAGCAGCAAAAAGTCAAATTATGTCAAGTATTGATGCCGCGCTGCTGTCAGTTCAGAAGATGACTCCTGAAGTAGGGGAGACAATTCTGATGCTTGACTCGTTTGGCATTTCTCAAGGTATCGTGATCGTTCCCCCATACACAGATCTAAACCCAATAAAAGCCCTTATGAAAGGTACATCGCTTGCATCATTTCTTATCAAAGAACGCGACTGCTCAAGCATCCTAGAATTTTTAAATGAAATTACGCCCCAACGAAAACTTACCGATCGTCCAATGGTTACTGTTGACCATTCATTCAGTGTAAAAGGAGTAGGTGAAGTCGTCTTAGGATTTGTTAAAAAAGGCATCCTACGGAAACACGACAGCCTTCTCCTGCTACCCGCAAATAAAGAAGTTGTTGTACGTTCGATTCAAATACAAGATAAAGAAGTTGATGAAGCAGAAGCAGGGTCCCGGGTCGGCCTTGCCATTAAAGGAGCTACTGCTGAAGAAATGAAACGAGGCTCACTCCTTTGTCCAGCAACGAGCGCAACTCTTACAACAACCATCTCTCTTTCATTTACACACAACCGGTTTTATACCGAACGCATCAAAGAAGGTCTCTTCCATGTCACCGTTGGGATGCAGACCGTTCCTGTAAACGTAACCAATGTTCACAATGGTTCACTTACATTGGAATCAGAAAAACCTTTAGTGTACACCCCCGATGATACGTTCCTGCTGATGAATCTCAATGCAAAGAAGCTTCACATTATAGGACATGGAAAAGCAATAACATGCTCGTAAGATATTCCTTCTGTTTTTTATCCTCTAAGGCTAAACATTTATTAAGTACGTTACATACTCTATTATAGAGAAGAAATCTATGAAAAACCTCCATAAAACATTTGGTAAGAAATTGCTTGTCATCCTAGTAGTCGGATTTGGGTTCATTTTCGGTCCCTCAATCACCGCACAAATGTCTCTTTCTCAGGACAATATACTGAACAAAAAAAATGTTTATTTGGCTGATAACATAAGCCCATCGGTCTATGATCTACTGATTATTGCTCCACAAAAATTTGTCAACGCCTTACAACCACTTATCACCCATAAGAACAACGTTGGAATTCGAACACACCTTGTCACCCTTGATGAAGTGTATCATCAAATGTTCTGGCAGGGACGAGATGAACCTGAAAAAATAAAATTTTTTATAAAAACCGCTAAGCAAGAATGGGGAGTTCGGTATGTCCTTCTTGTTGGAGGAAGAAGTAGCCAGTTTCAACCGACCTGGTATTGTCCTGTAAGATACGTCAGCATGGTTGAGGATTGGGATGTTGACTATCTGAGTGATTTGTATTTCGCTGATATTTATGATGCAGGCGGAAATTTTTCCAGTTGGGATAGTGATAACGACGGCATTTACGGAGAATGGTATCCAGGGGAAACCGCCCAGGATACGAATATTGATCTAATTCCTGATGTCGCAGTCGGTCGTCTTCCCTGTCGTAGTGAAAAGGAAGTAAAAATCATGGTTCAAAAGATCATCACCTATGAGACGACTGTGTTCAACCAACCATGGTTCACCACAATGCTTGTCGCTGCGGGGGATACCTACCCGGAGTCTCAAAATGCAAATTGGATTGGATATGAAGGTGAATATTACGGTGATCGTGCCATTGAAAATATGAGTGGGTTTACATCAATCCGATTATATACCTCTGATGGATCGTTCGCAAACAAAAAAGACGTGATGAGAGAATTCCGGAATGGATGGGGATTTGTGTACCTTGTCGGCCATGGCAGTCCAAAGCAATGGGGGAACAATGCTCCGAACGGTACACAGTTTATTCAAGGACCAAATAGCAATGATATGTGGCGTTTTCGAAACAAAGATAAACTCCCAGTCTGTGTTGTGAGTGGTTGTCATAATAGTCAGTTTGATGTTTGCTTGAGACGATTGTTTAACGCCTCTGCCCGATGGAAACAAGAATATATCCCGGAATGCTGGAGTGAACGCATACTCAGGGAACCAACAGGTGGTGCGATCGCAGCTCTTGGATGTACAGCGCTTGGGTACACAAAAGAAGATAAAACATCTTTTAAGGGTGGTATCAATGAACTTGAAGGTGCATTTTTCTATGCTTACGGTCAAGATCATATGACGGTACTTGGTGATACATTGGGTATTGCTTGGGGATCCCAGTCTTAAAATCGGCGGCTATCCACTGTAATCTTACTTTTTTCTCCAAGACGTAAGGAATAGTTTTAAAAAGGGTGTTCTCCTTACCTTCTGCCATGTCCTTACCATTAGATGTCCTAGAAAAAGCAGTGAACCAAAAATTACTACTTCTCTTAAAGGATGGAAGACACATCGAAGGCAAGCTTTTAGGGTATGACGAATATATGAACCTGGTGCTCGATGAGGTCGAAGAAACGAAGGACGAGACCAAGCGCCGACTTGGGAGAATTATCCTGAGAGGCAGTAACNNTNTTATTAAATGGAAGGAATTGGGCTGGTAGTTGTTATTTTGTTAGAGTGCATCCCATCCCCTCCTAGTGAGGCCAGCCGTCCTTCCCTTTTATTCAACCTGTACTAAAGTTTTAGTATATCGTATTCTTTTTGCAGACACGAGATTATGGGACGACATGTGAAGGTTCAACGAGGCAAGACACTTCGCTGTAAAGGATGGAAACAAGAAGCAATCTTACGAATGCTGGAAAACAACCTTGAGAACGCAGAGATACCAGAGGAACTTATTATCTACGGTGGCACCGGAAAAGCAGCACGGAACTGGAAATGTTACGATGCGATTGTTGAGTCACTAAAAACACTAAGTAACGATGAAACCCTCATGATCCAATCAGGAAAACCAGTTGCCGTTTTTCAGACATGGACGACCGCCCCACGAGTACTTATTGCAAACTCAAATCTTGTACCACACTGGAGTACCTGGGAACATTTCAGAGAACTCGAACAACTTGGATTAACCATGTACGGACAGATGACCGCGGGATCCTGGTGTTACATTGGAACCCAAGGGATTATCCAAGGAACCTATGAGACGTTTGCTGCCTGCGCACAGAAACATTTCAAGAATAACCTTAAAGGAAAAATTGTTCTTACAGGTGGTCTTGGCGGTATGGGTGGCGCACAACCACTCGCGGTTACGATGAACCATGGTGTCTGTCTTGCTGTTGAGTGCGATGAGAAACGTATCAATCGACGTATCAAGGCAGGGTTCTGTGATAAAAAAGTCAAGGATATCGACGAAGCAGTCGAGCTTGTAACAAAAGCGAAGAGCGAAGAAACACCGTTCTCAGTTGGTGTTCTAGGCAATTGCGCTGATATCCTGCCAAAGCTTGTGAAAGACGGATTCAAACCAGATGTTGTCACCGATCAGACGTCTGCTCATGATGAATTAAATGGGTACGTACCTTCCAATTATTACGGGAACTCTCTGAAAGAGGCATTCGTATTACGAGCGAAGAATCCAAAGAGATATATCCAGCAATCCATGGAGAGCATGAAACAGCATTGTAAAGCGCTACTTGATTTTCAGAAAAAAGGATCAGTTGTGTTTGATTATGGGAATAATCTGAGAGGCCAGGCCTTAAAAGCTGGATTGAAGAACGCATTTGAATACCCCGGATTTGTCCCTGCGTATATTCGACCGATGTTCTGTTTAGGTCGAGGACCATTCCGCTGGCTTGCGCTAACTGGGAATCCAGAGGATATTATGAAAACAGATAAAACGGTCATGAAGATGTTCCCGGAAGATAAGGTCTTGACGAACTGGATTAACCTTGCAGAGAAGCACCTTGCATGGGAGGGTCTGCCTGCTCGTGTCTGCTGGCTTGGATATGGAGAGCGAGCACTATTTGCACTTGCTATTAATAAAATGGTACGAGATAGTGAAATCGGTCCTGTAGCAATCACACGAGATCATCTCGACAGCGGGAGTGTTGCATCGCCTTACCGAGAAACGGAAGCAATGCGAGATAAAAGCGACGCGATTGCAGACTGGCCACTCCTCAACGCACTCTTGAACTGTGCAGCGGCATGGTTGTTGTGTGTGATGGAACAAAAGAAACTGATGAACGTATCAAACGAGTTTTTACCACTGACCCTGGGATGGGTGTCGCACGACATGCGGATGCAGGGTATAAAGAAGCAATTAATCTTGTTAAGAAAACAGATATTCGTATACCTATGATAAAGAAATAAAGAAACGTATAAACAAGAGAAGACCTACTCGTTTAGTTTAAACTGCCTACGATTTTCTCAACCTCATGCAGAATTTCACAGGATTTTACAAGATCTTTCATTCTCGTATGATCTGGGTACAGAGGTCGGTCTTCATCTAAGAACTTCACGTATTTTCTGATGACGTCTTTTGCCTTGGCGACTCCTTTGCCGTATTTGTAGTCTCGGAAGTCAAGTGCTTGTGCAGCAGCCATGAATTCAATACCAAGAATACCATATGCGTTGTCAAGTATCTGAAAATTCTTAATCGCCGTATTCATCCCCATGGAGACGAAATCTTCTTGATCAGCAGCAGCAGGAATCGATTGGATAGATGCAGGAGCTGAGAGAATCCGTTGTTCAACGATGAGCATATCAGCCGTGTATTGACTCAGCATCAGCCCAGAGAACATCCCCGCACCTTTTGTTAAGAATGCGGGAAGCCCAACGTTCAACGCGGGGTTATTGAGCCGGTTCATTCTTCGTTCAGACATGACAGAAACCATCGTGATCGCGATACCAGCCATATCCATCGGTAATGAGACTGGTGTCCCTTGGAAGTTCGCGCCAGAAAGCTGCAGATTTTGATCCGGGAAGAAAATCGGGTTATCCCCAACCCCATTCAACTCGATTTCAACCTGAGATCGTGCGTACGCAAGAGCATCATGGGCAGTACCAATCACTTGAGGTGTCGACCGCATCGAATATGCGTCTTGTATTTTACATTTCATCTTCCCTTCAATAAGATCGCCACCTTCGATCAGTTTCTGGATAGCCTTTGCGCTTCGCACCGCACCAGCGAATCCTCGCACTTCATGGATTTTCACATTATACGGTTTCATATTCGCCTTTAATGCTTCAAGAGACATCGCAGCTGCGATCTCCGCTTGTTTCAGCCAGTTATTTGCATCATATAAGAAAATAGCACTCATGGCCGTGAGGAGGTTCGAACCGTTAATAATCGCGAGGCCATCTCGTGCTTGTAAACCTGGAATAGGAATGCTTGCTTTCTTCAGGGCATCTCTTCCATCAAACAGTTCTCCCCGATAATATGCTTTCCCTTCGCCCATCATAAGCAGAGCGATTTGTGCCATGGGTGCAAGATCACCACATGCACCTACCGATCCTTTCTGGCAGACATAAGGGGTGACACCTTTATTTAACATTTCAACAAGCGTTTGCGTAATATCATGGCGACACCCGGAATTACCATGCGCGTGTACATTCACCCGTGCCAGCATCGCCCCACGGACATACTCAAGAGGAGCAGGCTCCCCGATCCCTGCCGCGTGATTATAAATAAGGTACTTCTGGAATTCTTTCATCTGATCAGTATTCAGCACTACTTCAGAGAACTCACCGATACCAGTATTCACCCCGTACATGATCTCATGTGCTTTTATTTTATTCTCAAGCATCGTACGACACGCTTTAATCCGCGTAAGAGCATCAGGATGAAGTTTTATGTTTTCGTTCTGTCTTGCGACTTGAACTAGTTTTTCAATGCTTAATCCAGACCCGGTGATAACAACGGCCATCGAAAAGCCTCCTTTTTTATGTGAAAAGCAGTACGGGTATAAAATAAGTAGGTATTAAGTTTCCCGCTGATTCTCCCTTTAAACCAAGAATAATAATTTTAAAGGAAGAGAAAAAGGTTACGGTATACTGGTAACTTTCAGTACAAACGGACCAAGCACAAACCCGGTTGCTTGCTTCGTCACTTGATCTGTGTTTGACGCATCTGCAATAACTGTGATGGTGATGTGACCTAACCTGAAGAATTTTGCTTTCAGTGGTACTGCCCCTTGTGTTTCCAATAAGGGAACGCTAGTTGTCGATGTGATGTCAATAAACCCAAACAATCCACCTGTGATTCCAATCGTTGCATTCACATCAATTGCATCACTATCACCTATGTTGGTGATCTGAGTAGATATCCCGAATCCCCCGGCGATATCGCTGATTTCTAGTACTGGTCGTGGTGCCTGTGCCATCGTAACAAGGGTTGCAAGTATAAGCCTCGAGAATCGAGTTGCATAGGTTATATTCATATGAGTAATGGTGTCATTAGATGAATGATAGTAATCATTGAAATTGAATTCGGCATAAAAAACT
>PDVJ01000301.1_pt1 | contig 16041 bp, 13 predicted proteins | sample 1369811 | NCBI WGS metagenome assembly PDVJ01 (sample SAMN07795376, study PRJNA414565) | Alkali sediment metagenome, whole genome shotgun sequencing project. | reverse complement strand
GATGTAGACATGCCAAGGAATCTCGCGAAAAGTGTTACCGTAGAGTAGCACTTTCCCAAAAAAAAACTCATTTTAAAACAAGATTTAAACTTTATTTTGATAACCTAAAATTTATATCTTATTAATATTAATAACCAAAAGGGACTCTTAGCGTATGAATACCAACCGTAAAATTCTTTTCATCGTCGCCCTCATGCTCATCGGTCTTGCGATTGCTACCATTACCAATGTTGCCCTCAACTTTCGAGAATACGGTTATAAAAATGCCGTAGAAAAATCAAAAATGACCGCTGAAATCGTTAGAGATGGCTTAACCGCCCATATGGTTAATGGTGTAATGGACAAGCGTCAATTCTTTCTTTCCAATATTGAACACCTCAAAGATGTCAAATCACTCTGGATCGTTCGGTCTGATAATGTTATCGCTCAACACGGCATGGGGATAGCCAATGAAGGTCCAAAAGATGCTATTGATAAAAAAGTTCTCAAAGATGGGATTATAGTCCAAGAGATTCAAGAAAATGCCGAAAGTGCTTTCTTACGTGTCACCATTCCTTATATCGCTTCTGCAAATGACAGCCCAAACTGTTTAAGCTGTCACAATGCAAAAGAGGGAGATGTTTTGGGTGCCATCAGTATGGAATTCGACATCAACAATGTTCGACAAACAGGAGCTTTGACCATTGCCAAAATTTTTGGTATCAATCTTCTCTTTTTAATCATTGCCCTGTGGGTTACTAACCATTACTTTAAACCCTACATGCATTTACTCGAAAATTTACAGCAAGGGATCAAACGGGCACGTACCGGAGATTTCTCTTACCGTTTTAAAACGACCCTCAAAGATGCAGGGAGTGAAGTAGCTGAGCAAATGAATACCCTCTTTGAAAAGATGGAAGAGACTTTTGGCGGTATTAAAGATGACCTTAATACCTTTATGTCACGCTCAAACATCTCATGTGCTGATCCTCTTAACTCGACAGGGGCGATCATCAAAGAGCTCTCAGATGTCTACAAATTCAAAAAAACCATTGAGCTGGACAGTAGTAAAGAAGCTATTTATGAGCGTTTTGTCTACGTACTCAAAGAACGATATCATTTCACCCATTTCGCATTGTATGAAGTAGAAAAACAAACCAAAGAGCGTAAACTCATCTACATAACCGATCACAAAAGTTTCTGTCAACCTATCGTCGATCAAGATGCTACACAATGCCGTGCATATCGTACAAACAGTGATATTTATTCAACCGATTTCCCTAATGTATGCCAAAACTGCGCTGATGACAAAGAGTATACGTGTATACCGTTTAATATTAACGATGACCTTGCTCTCATCCTCTCCTATTCAAGCAAAGATGCGGAGACGATTTCAAAGCTCAATTCAGCTCTTCCAAGCATTAAAAACTATTTTGAAGCCGCGAAAGCAGTTATAGAAAGCAGAACCCTTATGGACAAGCTTCGCGATTCTTCTTTACGTGATGGAGCTACCCATCTTTACAATCGTCGCTTTTTGGAAGAGTTTATTGATAAAACAGCTGAACAAGCTATACGTTCCCATATTAGCTACTCTATTTTGATGATTGACATTGACTATTTCAAAATGGTCAATGACACCTATGGACATGATTCAGGTGATGTTGTCATTAAATCACTTGCAGAAATTTTACAAGCTTCGGTTCGTAAAGCAGACCTTCCTATTCGCTACGGCGGAGAAGAATTTTTGGTTTTATTACATAATACCACCAAAGAGGGAGCCGTAGCCGTTGGGGAAAAAATACGTACTGTTTTCGCTGGAAAAAAATACCAATTCGGAAATGATACCGTTGCAAAAACACTCAGCATCGGTATTGCCCATTTCCCTGGTGATGCTGATTCTATTTGGAAAGTCATTAAATTTGCCGACCTTGCCCTCTATGAAGCCAAACATACAGGGCGTAATCGTGTCATCGAGTTCGAACCAAGACTCTTCTCCGGCGGTAATGACTTTTAACATATACCCCCTCTTCCATGCTTTAGAGCATGGTATAAATAATCCTCCCCGTTATTCTTCATTCACACACTAGCCTATATGGATATACAAACAAGAGAAGCATAAGAGATAAATAATATATGTGGAGCTGCATTAAAAGGAGAAGGATACGCTAGGAAAACAAGTTCCTATGCATCATAATGTGAGAATGTATGTATTAATTTGATTCAAGCAAGCGTGTATGAAACTTAACGTTTAAATTTCCACCCTCTCGCTTGGCTTCATGCATAGCAAGACGTGCAAATACAACACACTGGGCGATGTCCTTATGGTGTTGAGGGAAAATGGCGGTACCGATACTCATTGTCTTGATAAAGCCGCTTGAATGCGCCTTTAATTTTTTATTGGCAAAAAGCGCACGTATCTTCTCTCCAACATTTGCGACGTGAGCAGGATCACAGTCATAGAGTAAAACAACAAATTCATCGCCGGATGTACGTGCGATAACATCACTCTCCCGCAATGAATCCAAAAGGGTTCGACCAATCAAACGAATGGCTTCATCTCCTACTTTTTCTCCATACGCATCATTAATCGTTCTAAACGTGTCCACATTCATCACCATAACGCCGTAAGGGATTGCAGTACGCTTTGATTCTTTGACAATCATAAACATACGCTCATTCAAAAAACTTTGATTGTAAAGCCCGCTCAAAGGATCTACACGCTGCAACGTCTGTATGCTTTCACTCATTTGATGGTATGCTATTTCCCCTCTGATTGCGTGAAGTGTTTCATCCACCATATGGATACCCGTTCGAACCGTATTAAGAACATTTTTTTTATCGCTTACCATCGATACTACAAACGTAGAGGCATCGTTTACCGTACAAGGAACACATATGTAATGTTCATTGGGGGTAATCATTTTTGGACAAATGCCGTCAGGTTTAGAAGAATCAACAACTTCCCCTGTTCTCGCCGCTCGGCATCCGCTTTGGGCATCACACAAAATTGCTCTTTTCTCATACACAACATGGGTCTCTTGCGAAAGAGGATTATACGTAATAAGGTTAATATCATCTATTTTAAACTTATCCGAAAAATGATACGCAATGTGTTCATACGCTTCACTGGCATTTGCATCACGATGAAGTGTTTGTGTAAATGCCATCACATCGTTAAGACGCTCACTTCCCTCACTCAATGCACTCAGCGGATCATCTACGTTATCGATTCGTATGATCCCCGATAGATTTTCTTCAATGGTTTCTACCGACGTCTGAAATTTTTCAATCAATGCATTCAATGCTCTGGCATCTTGATCATCACTCAACTCATCAGAAATACGAGCACTTAAATCGCCTCCGTGTGCTGCACGCGCACATCTCCCCATAGCATCAAAGCGATCAAAATAAATTAATATTTTTTTGTGAAGAAAATAAACCATGGCCGCAAACAGTAGTACTAAGAGAAGAGAACCGATAATAATATTACGGTAGCTTAATGCCTTCAAATCATTCGTTTGCATCTCTATCGAAATGACACCCAAGGTATCGCCCGCTTTAACGTCGTGACAGCTTAGACAGTCAAGCTTAGCATTGGAAGTCGCTTTATACGGTACAGATAACCGAACAGTTGCATCTTCAAATACTCCCCCGCTGCTTTGGATAACTGCTTCCCCACTTTCAAGCACCGATTTATCAATTCCATCCCGTGCATCTTCGGCAAAAGGACCTTTTCCATATTGGTGAGAAACTTTGGATGATCTCACCAACCATAACTGTTTCATATTTTCTAAAGAAGAGACCTGACCGATAAACGCTTCACGTTGATCCATTGTTCCTGAAATCATGTGTGCAGTGAGTCCCGCTTCGATTACTTTGGCAGTTGCCAATGCTTGCGATTCAGCACTTTTGGCCGAAGCGTTGCGTAAATCAGCAATGGTATTGTAAAAAATGGCAGCAAATAAAAGTAATAAGGAAGTAAAGAGGAGGAGAGAAATTTTAGTTTTTAATTTCATTGATAATTACCCTTCATAAAGAAGGGTAGATTATAAACGTTTTAAAATAAATTTTGGGTAAAACCTTAGTGACAACCACATCCGGTGCCACAGCTTCCGCCACTTGAAGCTTGCGGTTGAGCCTGTGCAGGTGCTGCAGTAGAACATGCCGATACGCCTGGAGGTGTATTTGGCTGAATTGCCTGATTGTCAACTCCACCCTCTGCATTGATTTTTTCAATCGCTGCCCAAACATCTTCTGCCGCTTTCATGTAGCGTTTTGCTGTTTCAGATGTTGGTGCACAATACGTCACTGGCTTGCCTTCATCCCCGCCTGTACGGATAGATGGCTCGATCGGAATCTGTGCCAAAATAGTAGTATCAAATTCCTTGGCCATCGCTTCAGACGTTCCTTTGCCAAAGATGTCATACTCAACACCCGTATCCGGAGCGATAAATCCAGACATATTTTCAACAACACCCGCGATAGGGATGTGCAGTTTTTTGAACATATCCAAACTACGGCGCGAATCATCCAGCGACACTTTTTGTGGCGTAGTAACGGTAATCCCGACTGTGACTGGAACCCCTTGTGCCAATGTCAACTGTGCATCACCCGTACCCGGAGGCATGTCGATGACCAAACAATCCAAATCAGACCACATAATATCGCGCAAGAACTGCTCGATGGCTTTCATGATCATTGCACCGCGCCAGATAAGAGATTGTCCCTCTTCCATCAATGAACCCATAGACATCATTTCAACACCATAGGCTTTGATCGGAAGCACTTTGTTTCCTACAACTTCAGGTTTCATCCCCTCAACACCTAGCATTCTCGGAATATTCGGTCCATAGATGTCCGCATCCAAAAGTCCTACTTTTTTTCCTTGCATAGCAAGTGCAATTGCCAAGTTTACTGAAGTTGTCGATTTACCGACTCCCCCTTTACCAGAACTGACCATGATAAAATTTTTCACTTGCGGTGCAAGGTTTTTACCCTTTGAAGAGCTTTCTCTCGGCATTTTAGGTGCTTGTATATTAATGACAACACTTGAAGCGCCAGCGAGCTTAAGCTCATCGGTCGCTTCCGTGGTGATTTGATGAGCCACTTCCGGAGCGCTTGACGTAATATCAACGGTTACATTGACATTTTTACCCTCAATTTTGATCTCTCTTACAAATCCAAAGGCAACGATATCTTTGGTGAATCCCGGATAGGTTACTTTTGAGAGTGCTGATTTTACAATTTCTTCTGTCATTGTGTTATTTCCTTAAAATATTTAGTCTACTAAAGCAGCGTTTTTTTCTTCGGCTGCAATCCACGCCATTGATTCGGGATTATCCATAATCTGCTGTGTAATTTTGTAACTGCAAAACTTCGGTCCGCACATGGAACAAAACTCTGCATCTTTGAATACATCCTGAGGCAACGTTTCATCATGATACTCACGAGCACGCTCTGAATCCAGTGCCAGTTCAAACTGCTTGTTCCAGTCAAAGGCATAACGGGCATCACTCATCTCATCATCGATATCACGTGCACCCTTACGTCCGCGTGCGATGTCTGCTGCGTGTGCCGCTATCTTATAGGCGATAATCCCTGCACGAACATCTTCAGCATTAGGTAATCCTAAATGCTCTTTAGGAGTTACGTAACACAGCATAGACGCACCATGCCATCCACCGACCGCCGCACCGATTGCTGAACTGATATGATCATATCCTGCCGCGATATCCGTAACAAGTGGTCCTAAGATATAAAACGGTGCCTCATGACAATATTCTCTTTGAATTTTCATGTTGCGCTCGATTTGATTGAGAGGAACGTGACCCGGACCCTCGATCATAACCTGTACGTTTTTCTCCCAAGCGCGAAGCGTCAACTCACCCAACACTTTAAGCTCACTGAGTTGCGCGTCATCGGATGCATCTGCCAAACAACCCGGGCGAAGAGAGTCACCAAGCGAAAGAGAAACATCATAACGTGCACAAATATCCAAGATATCATCATATGCAGTATAAAATGGATTCTCACGATGGTAGTGCATCATCCATGCCGCCATAAGTGAACCGCCGCGGCTGACGATTCCCATCTTGCGTTTGGCTACTTTTGGCATTGTTGAGAGCAAAAATCCTGCATGAATAGTGAAATAACTCACCCCCTGCTGTGCTTGACGCTCGAGAACTTCTAGCATTTTTTCGATACTCATGTCTTCAATTTTATTATTTACATCATGTAAAATTTGATAAATGGGGACGGTACCGATAGGAATTTTTGAGTTGCCGATAACCGCACGGCGAATCTCATCCAAATCTCCACCCGTTGAAAGGTCCATAGCCGTATCGGCTTTATAGTGTTGTGAAACTTGAATTTTTTCAATCTCTCCCTGCACATCGGACGCGATTGCCGATGAACCGATGTTCGCATTGATCTTACAACGAACGGCAATTCCAATGGCCATTGGCTCAAGGTTTGCATGGTTAACGTTCGCCGGAATTATCAATCGACCGCGGGCTATTTCACTGCGGATCAGTTCAGGATCCAGATCTTCTATCTTTGCTATGTACTCCATCTCTTCCGTGATAATGCCTTGTTTGGCATAATACATTTGAGTAGGAGAAGCGTCGTTTTGTCGTTTAGCGACCCATGCGGTTCTCATATTCTCTCTCCTTGGTCTTGCATAAAGCTGTAGTGGACTTATAAATAATACCCCCTAAAAGGGTCGTATCGGTTTCAATGTATATTAAAAATTTCAAGAACTTTTAGGAAAACTTTTTTACCTTGCATATTGCTCTTGCTATCTTTAGAATTTAACATAAACAAGATAAAAAAAAGCTTTCCGAGTGTATAATTTCGTAACAGTATGTAAAAAAATAGGATATATTTTGTCTGATTTGACACTTGGTTGTTTGTTACCAATAGTATCATCAAGATGGTTCCGTTTGCCAACGTGATCGTCGTTGCTCATCCCGATGAAGTACCTTTTATGCAGCAAATGTGTGACATTAGCATTGTCGCAGGAGGAGAAACACGTCAACACTCCTTGCGCAATGCTCTGGCTCACGTTGAAACACCTTATGTGCTTGTCAGTGATATTGCCAGAGCATGTATTGATCCTCAACTCATTGCACGGCTTATCGATGCAAAAGAGTGCGCTGACTGTATCGTACCGACGCTGGGAGTCAATGACACCATTATTTACGGCGATGACACCATTGCACGTGAATCGATCAAACGGGTTCAAACACCTCAACTTTCCCGCACCGAGATTTTACGATCAGCACTAGATACTACGCAGGATTATACCGATGAGAGCAGTGCCATTGTTGCCCATGGGGGTACGCGTCATTATGTTGATGGCGATGTTCGTGCCGATAAAATTACCCGGATAAATGATCTAGCAGCATTGGAATGCTTAAGTGCTCCGTGCGCCATGACCTTTACCGGAAATGGGTTTGATGTTCATGCTTTTGAAGAGGGGAAACCCATGGTACTAGGAGGTGTGCAAATTGAATCTTCGTTTGGATTCAAAGCACACAGCGATGGTGATGTCGCCATTCACGCCCTCATCGACGCTTTACTGGGTGCTGCGTGTATGGGGGATATCGGAATGCTCTTTCCCGATACCGATGAGGGCTATAAAAACATTGATTCAAAATTATTATTGCAACGATGTGTGGAAAAAATTCACCATTTTGGATTTGTAATTGCCCATGCTGACATTACTATCATTGCCCAAGTACCAAAGGTAAGCCCTTATAAAGAGCAAATGCGTAAAACCCTTGCACCGCTGTTGGATCTTAGTCCATCACGGTTAAATATTAAAGCAACTACGACGGAACACCTTGGGTTCATCGGACGTAAAGAAGGAGTGGGAGTCATTGCTACCGCTTCGTTACACTATTTTGATTGGATAAACGGATGAATGTATTAATTGTTGAAAATGAGATTTATCTCGCGCAGAGTATCGCTTCCAAGCTCAGCGACTTAAGTCATAACTGTGATATTAGCAGTTCAACCAAAGAGGCACTCAAAGGGGTCCCCTATGATGTGGTGCTCTTATCAACCAATATTAGTGGACACGATATCTATCCCGTTATCGAAGCGTACAAAGATGCGGTCGTCATTTTGATGGTTTCGTATGTCAGTAATGATACCGTTTCCAAACCGTTGGCCGCAGGGGCAAAAGACTATATTCTCAAACCCTTTATGATCGAAGAGCTCATCCGCAAAATTCAACATTTTCAAAACCATGAGCGGCTACGCCACCAAAATCAAACCCACGAACGCTATTTGGCGCATATGTTCAACGGTATCAAAATCGATGAAGATTTTGATAAGACGGAACTTCCCGTAATGATTTGCAGCGGATACCAAAAATATGCCGATGCTTTTGCCTTTCGCTATGCAAATCACAAAAATCAAACGCTTCAATTTATCTCTTTGGCCTCCAATAAGGCATTGCAAGACATCGCTTCACTCCCTTTGCATAATGTTCTTTATCTAACTGATTTTCAAAATTTCAAAAAAAGTGACCATAAAGCCTTATTCGAACTTTTGGAAAAACGCCAATGCATTATTTCCAGTACCGACTACATCGATCACATCCCTTTTAGAACGATTGAAATTAAAAGTGAAAATCATCTGTTTGATCAAGGTGAGATTTTACCGATCGAAGAATACGTCAAGTACATCATGCTCAATTTTCAAAACCGTTTTCCGGATACAGAACTTTCTAAAAAATTAGGTATTTCACGAAAAAGCTTGTGGGAGAAAAGAAAAAAGTATGGCATCGTCAAGAAAAAATAGAGCCCTCCATATCGATCAGGAAGCACTTTCTGCTCTAGCATTACTAAAATCAGGTGTCCTTTCACCCGTAACACAGCTTATGAATGAGCAGCAATGTATTCATGTACTCGAAACAGGGATGTTTGAGGGCAGTACTTTTCCCTTTCCTCTCATTCTTTCCCCCAGCGGAAAAACCAATGAAAGCGTTCTTCTCAGTGCAAAAAAAGGGGAAATTCTTGATTTAGTATGCGATCAAGAAGTCGTGGGTGACATTTGCGTAAACGAAGTCTTTGCCATTGATCCATCCCAACGCTTGCGTCAAATATACGGAACAGAAGATCTCTCTCATCCGGGTGTAAATGCAACCTACAAACGCCTTGGAAAATATGCCATATGCGGTGAATACACCATTGATGTAACCTCCATTACTTCCATACGCCAAACGATCAAAACTGCTCAGGATCAAGTAGGGGCCAAACACACAACCGCTATTTTTATGGCGGCCAATCCGCTGCATCGTGCTCATGAACGTCTTATTCGCCAAAGCCTTGAACGTACCGATTTGATTGTTATTTTTTTGCTAAAACCTTACAACAGCGCAGATCTTAGCTATGAACTCCGCTATCATTGTCTTGAATTTTTTGTTAAAAATTATCTTCCCTTCAGTCGAGTTATTATCGTTCCTCTCGAAAACAGTTATATTTTTGCCGGCAGTAACGAAGTCATTCTCGATGCCATTGTGGCTAAAAATTACGGGTGTGACCGACTCATGATCGGCCAGAATCATGCCGGTATCGGGATGTATTATGATCGCAATGCCAATAAATCAGTCATAGATCGGATGAAGGGTATCGATATTGAAGTCTCCATGTCCAGCGAATACGTTTACTGCAATCTGTGTAAAACACTTGTCAGTATCCAAACGTGCCCTCACGGACATCATCACCATATCTCTTATCACTCTGAATCGATTCTTGAACTGATGAAACAAGGACTGCTCCCCCCTGCCGTATTGGTACGAAAAGAGATATCATCGCTTATCGTTTCCTCTTTGTATCCGAATCGATTTAAGAATTTGGCCAAACTCTATTACGACATTATGCCCGTCAATGGATTGCTCGAAGAGCACAGCGAAAAAGATTTTTACGTTGAACTCATGAACCTGTATCAAACCACCTCCCTCAACTAAGGCTATTCTATGAAACTTAATTGGTTTTTTCTTACCCTCTTTTACAGCGGACTCTCACCAAAAGCACCCGGGACGGTAGGAACACTCGTTTCTCTTCCTATAGGTTTAGCCGTTTTGATCTTTTTAGGACCTCAAACCCTTTTTTTACTCACCTTGCTCATTACCCTCGTTGCCATCAAAAGCATTGATCGCTACGAACTGCAAAGCGGAATACACGACAATCAAAAAATTGTTATTGATGAATTGGTGGGAATGTGGTTCGCCCTCTCCATAGCACCTGGGATTATGTTTGCAGTAGGTGATTTAACCGTGTGGGGAAATGGAATTGCGGTGCAAATAGCACTCAGTTTTATCTTCTTTCGCATATATGACATCAAAAAGCCATCTATTATCGGACGTATTGATCGTAATGCCAAAGGGGGATGGGGTGTGATGGGTGATGATATCATCGCTGGATTTGCAGCAGGGATCAGTGCTGCATTGGTCTGGCAAGGCTTTCTTAAACTATCAGCTTTTTAAGCCATAATCCTATTTCTTCCCCCTTTTTTAGCCGCATACAGCTTCTCATCGGCTCGGTTAAACAAATCATCCGCTTCTTCTACAGGATTAAACTCTGCCACACCGATGGAACAGGTTATTGACTTAACGGTCTCAAAGGTATTCACCTCTATTCTCTGACGCAATGCTTCTGCCATCTTGATCGCTGAGGGCAATGGGGTATCAGCCAAAAGGATCATAAACTCCTCCCCTCCCCATCGCGCAACCACATCACTTTCACGAATCTGCGTGCGCAACAGTGCACTCAATGCTTTAAGAACATCATCTCCTATTAAATGCCCAAATCGGTCATTAATAAGCTTAAAATGGTCAATGTCCAGTAAAAGGATAGACAGCGGTCTTTTATAGCGACGCGATACGGAGAGGGAATGTTCTAATATCTTATCAAATTCAAAACGGTTGGCTACCTGTGTCAATCTGTCCATTGTTGCCAACTCATGCAGCTGGGTAATATCGCTGAATACGACAACATAACGGATCTCTTTGTCGTATTTCATCATCTGAGCATTAACCGTAAATATCGATACTTTTCCATTCACTGTGATTCTAGCTTTATGCTCCATATCTTTATGAGCTACTATATACTCCGTCCATAGCAGCCCATCTATCTCCGGCTGTAGATAGTTTTCCGACTCTGTCGTTTCAAACAAATAGCAAATACATTCATGATCTTTTCGGAAATCGTCTAAATTTTTATAATGAAGAAAATCAAAAAAAGCATTATTGACATAAATGATCGTTCTTCCATTTGTGACCACAATAATATTTTTTTGCGAATTCAGAATCGTAGCAACGTATTCCTCCTGTATAGAAATTTTTTTCATAATCCCTTCAAAAAGAACCTCTAACGCCCCTACTAAGATGGCAATAATTAATAAAGTGAGCAGTACACTTCCTATAACGATCTGCAATAACTCATTATATCCATTACTTACGTCGTGAAAACAGAGCAACATACCGGAAGGCTTCTTGTCATTTCCTACCAAATGTATGTGGAAAACGTCGTATTCCTTCTCTCCTATCATTATGAGACGCTCATTAAATTCAGGATTTCCTTTAACAAAAGCATCGACTAACGGGAGCTGATTTGGGCTTAAATGGGCAAAATGGTAACCGTTGTACGACAAAGGGTATTTTTGCACATCAGCTGCCGCCATATGACTCTCATGAAGCATAAAGAGAGTATCTATTTTGTTTGCTTTAAAAAGTTTACTCATGATGTAATCAGAGTCTATCCCAAATTCAAGTGCACCGATATACTTATTATTTTCAATATAGGGAACAACAATACGATAAGCAATCCCTTCCAATCCTCCCTCATATCCTATCTGTACTTCATGAGATTTATGTGCTTTACGAATCATAGGGCGACGTGATGCAATATCATCACCAAAGGCCTCTTTTCGATGCATTCGTAGAAGTGATTTCCCATCAGGAGCATGAAACTGCATAATCATTAGATAAGGATTTTCTTCACGAAGGGTTTTATAGCGGGGAAGGGTCAATTCATAAAGTTTTTTCGTATCGCGGGCATCCATTGCCTCTTTGACCCCTTTTGAACGGAGATTCGAATAAGCGCGATACGTATAAAAATGTTCAAGCTCAGAAATGGCAAGATTATATGATCTTTTTACATTTTGGGACGCAATATGCTTATGTTCATTTTCATGTTGACTTTCATGATAAACATAATAACCTGTAAAAATCGCTGATAACAGAAGAACAAAGAGAGAAATAAAAATCTGTATTTTACGTTTTAAATTCACTCCATCCCTTTTTGGTAGAATGCTGATTAAACCATCATCGGTTCATCTGTCGCTTCTATCTCTTCATAATCTTCTACAATCTGATCTAAGATTTTCTGTGTATTTTTGATTTTAGCGATATTCGCATCAAAAATAGCTTTTGATGCTGGAAATGCCTCACTAAGCTCAGTATAAATCAAAATACGTCCCCCAAAGTGACGATTAAACTCATCAAAAGCACCTCGCAAATATTCTTTACGTGTGGTATGTCGGAACAATGCCTGCAACATTTTTTTGCGTTCTTTGATCGGAATCGATTCATCGATCGCTTCCGCAACACGTTTAATATCCAAACGTGACAAATAAACGCCGCTGTGATAAGGCGAAAGAAGTTTATCCGTCAACTCGTCTACAAAACCGGGTACCGGTTCATTGTCAGGATTATTATCACCGCTTGTATCGCAAGCCTCTGTATCACATTTTTCACGGACAAATTGGTCAAATTCTGCTTTTAGATCACTAAAATCTGCTTTATTCATTGTATGCTCCTGTTGTTAATTCATAAAAATAGCGTGTCATCGAGTTAAGTGCGATGTCATCTTGAAAATCATCGCTTTGCGCAAACTTCTCCAATGCCAATGGCATAATCAACTCACCTATGAGTTTTCCATCCACAATACGGATAAAATCGCAATATCCAGCCTCTTGTGCTGTTGCAGAAGCATTATCCAGCAATCCAAAAGCCTCTTCTTGATATTCCATTGCAATCACCGCGCCGCTTAGTTTTGAACTGCGCATTTGAGAAATCGTAAACATCACATCATCAGGGCGTATGTTCATAGGAATGATCATCGCATTGACATTATTGCCTTTAAACAACTTGTTGACGATGGCACAAAAACGACTGCTATGTGCCTCTTGCGCAATATAGCCATACAATGCTGTTTCCACCGTTATGGAATTGTCATTGTTCATCATTTATAACCCCCAAAGCTCACGTGCTTCTTCCTCTTCAAGGCGACAGCGGCGGCAAATTTTTTCTCCTGCGACAGAACTGAATAATCCATCACACTCATTGCATCGGCGCACTGCAAAGGTCGCCAAATTTTGAACACTAGGTACATACCACTCTTTTAAATTATACGATGTTGAGAGGGTAATGGCATTGGGTTCACATACATCATGACAGAGATGGCATTTCACGCATAAAAAAGGGTCAAAATCTATTTTCGAATTACGCATGTCCGAGGTCAATGCTCCAGTAGGACAGACACGATGACACATTTCACACGCAGTACAAAGCGCTTCGTCCAATAATTTTTGAGACGTAAAAACAATTTTATCACTTTGAACCACATGAAATTCACTTGGCACATCAAAACGCTTCAATGCCGTAAAAAAGAGTTTACGACGATCGGTTATTTTTTTCGTTCGTAACGCTTGGGTGTGAGAACTGTCTGTCGAATACTGCACAAATTCATCCGTCGTGCGCTGTATCTCTTTTTCAAAATCACTGCGCGCTTTTCCTATCCCGCGTAAATGAAAGTTCTTGAAAAAGTCTCTTCGATCCACTTTTTCTTCAATCCCATATGACTCGGTATAGCCAATATTTTCACACGTTACTCTGGCCTCGGATTCTATGGCTTCGAGCAGATAATTGGAATTATCGATAGTATTGGCCATAGATGCCAAAATACGTTCCCCGATATCGCATTGACCGCAATGCCCAGTATCCAGAACAACCCCTTGCTTTATTTGCGCAAAAGAGATCAATTGTTCACTGCTCAAAGCCGCAATACACGGCACATTCTTTTGACAGGAAACCAAATTTTCTTCATCGGTTGCAAAGGAAAAGAAAAAATCCGTGGAGCTGAAATCATCGAGTTTTAATGCTTCCGTAGGGCACACAGCAACGCATCCCGCACATCCGACACATTGTGCCTGATTGATGGAGGGAAGACGTCCAGAGATACCAATAGCCCCCGTTGGGCATACATCACAACAATGACTGCATATCGAATTGACACTCAGCGCTCTGACACATGAACTGGGAGAGAGGATTAAAAGACTCATGAAGCTTTGGAGACACCCGCGCTTAACATTTCATTATCAGAGAGAATAAACTCTAACGCCATTTCAGCTGCATCGTAATACAAAGGTGTACGGGATTCGTATTTCATGTTGATAAGATACATCGGTGCCCATTGAAGCAAATGGGTATTCAAAAAGCGATGCTGAACGGTTTGCAGCTCTGCAGCGGAATCACTGTCACCCTCTTCAATGGCCTTCATCTGCGCTTGACATAAATGGTGCATAAACTCAAGTTCAACACCGATGTGGTCAGAAGAAACAACACGCGCAACACCCACAGGATTAGCACCCCCTGTTTCGATCATTTGATCTGCGCGTGTATAAAAGGTTTCATAAGGAACTAAATGCAAAAGAGAAAGATTCGTAAAATCAGGATTCAAATATTCTTCTAAGAGCTTTTGAGGTGCTACGTTTGTACGTTGTTCCCACTCTTTCCAATGAGGTAAAAATTCCAATACCGTTTCATCGTTCATGAGGGTGTTCAACATTTCAACGTCAAGCTCTTGGAGCAATATCCGAGAAAGAAGGGCATAAATATTACTACGTGCGATGATTTCATCCATTATTCAGACCTTTAAATAGTGATGGGATTGTAGCTTATCTGACTGAAAAGTACATGAGAGAAGAAGGTTAGAAAAAGCTATCAAGTCCTAAGACTTGATAGTAACATCGTATGCAGATGGGTCAAGAGTGACCCATGGACGTTTGATGTGGCGAGGACGACGAATGGTTGAATTTGAGTCCAAACCACGCGTCAGCTTATCTCTCCATGCTTGATATACTTTCAGATTGTTATCATAATTTACGAAAATGTCACCGATCTTATCACCTGGTTGAGCAGGCTCAAGGATAACTTTATGGTGCCAACAGTGCATTCCCGAAACAGGGTCAGGATGAGGAGCCGCTACGGCATTTTGCCATGAACCGCTCAAACCATCCCACCATACATTCATAGAGTCACGATTATAATCGCCAAAACGTTTTGTCTCAAAGCCTTTGATTCCCTCAACGTATTTGAGTTTACCCACTTTCCCATCCATTTGGATTTCAGCAACTGGAACCCCGAAACTGTTAAGCCCCGTAGTCCCATCATAATCATCAATGATCGTTTGCGCGCCTGCTTTACCGATGTTTGCCGGTGATTCTTTGAGGAACTCTTTGTTGCTCAAATCACGCGGTGCGACACCCGGTGCCACTTTTCCATCACTGACGCGTCCGCCATGATGTGAACAGGCAAGCGTACCCGGCATAACACCCTCAGTAGGTACTGCCATAGCCACAAAGTATCCGCTCTCTAAACCAGAAACCGTATCCACGATTTTAACACGCATCGCATCGCCGCGTTTGAATCCAAGACGCTGTGCATCTTTGGTATAAATCCAAATCGGGTCATGGTTTTGCGAGATTTCCATCAAATGCTTGGAGTTCGCAGAACGGGTATGAATGTTATACGGCAAACGGAATACCGTATTGAGCGCAAATGAATTTTCCTCTTTCATGTACATGTGATTGACCTGAGATACGAGGTGAACCATTTCTGTTTTCTCTTTGTCATTACGCGGATAGAACGGCATTGCGTATTCTCTCCACTTCCAATCCGTAGCCCATTGAGTATAGAATTCGAGTTTTTTACTAAGCGTTGCAAACCCTTCCATCTTTTTACCATCGATTTCGATACCGATTTTGGTATCT
>PDVJ01000300.1_pt1 | contig 16063 bp, 12 predicted proteins | sample 1369811 | NCBI WGS metagenome assembly PDVJ01 (sample SAMN07795376, study PRJNA414565) | Alkali sediment metagenome, whole genome shotgun sequencing project. | reverse complement strand
CCTGGCCGCTCGGGACCGCCGAGATGTCGAACACGAGGATCTCGGCGCCGCTGATGCCGACCTCTCCGATGAAGTAGAAGGACGTGCCCTCGGTGATGCGCCGCATCTGCAGGTCCTTCACCTGTCCGTTCAGGTTGTAGGCGCTTGCGGTGACGGTGCCGTCCACCGGCGTGGTGCTGCCGTCCGGGTTCTTGCGCAGCAAGGAGACGTTGAGCATCACGCGGTTCGCGCTGCGCTCGATGCCGTAGGCACGGGCGACGGCGGGCGCGAGCTGGTCGGTGCGCACGGCGTTGTAGTGGACCTCGAATTCGCCGAAATCCTGGTGGGTCGGCTCGCTGGGCGCGGCCGTCTGAGCTTCGCTCGGTGTCGGTCCGCCCCTGCCGCAGCCCGGGAGCGCGAGCACCGCAGCGGTGACAAGCACAGGGAAAAAGAGCGCGACGCGTTTCGACATCGCAGTATCCCCCTTATCGATATGACCCGGACCGTGCCGGAACTATAGTCCAAGAAGCGCTGCGTCGCAGTGCAGATTGCGCGTCAGCGGCAGCCCAGAAGTGCTTCGATGTGCGGTGGAGCAGGTGCCGCGCCGCGGACTCGGACGAGCTTGTCGCGGCCCGAGAGGCCACGCTCGATGCTCACGTGTGCACGGGGCAGGCCGAAGGCGTCGGCCAAAAACTCGATCAGTGCGGCATTGGCGCGACCGTCGACCGGGGGCGCCTGCAGCCGGATCCGCAGCCGGTCGCCGATCGCGCCGGCGAAACCGGTTCTCGAGGCACGGGGCTGCACCCGGACCTCGATGAGCAGATCGCCGCCTTCCCGTCGCCCGGCGCCCACCGTCGATGCTTCAGCGCAGCAGCAGCTGCAGCGCCTGCAGCCCGATCAGCACGAACAACGCCGAGAAATCGAGCCCGCCGACTGGTGGAATCACGCGCCGGACAGGTGCCAGCAGCGGCTCGCAGATCCTGTGCAGCAGCTGTGTCGCCGGGTTGTGAGTGCCCGGCGCCACCCAGCTCAGCAGCGCCTGCACCAGTATCGCGACGGTATAGAACTGCAGGACCGTGTTGGCGAGGCCGCGCAGCCCGTCCACCAGGATAGATCCCGGCAGGAAGCCGCCACCGGCGACCATGCGAAGGAGCGTCGACCCGGCCATCTGCACGACCAGCAACGCGACGATGGAGGCGACGTCCAGCTTGCCCACGGGCCGCAGGATCCGGCGCAGCGGCCTCACCAGTGGATCGGTGAAGCGCAGCACGGCCTGTCCCAGCGGACTGCGGAAGTCGGCCCGCACCAGCGGCATGATCACCCGCAGCAGGAATGCGATGACGGTGAGCGTGAGCAGTGCATTCAGGACGAAGAGGATCGCTGTCATGGTCTAGGTGCCACCGAACTGGTCTGCGAGTTGTGCCGAGCGCCGGGTCGCCGCCGCAACCGCGCGTCCGAAAGTATCGCGCATGGCCGCCGCTTCGAGCACCTCGAGCGCCGCGGCCGTCGTCCCGCCCCTGGAGGTGACCTGCTCGCGCAGCGCCGCCGGCGTCTCGCCGCTCTCCGCGGCCATCAGGCCTGCGCCGCGGGCTGTCTCCACCGCCAGCCGCCGTGCCGTCCCGGCCGGCAATCCCGCGGCGATGCCGGCCGCTTCCAGGGCCTCGATCAGCAGGAAGAAATACGCCGGGCCGCTGCCCGAGATCGCGGTTACGGCATCCATCTGCGATTCCTGGTCCAGCCACACCGTGGCGCCGGCCGCCGACATGAGCGCCTCGACGTCGTCCCGGTCGCGGACCGTGATACCGTTGCCACCGTAGAGTGCAGTGATCCCGGCACCGATCAGCGCAGGGCGATTGGGCATCGCGCGCGCAATCGGGATCCCGGCGCCCAGCCAGCGAGCGAGGTCTGCGAGGCGGATGCCGGCGGCAATCGATACCACGACCCGCCGACGCTCGGTCAGCTGCGTCGCGATGCCACGCGCGACGTCCGCCATCTGCTGCGGCTTGACCGCGAGCACCACCAGGTCCGCTTCGCGCGCGGCTTCGCGGTTGTCCGCGCCGCCCCGCACGCCGAACTCGCGCGCAAGGCGCTCGAGCTGGGCTGTTACCGGGTCAGAGACCCACAGGTCTCCGGCCGGGGTGCCACGCCGGACCAGGCCCCCCACCAGGCTCGTGGTCATGTTGCCGCCGCCGATAAAGGCAATACGCATCGTTGCGATCTCCTGATTCAGTCGCGCGGCCCGAAGATTGCGGTGCCGACGCGGACGATGGTCGCGCCCTCGGCGATGGCTGCCTCCAGGTCCGCGCTCATGCCCATGGACAGCGTGTCGAGCAGGTACCCGCCCCGGTTCAGGTCGAGCGCTAGCTCGCGCAGCCGGCGGAACGGCGCCCGCGCCAGCGCCGCGTCGGCCTGTGGCGGCGGAATGCACATGAGCCCGCGCAGTCGCAGGCGCGGCAGGCCCGCCACGATTTCGGCGAGCGCTGGCAACTGCTCGGGCGCGACGCCGCCCTTGCCGTCTTCCTCGGCCAGCCTCACCTGCAGCAATACGTCGAGCGGGTCGGCGTAGTGAGGCCTCTGGGCGCTCAACCTCTCGGCGATCCTCGCCCGGTCGAGCGTATGCACCCACTGGAATGCCGCCGCCACGTCCCGGGTCTTGTTCGCCTGCAGCTGGCCGATGAAATGCCAGGCGAGCGGCAGGTCCCGCAGGGACTCGAGCTTGGCGAGCGCCTCCTGGACGTAATTCTCGCCGAACTGCCTTTGGCCGGCCGCAGCGGCGGCGCGCACGGCACCGGCCGGCTGCTGCTTGCTCACGGCGAGCAGGGTGACCTCGGACGGGTCGCGCCCAGCCCGCCGGGCGGCAGACTCGATCCGCGCAAGCACCGATGCGAGCCTTTCGGCCGAGAACTGCGGAGCGGTTAACATATTGGGGTCCGAGGCCCTGTTCTATACTGCGGCCGCCCACTCCAACCGTCCGGCCTCGGACTCGGCGCGTGGGCAAGAGGGACACCGATGGCCGTCGATATTGCCCAGCTGCTGGCGTTCGCCGTCAAGAACAAGGCCTCCGACCTGCATCTCTCGTCGGGCGTGCCGCCGATGATCCGCGTCGACGGCGACATGAAGCGGATCAACATGCCGCCGCTGACGCACAAGGAAGTGCACAGCATGGTGTACGACATCATGAATGACAAGCAACGGAAGGCTTACGAAGAATTCTACGAGACGGACTTTTCGTTCGAGATTCCGAAGCTCGCGCGCTTCCGCGTCAACGCGTTCAACCAGAATCGGGGCGCCGCGGCGGTGTTCCGCAACATTCCCTCGGTCGTGCTCACGCTCGACGACCTGAACGCGCCGAAGATCTTCAAGGACATCGCCATGCAGCCGCGCGGCCTGGTGCTGGTGACCGGTCCTACCGGGTCCGGCAAGTCAACGACGCTGGCGGCGATGATCAACTACGTCAACGACAACCGGCCGGACCACATCATCACGATCGAGGATCCGATCGAGTTCGTGCACGAGTCCAAGCGCTGCCTGCTGAACCAGCGCGAAGTGCACCGCGACACGCTCGGGTTCAGCGAGGCGCTGCGCTCGGCACTGCGCGAGGACCCGGACGTGATCCTGGTCGGCGAAATGCGCGACCTCGAGACGATCCGCCTGGCGCTCACCGGCGCAGAGACGGGCCACCTCGTGTTCGGCACGCTGCACACGAGCTCGGCTGCCAAGACCATCGATCGAGTGGTGGACGTGTTCCCGGCGGCGGAGAAGGAAATGGTGCGGGCCATGCTCTCCGAGTCGCTGCGCGCGGTAATCTCCCAGACGCTGCTGAAGCGCGTCGGCGGCGGCCGCGTGGCGGCCCATGAGATCATGATCGGCACGCCTGCGATCCGTAACCTGATCCGCGAAGGAAAGATCGCGCAGATGTACTCGGCGATCCAGACCGGCCAGACGGCCGGCATGCAGACCCTCGACCAGTGCCTGAAGGAGATGCTGCAGAAGGGCCACATCACCAAGGAAGAAGCGCGCTACAGGGCGCAGAACAAGGAGGACTTCTGACCGCCGGCTGACCCCGGGGCTACGGCGGAGGGAGAACAATGGAACGCGAACAGGGCATCAAGCTCATGCAGGACCTCCTGCGCCGCATGGTCGAGCGCAAGGGATCCGATCTTTTCATCACCGCCGGCTTCCCGCCGGCGATCAAGGTCGACGGCGAGATCAAGCCGCAGACGAACCAGCCGCTCACGCCCGAGCAGGCCCAGCTGCTGGTGCGCGCGATCATGAACGATCGCCAGACCAAGGAGTTCGACTCGACCAAGGAGTGCAACTTCGCGATCGCGCCACCCGGAATCGGCCGCTTCCGCGTGAGCGCCTTCATTCAGATGGGACTCACGGGTGCGGTGCTGCGCACCATCAACATCAAGGTGCCGACGATCGAGGAGCTGGAGCTGCCGCCGATCCTGAAGGAAGTCGTGCTCTCGAAGCGCGGGCTCTGCATCCTCGTCGGCGCCACCGGCTCGGGCAAATCCACTTCACTTGCGGCGATGCTCGATTACCGCAACGACAAGACCGCCGGACACATCATCACGATCGAGGACCCGATCGAGTACGTGCACACGCACAGGAACTGCGTAGTCACGCAGCGCGAGGTCGGCGTGGACACCGACAGCTGGCACATGGCGCTCAAGAACACGCTGCGCCAGGCTCCCGACGTGATCCTGATCGGCGAAATCCGCGACCGGGAGACCATGGAGTACGGCATCCAGTTCGCCGAGACCGGCCACCTGGTGCTGGCGACGCTGCATGCCAACAGCGCCAACCAGGCGATGGACCGCATCATCAACTTCTTCCCCGAGGACCGGCGCGAGCAGCTCCTGATGGACCTGTCGCTCAACATCCGCGCCATGGTCGCGCAGCGCCTGATCCCGCGCGAGGCCGGCAAGGGCCGCATCGCGGCGATGGAAGTGATGCTGAATACGCCGCTGATCGCCGACCTGATCTTCCGCGGCGAGGTAACCGCGATCAAGGAAATCATGGCCAAGTCGAACCGGCTCGGCATGAAGACGTTCGACCAGGCGCTTTACGAGCTGTTCGAGACCGGGGTCATCTCCTACGAGGAAGCGCTGCGCAACGCCGACTCGAAGAACGAGATCCGGCTGCGCATCAAGCTCGAGAGCAAGCGCGCCGACAAGTCGCACCTCGACGAGTCGGGCGCGCTCAGGATCGTCGAGGAAGAGGAGTAGGAATCATGCCTGCCAGACACCTCGACAGCACGGCCAGGCCGGACACGGAAAAGGCCCTCAGCGACTCGACCGGCGGTGCCGCGACCGGCCGCAACTTCGTGCTGAACACGCGGCCGCTGTTCAAGCTGATGGTCGAGAAGAAGGCGTCCGACCTCTTCTTCACATCGAACGCCCCGATCAAGATCAAGATCGAAGGCAAGATCATGCCGGTCAACCGGCAGGTGTTGAACTCCGACCAGGTGCGCCAGGCAGCCTACGGCCTGATGAACCAGGAGCAGATCGACTATTTCCAGCAGGAGCTCGAGATCGACTTCGCGGTGTCCGAGCCGGGCCTCGGCCGGTTCCGCGTGGCCGTGTTCCACCAGCGCGGAAATCCGGCGATGGTGCTGCGCTACATCACCGCCGAGATGCCGACCATCGAGGAACTCGGCCTGCCCGAGATCATGAAGGAACTGGTCATGATCAAGCGCGGGCTGGTGCTGATGGTGGGTGCCACCGGTTCCGGCAAGTCGACGTCGCTCGCGGCGATGATCAACTTCCGCAACATGAACTCGTCCGACCACGTCCTGACGGTGGAGGATCCGATCGAGTTCCTGCACAGCAACAAGAAGTCGATCGTCAACCAGCGCGAGGTGGGGCTCGACACCAAGTCGTTCCATCGTGCGCTCAGGAGCGCGATGCGCGCCGCGCCGGACGTGATCCTGATCGGCGAGATCCGCGACCGCGAGTCGATGGAGTACGCGATCACCTTCGCAGGCACGGGCCACCTGTGCCTCGCGACGCTGCATGCGAACAACGCCTCCGAGGCGCTCGATCGCATGATCAACATGTTTCCGCGGGACCAGCACTCGCAGATCTTCCTCGACCTGTCGCAGTACCTGAAGGCAATCCTTTCGCAACGCCTCGTGATGGGCAAGGACGGCAGGCGCTGCGCGGCAATCGAGGTGCTGCTCAACACGCCGCACGTGCAGGAGCTCGTCAAGAAAGGCGATGTGACGGGCGTGAAGGAAGCCCTGATCCGCAGCGGCGAGAAGGGCATGCAGAGCTTCGACGTCGCGCTGTACCAGCTGCACGTCGAGGGAAAGATCTCGCTCGAAGAAGCGATCGCGAACGCGGATTCGCGGACCAACCTCGAGGCGAAGATCAATTTCGGCTGATCGCCGGAGGCGGCGGACCGTTCCAGGTTCACGAAACAGGGCCTGTTCCCACGCGCGAGGATCTATGCGCGTCGGAACAGGCCCTGTCTCGTGCACCTGATGCCCCGCGCCTGGGCGACCGCGAAATCCGGCGGGCGCGCCACGACCTTGCCGCCTGGACGTCTCATGCAGCGCGTCCGTCTCTTGCGTACCGCCGCAGCGCCTCGCCCATCTTCTCGCGATAGGGCGCGCCCGAGATGACGAGGTCCACCATCGTGAGCGAGCTGTGGATGTGGCCGCGCGCCTCGATGTGCTGCACGTCCACGCCGGCGGCGGCCAGTGCCTCGGCATACGCCGCGCCTTCGTCGCGCAGCGGGTCGAACTCGCAGGTGACGATGGTCGCGGGCGGCAGGCCCGACAGGTCTTTGGCTCGCAGCGGCGCCACGCGGGGATCCGTCCTGGCGGCTGCGTCCACGTAGTGATCGAAGAACCACTGCATCATCGCGGTCGTGAGGATGTAGCGCTCGCCGTTCTCGCGGTGCGAGCGCCGCGTCAGGTCCGCGTCGGTGACTGGTGCGATCAGCAACTGCCCGGCGATCGCGGGGCCGCCTGCGTCGCGAGCGAGCCTGCTGACGACCGTCGCCAGGTTGGCGCCGGCGCTCCAGCCGGCCACCGTGACCGCCCCCGGCCGGCCACCCAGCGATTCGGCGTGCGACGACGCCCATCGCAACGCGGCGAACGCGTCGTCCACCGCGGCGGGGAACCTGGCCTCCGGCGCGTGCCGGTAGTCGACCGACACGATGATCGAGTCGGAACGGACGCACAGGTCGCGGCAGAGCGGGTCGTCGGAATCGTGGGCGCCGAGCACCCAGCCGCCGCCGTGGAAGTAGACGACCACCGGGTGCGGCCCGGCGGTGGTCGGCCGATAGAGCCTGTAGTTGAGTTCGCCGGCCGCGCCGGGCAGCGTGCCGTCCACGGTCTCGCCAACCGCGGGTCCGGGTGGTCGCTGCGTGGCCAGTGCGACGAACAACGCGCGTGCCGCCTCCGGCGACATCCATCGACTCGATGGGCGGCAGCCGCAGGCTTTCGATCACCTCCATCACGATCGTGACGTCCGGCTGCACCCGGCGGATCACGCCGTCGTTGCACTCATCGACTCGATGGGCGGCAGCCGCAGGCTTTCGATCACCTCCATCACGATCGTGACGTCCGGCTGCACCCGGCGGATCACGCCGTCGTTGCACCGCGCGCCGCCGGTGCCTTCGAAGCGGAAGCCGAGATAACCCTGCTCCACGACTTCGTCGCAGGCCTTGCGGTAGCGATCCACGCCGCCGATGTACGGCAGGAAGACGCGGGGCTTGCCCGGCACGTTGGCGCCCATGTACCAGGAGCTGGCCTGCGGGAAGAGCGTGATGTCGGCACCGTCATTGACGTGCTGCACCCAGCCGGCTTCGGCCGTCCCGGTCGGCTCGATGGTCTCGAGTCCGGCGCGGCGCATGTAGTCCAGCGTGTCCGATACCCAGTCCACGTGCTGTTCGATGGAAACCATCATGTTCGACAGAACCGACGGACTCCCCGGGCCGGTGATCAGGAAGCAGTTCGGGAAGCCGACCGTCGTGAGCCCCAGGTACGTCTTCGGGCCCTCGGCCCACTTCTGCTTCAGCGAGAGCCCGTCCCGGCCGTTGATGTCGACCGCCACGATCGCGCCGGTCATCGCGTCGAAGCCGGTGGCGAACACGATGGCGTCGAACTCCATCGACCCGGCGGTGGTCTGGATGCCCTTGTTGGTGATGGTCGTGATCGGCGTCCTGCGCAGGTCCACCAGCCGGACGTGCGGGAGGTTGAAGGTCTCGAAGTATCCCGTGTCGAGGCACGGTCGCTTGGTGCCGTAGTAGTAACCCCTGGGGCACAGCGCTTCCGCGGTCGCGGGGTCTTTCACGATCGAGCGGATCTTTTCCCGGAGGAACTCGCAGAAGGTTTCGTTGGCCTCCGCGCTGGTCGGCATGTCGGCGAAAGTCGTGGGCAGCAGGTCGCCCGAGTTCCACGCCGCCTCGTACACGGCGCGGCGCTGCTGCTCGGAAACCTGCAGTGCGCCGACCATCGTCACCGGGGCCGGGACTCCGATCGGCGACAGGCGTGCAGCCTGTCGGTAGGCATCGCGATCGGCCTTGAAGGCGTCGAGCTTTGCCTGCGGTGTCGGGCCGTTGAGTGCCGGCCGCGAGAAATTCGGCGTCCGCTGGAACACGGTCATCTGCGCGGCCTGCTTCGCGATGATCGGGATCGACTGGATGCCGGACGAACCGCTGCCGATCACCGCGACGCGCTTGCCGGTGAAGTCCACGCCACCGTGTGGCCAGTGGTGCGTGTAGTAGATCTCGCCACCGAAGCGGTCGGCACCCTCGATGTCGATCGATTTCGGCAGTGACAGGCAGCCGGTGGCCATCACGTAGAACCTGCACGCGATCTCGGCGCCCGCCGATGTAATCACGCGCCAGCGCCGGTCCCCGGCGTCCCACGTGGCTCGCTCCACGCGGGTGGCGAAGCGGATGTCCCTGCGCAGGTCGTACCGGTCGGCCACGTGGTTGGCGTAGGCGAGGATCTCGGGCTGCGTGGCGTACTTCTCGGACCACCGCCATTCGCGCTCCAGCTCGGGGTCGAAGCTGTACGAGTAGTCCACGGACATGATGTCGCAGCGGGCGCCGGGGTAGCGGTTCCAGTACCAGGTGCCGCCAACACCGTCGGCGGCCTCGAGCACCACGGTCGAGAACCCGAGGCCGCGCAGTCGGTGCAGCATGTAGAGTCCGGCGAATCCGGCCCCGACCACCACCACGTCCACGTCCACGTCCGATCGATCGTTCGGCTCGTTGTCAGTTGCCATACGGCAAGTCCTCGTTGAGACAGTTACACGCGCCTGTCACCGGCGTCACAGAGATTGTTGCACGAGAAGGCGGACGGCCGCTCAGTCCGTGCCGCCGAACCGCGGCAGGGGCGCGCAATCGATGGGAATCGTGGTGGTCTTCTGCTCGGTGAAGAATTCGGCACTCGAGGTGGCGCCGTCGCGGCCCACGCCCGATTGCTTGTAGCCACCGAACGGGGCGCGCAGTTCGCGCACCATCGTCGTGTTGATCCAGACCGTCCCGGCGCGCAGGTCGCGGCTCGCGCGCATCACCACGCCCAGGTCGTTCGCCCACACGTAGGCCACCAGTCCGAACGACGAGTCGTTGGCGATCGCGATCGCTTCTTCGAGCGTGTCGTAGACCAGGAACGTTGCGAACGGTCCGAAGATCTCTTCCTGGCAGACGCGGTCGCGATTGCCGGTCGCGAGCACGGCCGTGGGCTCGACGTAGTAGCCACGCTCGAAACCCGGCGCACGGCGCCCACCGGTGAGCAGGGTCGCTCCGTCGGCACGCGCCACGTCGACATACGACAGCACGCGCTGCATGTGCTCCTTGAACGCGAGCGGGCCGACTTCCGTCGCCGGGTTCATCGGATCGCCGATACGGATGCGGCGCGCTCGCTCGACGAAGCGGGCGATGAACTCCTCGGCGATGGCGCGCTGTACCAGGATGCGCGAGCCTGCGAGGCACTGCTGGCCGTTGTTCGAGTAGATGCCGCCGAGCGCGCCGTCGAGTGCCCGGTCGAGGTCGGCCGAGGGATGGATGATGTTGGCGCTCTTGCCGCCCAGTTCGAGGATGCACGGCTTCAGGTGCCTGCCCGCGGCCGCCATGATCGCTGCGCCGGTGTGCGTGCCGCCGGTGAAACCAACCATGTCGATCCCCGGGTGGGACACGAGCGCCACACCCGTGACGCTGCCGCGGCCGTTGACGAGGTTCACTACGCCCGGCGGCAGGCCCGCCTCGTGAAACAGCTCGATCATCCGCAGCATGGACAGCGGCGTATATTCCGACGGCTTGAGCACGCAGGTGTTTCCGAACGCGACGCAGCTGGCGACGCGCATCGACGCGAGCGCGATCGGGGCGTTCCAAGGCGCAATCAGCGCGCCGACGCCCTTCGGTTCGCGGGTCACGTAGGTGAGGTAGCCTTTCAGTCCGGTGTAGGTCTCGCCCTTCAGGGTGCTCGCCACTTCGGCGAAGAACTCGAAATTCCGCGACGCCCGGCCGATCTGCTCGCGGATGCGGGCGACGGGCAGGCCCGTGTTCAGGCACTCGAGATACGCCAGCTCGTCGGTATGGGCGCGGATGACGTCGCGGATGTGGTAGAGGATATCCTTGCGCGCATCGAGCGTCATGCGCGGCCAGGGGCCTGCATCGAACGCGCGTCGCGCGGCCTGCACGGCGGCATCCACCTCTGCAACGTCGGCTTCACGCAACACGCTCACCACAGCCTCGGTCGCGGGATAGATGACCGGCAAGTCGTGGCCGCCGGCACGTGGTGCGATGACCGTGCCATCGATCAGGCTGGTCACCCGGTCGACGACGGGGAACGGATGACGATTTGCGGCGTCGGCGCTCATGCGAGGAGATCCTGCGGGAGGGCTGGGCCACCACCGCCCGGCACGAGCTGGTGCAGGCGCCACGCGAGGCAGAGGTTGGAAGATATCATCGGCAGCTGCCGGGTGCCCCGGGCGCGCAGCACCTCGAGGGACGGCATGCCGGTTCCGGAGATCAGCACCGCGTCCGCTCCGCGGGCGTCGAGATTCGCCAGCACCGCGGCCGCATCGGCGCCCTGCAGTTCGTAGATGCCGCGAGTGTCGCTGCGTCCGGTGTCGACGCTGGCAGTTCCCACGACCTCGAGCCCGGCCGCCTGCCAGAACGCGATACCGGCATCGTGCAGCCATGCCGGGTAGGGCGACACGATGTGGATGCGCCTGGCGCGCATCGCCTTGAGCGCACGCAGGATGGCGCCGGCCGCTGTCTCGACGGGCGCGCCGATGGCGGTCTGTGCCGCCGCGACGATTTCCGCCTCGCGCGCCTCGCCCAGCAGGTACGAGGAGCCCGTGCAGGCAAACGCGACGGCGTCGAGGCGCAGCGTGTCGTACTGCTCCAGCGTTGCCGGAAGATTCTCGAGGTACTCGACGAGCCGCGTGTGGGGATCTTCGCTGCGGCTCGCCATTCGCGCGACGTACAACTCCGTGTCCGCCGGCGCGAGCCGCCGGAACTCGGGTTCGACCGTCGGGTTGGCCTGGGGCGTCAACAAGCCGAAGCGACCGCGCGCGCCGTAGTCACGGAGGGCGCTCATGTGGTTTCCGCCGCCTGGCGCAGGCCGGTGATCATGGAGGTCTTGAGCAAGTGCTCGCGCGCTCGCTCGGGCGACTCCGCAATGGTCTGCAGGTCGCGCAGTGTCTGCAGCCGCTTCTCAGGATTGCGTTCCTGCATGCGTGTCCGGTTCTGGTGCGCCTGCGCGAGGATCTGCTCCTGTGCCACCGGCCGGCGCTGGCGCACGTACTGGTCGAGCAGCGCGTCGTCGGCTCCGTGCCAGACCTGCGCGAGCTTGTCGCAGAGATTGAATGCGTCGTGCAGGCCACCGTTCATGCCCATGCCGCCGCTCGGGCTGTTGAGGTGCGCGGCGTCTCCGGCGAGCAGCACGCGGCGCGCACGATACGTGGAGGCGATGCGGCGGTGGATGCGGTACGGACGGGCTTCGAGCACGTCGTACAGCCCTCCCGCGGGCACGATGCGCTGCAACTTGACCTCGATCGATGCGCGGGTCAGCGCCTGGTCGATGGTCTCGTCGGCGTCGGCATACAGGCTCACGCGCCAAAGGTTCGGCAGCCGCAACAGGCTGAACGTGCCGTGCGGCGACCAGCAGTAGTTCACGTTGGACAGGCCCTCGAGGTGCCGCTCGAAAGGGAACTGCGTCGTGGCGAGGATGGTCGTTTCGGCGTAAGTGGTGCCTTCGAGATACAGGCCGACGGCTTCGCGTACCGCGCTGCGCGCCCCGTCGGCGCCGATGAGCCAGCTTGCCTGCAACTCAGTCGAGCCGCCGTCCGGTTCGCGTACTTCGACCACGACGCCCGTGTCCGTCTGACGGACGGCGGTGACCGTGGCGTCGCGCCGCAGCGTGCAGGCGCCGCCGAAGCCGGGAAGACGCTCCTCGAGCATCTCGCAGTACACTTGTTGCTCGCATTGCAGGCGATACGGGTGGCGCGTGTCGCCCGCGATCACGCTCAGGTCGAACACCGCGCGCTCACCCGACGGATGCATGCGCACCTGCCACGTGGGAGTGACGAGGCCGCGCGCGACCAGCGGTTCGGCGAGGCCGAGGTCGTCGATCATGTCGAGCGTGGGTGGATGCCACGTGGACGCGCGCAGGTCGCGGGCGCGTTGCGGCGTTGCCTCGAGCAGCAGCACAGGGATGCCCGCACGGGCGAGCAGCGCGGCACAGGTGAGCCCCACTGGCCCGGCACCGACGACGATGACCCGATCGTTCACACGCTGCCCCGAGGTTTACGGCGGTCGAGCGCCGGATTCTACCTGCGGCCCCGGCTGACCGTGTGCCCGATGCGGGTGGGCTTGGCCGCCGCAGCGGCGCGATGCCATGATCGCGCAAATGACCACAACGACCCGGGGGATTGACCGTCCGTGGTGGACGCAGAAGCGATGGTGGGTCGCCATCATGCTCTGTGCCGTCACGATGATCGGTTACGTGGATCGCCTCGCGCTCTCGGTGGCCGCGCCGGTGGTGCGCAAGGAATTCGGTTTCACAAACGAGCAGTACGGTTTCATCACGTTCGCGTTCCTCGCCACGTATGCCGCCGGACAATTGTTGCTCGGGCCGGTGATCGACCGGCTGGGCAGCAAGCGCTCGCTGTCACTTGCGGTGTTCTGGTGGAGCGTGGCTTCGTGCGTGCACGCGTTCGCACGCGGGGTCGGTGGGTTCTTCGCAGCCCGCGCGTTTCTCGGGATCACCGAAGCGGTCAATTTCCCGGCCGCTTACAAGGTTGTGGCGGAGTGGTTTCCGCGCGCCGAGCGCAGTATGGCCAGCGGCTTCATTACCGCAGGCACGGGCATCGGCGCGATCATCGCGCCGCCGCTGATCGCTTTCCTGATCGCCACGTTCGACGCGCTGCATGCCCGCGGCCTGTCGCCCACCCACGGCTGGCAGGCGGCGTTCATCGTGCCGGGCGTGCTCGGCCTCGTGTGGGTCTGGGTCTGGAAGCGGCACTTCCACCTGCCGGAGCACGACCCGGCGCTCCGAGCAGACGAGCGGGCGCTGCTGATGGCCGAACGCGCCGCACCAGCCTTCGAGGCGGCCGAGCGGCGACCGCTGGACGAGGAGATGCGCGCCTACTTCGCTCGTCTCGCGTACTGGTTCCGGTATCGTGAGACCTGGGGCCTCGCGCTCGCACGCTTCACCGCCGACGGCGCGTTCTACTTTCTCGCATTCTGGATCCCGAACTACCTGAGCGACGTGCGCGGCTTCGGTCTCAAGGAGATCGCGTGGGCCGCCGCCATTCCGTTCGTGTTCGCCGATCTCGGCTCGCTGGTCGGCGGGTATGCCGGGCAGCGGCTCATCAAGAACGGCTGGAGCGTGGACGCCTCACGGAAGACGATGATCTGGATCGGCGCGTTGCTCGTGCCGCTTGCGCTGCCGGCGGTCTACGTCGATTCCGCGGTGCTCGCCGTGCTGCTCATGGGGCTCGGTATCTTCGGCATCCAGGTAAAGAGCGCGTCACTGTTTGCCGTGCCGGCCGACATCTTTCCGCCGACGGCCGTGGCGACGGTCTGGGGGGCGAGCGGCGCCGCCGGCAGTTTCGCGGCCGCATTCTCGCAGCCGGTGATCGGCTGGACGATCGACAAGTACTCCTACGAGCCCGTGTTCATCGCCGTTGCGCTCATGCACGTGGTCTCTGCGGCGTGCATCATGCTGCTGGTGCGACGGATCGAGCCGGTGACGCCGGCCCTTCATGGCGTACGTTGATCGGAGTACGCTGTGGGCCGCACCGCGGCGGAGGGAGCCGGGTGCCCAACCACACACACTGAAGGGGGATAATCCATGTTCACTAGAATGGTAGCGACCGCCACGGCGGTGCTATGGCTCTGCACAGTTGCCGGTACCGCGTCCGCGGCGCAATGGAGCGCCGAGCAGCAGGAGGTCTGGAAGGTCGAGCTGCAGCAATGGAAGATGTCGGCGGCCGAAGACACGACCTGGATCGACACCATGGTTCATCCAGACATGACGTTCTGGGAAACCAGTGCGCCGATGCCCCGGGACAAGGCATCGCTCAAGCACTGGAGCCGGTACGACACCGAAAACGGTTCGACCCTCGAGCAGGAGCTGTTTCCGATCTCGATAACCGTCACCGGCAATACCGCGGTGGTGCACTACCACTACATGGTCGCACGCGAGAACTACAAGAAGGAACGGGAAACGGTCACCGGTCGTTACACGGATGTGCTGGTCAAGGATGGCGGCCGCTGGCTTTTCCTGACCTGGACGGGCGGAGACGATCCGAAGAAGTGAGCTTTCTTTCTCTCAGGTTGGCGTGAACCGTCGCACCTGCCCCCGGCCACGCGCCGGGGTTTTCGCTTCTGGCGAGGGTCGGTTGCTGGCCGCTCGGCGTCCGCACGGTCCGGCGTCACAGGTTCTCGCGCAGAAACTCGTAGATGCGCTTCTCCATGTACACGCGATCCTCGAGCCGGCGCGGCATGTGGCGCTCGTTGGGATAGAGCTGCAGCTCGTGGTCCTTGCCCGCGGCGATCATCGCGTCGATCAGCCGGGCGCTGTGCCGGAAGTGCACGTTCTCGTCGATCAGCCCGTGCACGAGCAGCAGATCGCCGTCGATCGAGTCCACGTGGGCCATCACGCTCGATCGCGCATAGCCTTCGGGGTTCTCCTGCGGCAGGCCCATGTAGCGCTCGGTGTAGGCCGTATCGTAGCCGTCCCAGTGAGTCACCGGCGCGCCGGCGATGCCGACCTTGAACGTCCTGGCCGCACGCGCGAGAGCCATCGCGGCCATGTACCCGCCATAGCTCCAGCCGACGATGCCCACGCGCTTGGGGTCCGTGAGGCCTCGAGCGACCAGCCACTCGACGCCCGCGACCTGATCCTGGACTTCGACGTTGCCCATGTCGTGCCGCAGCGCGCCCTCGAACGCGAGCCCGCGCCGCCACGAGCCGCGATTGTCGAGCTTGAACACCAGGTAACCGTTGTCTCGCAGGTACTGGGCTTGAAGATCGACCGTCATGCCCCAGGAGTCGGTGACCAGCTGGGCGTGCGGGCCACCGTAGACGCTCACCACCGTCGGGTACGGGCCCGGACCGTGGACCGCGGGATCGGGCTTGTAGATCGCGCCGTAGAGTCTGGTCTTGCCGTCGGCTGCGAGCAGCTCGACGAACTCAGGCGGCTCGAGGGCGAGCCTGGCCACGCGCGGATCGACGGACTCCGGCGTGGCAGGATGCAGCGTTCGCAGCAGCTTGCCGTCGGAGAGGCGATGCAGCGCGACGGTCGGCGTTGCGGTTCTGCTCGAGTGCGTATGGATGTAATAGCGAAGCTCGCGATCGATGCTCATGCCATGCCAGCCGGGCCCCTCGGTCACACGCCGGAGCCCCTGACCATCGAATCCGACCGCGAAGTAATGCCGCTCGCGTGGATCGCCCCTGGTCGCTCCGAAGTAGACCCTTTGTCCGGCCTCGTCGACAGCCGTGATGCTTTCGACCATCCACTCGCCGCTCGTCAACTGCGTGAGTTGCCGGCCGTCGGCGGCGTGCAGGCTCAGGTCCATGAAGCCCAATTTTTCCGAGCCCCAGATGA
>PDVJ01000298.1_pt1 | contig 16069 bp, 18 predicted proteins | sample 1369811 | NCBI WGS metagenome assembly PDVJ01 (sample SAMN07795376, study PRJNA414565) | Alkali sediment metagenome, whole genome shotgun sequencing project. | reverse complement strand
GGTGGCGCCGCTCGGCGGGCTGTCGTTCATGGCGGCCTGGGCACTGCTCGCCTGGCACGTGCTCGTACGCGAGGCTGCGGGCTCCGGGCCGCGATGAGCGGTGCGCTCAGGCCTCGGGAGCAACGTAGCCCTCCGGTTTCTGCGACCCGCCGCCGAACAGGAACTTCTCCATCTCCTCGACGAGGAACTTGCGCGCCTTCGGATCGATCGGCGAGAGGCGGTACTCGTTCAGGAGCATGGTCTGGTGGCGTACCCACGCAGCCCAGGCTTCCTTCGAGATGTTCGCGAAGATGCGTTGACCGAGTTCGCCCGGGTAGGGCGGACGATCGAGGCCCTCGGCCTCGCGCTGCAGGTAACTGCAATGGGCGGCACGGCAGGGTCCTCAGGCCAGCCGGCCGTGGGACACCACGACTCCATCCTCGTCCGCGTAGACCCAGTCGCCCGGGCGGAAAGTCACGCCGGCGAAGCGCACTGGCACGTCCCGCTCGCCCTCGCCGCGCTTCTCGCTGCGCAAGGGCATGGTGCCGAGCGCACGGATGCCGAGCGGCAGCGGAGCGAGCTCGGCCGAGTCACGTATGCAGCCATGGATGACGATGCCCGCCCAGCCGTTCTTCACTGCGGCGATGCCGAGGTTGCCGCCGAGCAGCGCGTGCCGACGTGAACCACCGCCGTCCACCACCAGCACGCGTCCCTCGCCGGGGCCTTCGACCGCTTCCTTGACCCGCGAGTTGTCCTCGAAGCAGCGCACCGTGCTCACCGGACCCGCAAACGCGATGCGCCCGCCGTAGGCATGGAACACGGGTTCGCAGACTTGTACCGCGTCGCCGTGCGCGTCGCAGAGGTCGGCAGTGGCCTTGGTCGTCATGACATGATCCCCGGGCGGAGTGACCGGGCGATTATAGATGGCCGAGACGCGCGAGCCGTCAGTAGCGTCACGCATCAAGGCGATTGCGAGACTGCGCCCGGACGAACGGCGGCACGGGACGTGCCGCCGTTCGTCGGGCATCAAGGTCAGTGGATCTCGATCTGCCGCGGCTGCGGCTCGACGACCTTGTGCTTCGGGACGTGGATCAGGATCACGCCGTCCCTGCTCTCGGCGCGGATGGACTGCTCGTCGGCGTTCTCGGGCAGCGAGAATCGCCGCATGAAGCTGCCGTAGCTGCGCTCGACCCGGTGCAGCTTCTCGGTCTCCTCGCGCTTCTCCTGCTTGCGCTCGCCGGACAGCGTAAGCACCCCGTCCTGCACGGTGATGCTCACGTCCTCCTTGCGGACCTCGGGCAGGTCGGCCTTGATCAGGTACTCCGCCTCGGTCTCGGTCACGTCGGCGGCTGGCGCCCAGTCGAACGCCGGACGCGGCTCACCCGCCGCCGCCGCCGGCCAGCGGCGCAGCGTCTCGGCAAGGAAACGGTTGAAGACGTCGTCCACATCGCGGAACGGTTCCCACTTGATCACACGCATTGCTGTTACCTCCGGTTCGGGACCGCCCCAGCGGTGCCCTCATGGCGCTCTACATGCGAACGCCCCGGCGGGTTTCAAGGGGGTGGCCAGCGTGGGCCGCCCGGAACTCAGGCCGCGTACCAGTGGATGAACTGGGCCTCGGCCGGCAACACGGCCAAGGCATGTGCCGGCACTACCCGTGGCGTGTACTCGCCCGGAGGCCGGGTCGCCGGCGCCTCGGCGACGTAGCGCCAGCCGCCCGAGGCGCCGGCAAGGGCGTGATCGCGCCGCATCGCAATTCGCTCCGGCGCGCCACCGTTGCGTGGTTCGGCGTAGAGCTCGACGGCAACCGCGTCGGTGACCAGTTCGCCGAGATAGACCTGTACCCGGAAGGCGTGGTGGCCGCCTTCCGTGGTGACGTCGAGGTTGCCCCAGTGGATCGCGTTCCAGTGTCGGCGCAGTTCGCGGAACCAGGCGCGCAGCTCGCGCGCGACGTGCAGGTTGTCCGCGGTGCGCCGCCGGCAGTCGGTGGCCGCAGGCAGGTACAGGCGATCGACGTACTCCGCGAGCATGCGATTGCTGCTGAAGCGCGGAGTCAGGCGCGACAGGCTTGCGCGAATGCGTGCCACCCAGGCCCGCGGGATGCCTTCGGTGTCGCGGTCGTAGAAGGCAGGCACGACCTCTCGCTCGAGTATTCCGTAGAGCTGCTCGGTCTCGGATTCGTCCCAGCCCGGCTCGGAGTGCTCGCGTCCGTCGCCGAGTGCCCAGCCGACGTCGGGCGCGTAGGCCTCGGCCCACCAGCCATCGAGCTCGGAGAGGTTGAGGCCGCCGTTCACCAGCACCTTCATGCCACTGGTGCCGCTCGCTTCCCATGGCCGGCGCGGCGTATTGATCCAGACGTCCACGCCCTGCACCAGCTGCTCGGCCAGCGCCATGTCGTAGTCCTCGAGGAACACGGCCCGCGCACGCACCTCGGGCCGACGTACGAATTCCGCCCACTGGCGAACGAAGTTGCGGCCGATCTCGTCGCGCGGATGCGCCTTGCCCGCGATGATGATCTGTACGGGATTCGCGGGATCCGACAGCAGTCTCGCGAGGCGATCGGGTTGCGACAGCAGCATGGCCGGGCGCTTGTACTCGGTGAAGCGCCGCGCGAAGCCGAGCGTGAGCACGTTCGGGTCCAGTGCGCTGTGTGCGATGGCGGCGGACTCGTCGCGTCCACCGCGCTGGCTGAGCTGCCGCTGGAGTCGCCGCCGCGCGTAGTCCACGAGGTCGCGGCGCTCCATGCCGCGGAAGTTCCACAGCTGTGCGTCGGTGAGTCGACCGACCGCTTCCTGCAGCTGCTCGGGCGCGCCCAGCCAGCGTTCCTTGCCGCAGGCCTCGGTCCAGAGCGTGTCTGCCCAGGGTGAGTCCCACGACGAGACGTGGACGGCGTTGGTGACGTGCGTGACGGGAACCTCGGGCTCCGGCCAGCGAGGGAACAGCGGCGCGAAGATGCTGCGGCTCACCCGGCCGTGCAGCTCGCTCACGCCGTTCACGCGCGCGCAGGTTCGCGCGGCGAGATAGGCCATGTTGAACGGCTCGTCGAGATCGTCGGGATTCACGCGCCCGAGTCCCATCAGCTGCTCGGGCCGGATGCCAGCCATGCGCGCATATCCGGCCCCGTACTTCTGCACCAGCGGCAGGGGAAAGGTGTCGAAGGCCGCGGCCATCGGCGTGTGAGTAGTGAACACGTTGCCGCCACGCGTTGCCCACAGTGCCGTGAAGAAGTCGCAGGCTTTCGCCTCGGCGAAGCTTCGTGCGCGCTCGACCGTGGCGAGGGCTGCATGGCCTTCGTTCAGGTGCAGAACCTCGACCGGGTGACCCAGCGCCTCGAGCGCGCGCCAGCCGCCGATACCCAGCACGATCTCCTGCATGAGGCGCGCCTCACCGTCGCCCGCATAGAGCTTGGCTGTGATGCCGCGGTCGAACGGCGAGTTGAACGGATCGTCGCTGTCGAGGAGCAACAGCGGGATGCGACCGACGTCCACCTGCCAGATTCGGATGTAGAGGTCGCGGCCGGGCAGCGCGATGGTCACGCGCAGCGGCATGCCCTCGGCATCGGGCACCTGTCGCACGGGCAGGGACTCCCGGGAATTCACGGCGTAGATCTCGATCTGCTTGCCCGCAGCGTCGAGCATCTGGCGGAAGTAGCCTTCGCGGTAGAACAGGCCCACCGCGACCAGCGGAATGCCAAGATCGCTTGCGGTCTTCAGGTGATCGCCAGCGAGCACGCCGAGACCGCCGGAGTACAGCGGTAGCGCGTCTGTGAGGCCGTACTCCATGCTGAGATACGCGATCACCGGCGGCGTCTCGAGCGAGAAGGCGCCCTGGAACCAGCCGGACCGCGACATGTATTCGGCCTCGCCGCGATCGAGGCGGCGCACACGTTCGATGAACTCGGCGTCGCGCGCAAGTTCGTCGAGGCGGCTGCGCGGCGTGTTTTGCAGCACGAGGATCGGGTTTCCGGTCCGGTGCCAGACCTCCGCGTTCAGCGCCTCCCAGACGCGGTCGGCCGCGTGGTTCCAAACCCAGCGCAGGTTGTACGCGAGCCTCGCCACCGATGCGATCGCGGGTGGCAGTTGGCCGGAGGGATCCCGTATTGCGTCGGGGGACATGGCGATTGCCTCTGCCGGCTTGTGGGAGCCCGGAAACGAAAACGGCGCGATCGGTGGAGCCGTCGCGCCGTCATCAGAGCTGGCAACGGTCCGGGATCAGGCTCGCTTCACCCACACCTTACACCAGCCCTGGGCGTTGACGAGACGTCCCCCAAAGATGTTGCAGGGAATCTCGGCGCCCTTCTCCTTGCCGGCCGGGACCTGCAGACAGTTCGCGCAGTGCTGGCCCGGCTTGAAGTTCGGGTTGGCCTTGGCATCCACCGTGGAGGCATTGGTCACGTAACCGAGACTCTTCGCCTGCGGTTCGGTGGGATCAACCTTGCCTGTCGCCGCCTCGGCGCGTCCCAGCAGGGCCGTCACCGGTACTGCCGCGACGCCGATGAGTGCGCCCTTGAGGACATCGCGACGAGGAATCTTTCTGTCGGACATGGACAATTCTCCTGGTGCCGGGGTTGACTGCAAGATCCAATTCTACTCGGCACTGGACCCTTCGACAGCTTCCATCAAATAGGATTCAGAGAGCAAAGGCGGTCCCTGGGTCGCACCAACCAATGAGAATCATTATCAGCAAGTCCGGACCGACCTCCTGTGCAGGCGACGCCTAGAATCGCGCCATGTCCGACCCGCGGCGCCATCGACTGAAGACCGCCCTCGGCATCGTCGCCAGCGTGGCAATCGCCGGACTCGCGCTGTACGTCCTCTACCGCACCTTTCAGCGCATCAGTGTCGCGGACGTGATCACCAAAGTGCGCGCAGTGCCCGACGAGCGCCTGCTGCTCGCGGCGGCCTGCGCGGCGGGCGTCTTCGCGATGCTGGCGGCCTACGAGGTCGCGGTGGTGCGCTACGTGAAGCACTGCATCGGTCGCGCCAAGCCCGTGGTCACCGCATTGGTCGCGTACCCGCTGGGGCATGCGCTCGGCCAGACATTGCTGAGCGGCAGCGCGCTGCGCTACCGGATGTATTCACCGGCAGGATTTACCGCCACGGAGGTCGGCGCGACGGTGCTGCTTTGCAGCCTGCCGTACGTGCTCGCGTTCGGACTGTTGTTCGACCTCGCGCTGCTGTTCAAGGCAGAGTCGCTCGCGCCGTTGTTTCGCATCCCGAGCCAGTGGCTGTTCGCGCTGGGCTGCATCGGACTCGCGAAGGATGCCGCGTATCTGACGTTCGTCTGGCGACGCAGGGCGCCCATCCGGCTCGGAGGCTGGGCCGTCAACCTGCCGACCCTGAGCATGACTGCGCTGCAGATCGCGGTCGGCCTGATCGACATCTGCCTGATTGCATCGATCCTGTACCTGCTGCTGCCGGACTCGGCGGGCATCGCCTTCCTGCCGTTCATCGCCGTCTACCTCGCAAGCGTGGTCGTCGGCGTGATGAGCCACGTGCCGGCCGGCCTCGGCGTGCTCGAGTCCATGCTGCTCCTGCTGCTCCCGCACGTTCCGCCCGAGGAGCTGCTGGCTGCGGTGCTGCTCTACCGAGTGATCTACGAGGTCATCCCGCTGCTGGTCGCGCTGCTGCTGTGGGGCTCGTACGAGCTGACCGCACACGATGGCGCGCGGGTGCGCCTGCTGCGGGCGGGAAGCAATCGCCGGCCCCCGGAAACGCCCTGATCGTTCAGCGCAGCATCGCGGGCGTGGCTCGTCCGACGATTGACAGCAGCGCGTGCGCCAGCGCGCGGCCGCTTTCCCACGCCGCCTCGACGCGTGGGGCGATGCACCAGTCGCCGCAGGAGCCCGCGGCGCTCTCCTCGTCCACGAGACAGGGTTGCCCGAGCGGCTGCTCAGCGAAGGCATGGCGCCAGCGGTGCGCGCGCAGGTGCGAAGGGGCTGCGTCTCGAATCCCGCAGGCGCGGGCAAACTCTTCCCAGAGCCACTGCGCGACGTCGCGCGCGTCCTCTTCGAGGTGATCGCGCGACCACGCGGGCGAGGCGTGCACGACCCAGCACTGCGCATGCTCGGGACGCCCGGGCTTGCCGGTATTGCAGGCGGCCCAGCCAAGCGGGCCCGAGGTCCAGCGTTGCACGCCGGGGACGGCGTCGAGCGGCGTGTCGAAGCTCATCATCGCCGTCCAGCAAGGTGTCATGCGGACGTCGGACATGCGCTGAAAGCCGCCTCCGTGCGGGCCGAGCAGGGCCAGGGCCTGCGGTGCCGGCACGGCGACCGCCAGTGCATCGAAGACCGCAGCCGGCGTGCCGGCATCGGTGAGCAGCTGCCAGCCGCGCTGTGACATGACAAGCTCGTGAATCCCGACGCCAGTGCGCACGTCGAGGCTGCGCGACAGCGGCCGGACCACCGCGCTCATGCCCGGCGTGCCGACGAGCCACTCGTCGATGGGCGCATCCCATTCGCGATGGTCCTCGCGAATGCGAGGCTGCCAGCGCGCGATCACGCCAGCGCGCGTGCCCGCGTCCGCGAACCGGCGGAACGACTCGCTGCGCGCCGTGAAGAACTGCGCACCGTGATCGAACGCCAGGTTGCCCTCGCGTCGCGTGGCGAGCCGCCCGCCAAGACCGCGTGACTTCTCGAACACCGTGACCGACACATCGGCGCGGGCGAGTTCGCGCGCGCAGGCGAGCCCCGCCAGGCCCGCGCCGATCACGGCGATGCGCACGTCGTCCATGCAGGGTCCTCGATCGCCGTTCGCCGGAGTCTACTTCGCGATCCTGCTCGGGTCGCGCCGCGTCGGGCCGTCGCGCGCAACTAGAGCGAGCGCCAGTATTCGGTCATGCGCCGACGTTGGGCCGCATCCGGCAGCGGCGCGAGGCCGGCGGCGCTGTTGTCGGCGGCGTGCTTCGGTTTCGAGGTCGCCGGGATCACGCAGGTCACGGCCGGGTTCGCGAGGATCCACCGCAGGAAGAACTGTCCCCAGCTGGCGCAGCCGACCTCCGCGGCCCACGGCGGCAGCGATCTGTCTTTCACCCGTGAGAACAACGCTCCGTCCGCGGCGTCGGCCTCCGGTTCGGCAAGCGAGTAATTCACCTGCAGCCAGTCGAAGCGCTCCGCCGCGAGCACGCGCTCGAGCTCGCCGTGCATGTCGGCACGGTAATGGGTGATGCCCGCGTAACGCACGCGGCCGTCCTCCTGCAATTCGCGGATCGTCGGCAGGTGCTCGCGCCAGTCGAGCAGGTTGTGGATCTGCAGCAGTTCCAGACGCTTCGTGCGCAGCCGCGCGAACGACTCCTCGATCTGCTTCCGACCGGCTTCTCGACCGCGCGTCCAGACCTTGGTGGCGAGCCACAGCTTCTCGCGCAGGCCGAGTTCGTGGACCAGGTCGCCGATCACGGTCTCGGCGTTCCCGTACATGGGCGAGGTGTCGACGACCGAGCCGCCGCCTGCGACGAGGCCGCGCAGCACCTCGGCCAGCGGCGCACGCGAGGATGCGCTGGTGTCCACGTTGAACGTGTCGGCGGACCCGAGGCCGATCACGGGGATCTTCTCGCCGGAAGGGCGCAGTTGACGCGTAGCCATGGTCGACGCCGAACGCCGGGACTCCGACGCGATTGCCGCGGACGGCGACAGGCCCATGGCCGCGGTTGCCGCCAGCAGCTTGAGCACCGTGCGCCGTTCCAACCCATCTCCCCTGAGATCCTGCCCCTGATGAAAGCTCATGCGTGTCTCCTCCCGTCTGGTCGCGGACCGCCTTTGTCGTTCAGCCGACACGGTCCTTGAGCCCGAAGCGCATCATGATCCACGCGCTCACGGGGTGCGCAACCAGCATGATCGCGATGATCATGCCGAGCAGGGCGAGCGATGGCCGCCACACGGGCGAGATCGCGACCAGCATGCCCACGAGACTGTCGAGCTGGTCGACGACCCAGAACGCGCGTCCCGCGAGACCCTGCCCGGAGGCGCCTGGTGCAATGCCGATCTGGCGCTTCGCGAAACTGTTCGGCAGTTCGCCCGCGATGTAGCCCGCGCCGAGCAGCAGCCCCCAGGCGAGCGGATGGGTGCTGGCAAAAGGCGTCAGCGTGGGCAGGTGCCAGCAGCAGTCCGAGAGCTGCGCGAGGAGCCACGCGGCAAGACTGGTGGTGGCGATGGTGACGATCGCGCCGCGCCAGGTCTTGTTGGCGCCGAACAGCCGTCGGCCGCGAAACGTCAGCCCGAAGTCGATCGGGCTGCGACGCAGAGCGGGCAGCAGGTCGAGCTTCATCACCGCCAGATGCACGAGCCCTGCCGCGATGATCGGGACCGCAAGCCACAGCAGCGATAGCAGGGTGGTCACCGTGGGTGCCTCACTCGATCGGCAGCACGGTGGTCTCCTTGATCACGGTGACCGTGACCGAGGAGTTGATCGACTGGACATAGGGCAGCTTCGAGAGGTGGTCCAGGTAGAAGGCCTCGTAGGCCTTGATGTCGCGGGTGACGATGCGAAGCATGAAATCCCATTCGCCCATGGTCGTGTAGCAGTCGAGCACCTCCGGTCGCTCCCGGATCGCCTCGGCGAAGGCGGCGATCGCATCGCGTCCCTGCGTAGAGAGCTTTACGTGCGCGAAGATCGTCACGTCGAGGCCGAGGGCGGAACGATCGAGCAACGCGACGCGACCCCGAATAACGCCCTCGTGCTCGAGATGCTGGATGCGACGCCAGCAAGTCGTCGTCGACAGTCCGGTGCGGGAGGCGACCTCGGCCACGGGCAGCGCGCCTTCGCGCTGCAGCAGGTCGAGGATGCGACGGTCCACACGGTCGAGCGTGTGGTGTGCCTTTTCTTCCACAATCGGGCCCTCCTCGAAACATACGTTCCGCCTTGTTGCAGCGCAACGCAAGGAACCCTGCCATTCTGACGATGTGTGGGTAATCTAGCTCGCCGTCCCCAGGCCGTACCACTGTCGAGAGGAAATCATGCCTCGTCGCTCCCGGCTGCATATCCCGCAGCATCATTCGCGACCCGGCGAGGAGCCGGATTTCAGTTATCTCGAGACCTCGCCCGCTGGCGAGGTCGCCCGCCCGGACGTCAACGCACGGGTGCGAGACATTGGCAACCTTTCGGTCGAGCTCGTGCGCGTGCTCGACGACGACCACCGGGCCGTCGGGCCCTGGAATCCGCATCTCGAGGCGCCTGAGCTGCAGGTCGGGCTGCGCCACATGGTGCTGACGCGCATCTTCGACGAGCGCATGCAGCGCGCTCAGCGGGCCGGGAAGATCTCCTTCTACATGCGGTCGCTGGGCGAGGAAGCGGTATCGGTAGCGATGGGCATGGCGCTGCGACCGAAGGACATGCTGTTTCCTTCGTATCGCAACCAGGGCCTCTACATGGTGCGCGGCAAGCCGCTGGTGGAGCTGATGTGCCAGCTGCTCTCGAACACGCGCGACATGTGCAAGGGCCGCCAGCTGCCCGTGATGTACCACTGGAAGGAAGGCTGCATCTTCTCCATCTCGGGCAATCTCACGACGCAGTTCCCCCAGGCGGTGGGCTGGGCGATGGCCGCCGCAATCAAGGGCGAAGACGACATCGCGGTCAGCTGGATCGGCGAGGGATCGAGCGCCGAGGCCGATTTCCACCACGCGATGCTGTTCGCGTCCGTCTACCAGGCGCCCGTGATCCTGAACGTCGTCAACAACCAGTGGGCGATCTCCACTTTCCAGGGCTTCGCGGGAGGCGAGCAGCGCAGCTTTGCCGCGCGCGGGCCGGGCTACGGCATGGCCGGCGTGCGTGTCGACGGCAACGACTTCCTGGCCGTGTACGCCGTGACGCAGTGGGCCGCCGACCGTGCGCGCACGGGAGCGGGCCCCACGCTGATCGAGCACGTCACCTACCGCGGCGCCGCGCACTCTACCAGCGACGACCCGTCTCGCTACCGCCCGAAGGACGACTACGAGCGCTGGCCGCTGGGTGACCCGGTTAACCGACTCAAGGGCCACCTGATCTCCGCGGGCGAGTGGTCGGAACAGCGCCACGCCGCTCTGGTCGCGGAGCTCGAGAAGCACGTCAACGAGAGCTGGAAGGAGGCCGCGCAGTACGGTGCCTTGAACGAGGGCCCGCGCCTCAATCGCGACCTGATGTTCGAGGACGTCTTCAAGGAGATGCCCGAGCACCTGAAGAAGCAGCGCGACCGCCTGCGCGCCGAGCTGGGAGGCTGAATCATGCCGCAGATGAACATGATCCAGGCACTGAACTCCGCCATGGACATCATGCTCGCTCGCGATCCCAACGTGGTGGTGCTGGGCGAGGACGTGGGCTTCTTCGGCGGCGTGTTCCGCGTCACCGACGGCCTGCAGCGCAAGTACGGCGAGCACCGCGTGCTCGACACGCCGATCGCGGAAGGGGCGATCGTGGGTGCGGCGATCGGCATGGGCGTGAACGGCCTGCGGCCCGTGACCGAGGTGCAGTTCGCCGACTACATCTACCCGGCCTGCGACCAGATCTTCAGCGAGCTCGCGCGCCTGCGCTATCGCAGCGCCGGCGAGTTCTTCGCTCCGGTGACGATCCGCACGCCCTGCGGCGGCGGCATCCGCGGCGGACAGACGCACTCGCAGAGCCCGGAGGGCATCTTCACGCACGTCTGTGGCATCAAGGTCGTGATGCCCTCGAACCCCTACGATGCCAAGGGCCTGCTGATCGCCTCGATCGAGGACGACGATCCCGTGGTGTTCTTCGAGCCGAAGCGCCTCTATAACGGCCCGTTCGACGGCGACCCCAACAAGCCGGCCGTGCCGTGGAGCACTCACCCGAAGGGCGAGGTGCCCGACGGTTACTACACCGTGCCGATCGGCAAGGCGGAGATCGTTCGCAAGGGTGCGCAAATCACGATCGTCACCTACGGCACGATGGTCTTCGTCTGCGAGGCTGCGGCGAAGGCGCTTGGTCTCGACGCGGAGATCATCGACGTGCGGACCATGGTGCCGCTCGACGTGGACACGATCTGCGCGTCGGTAAAGAAGACTGGTCGCTGCCTGATCGCGCATGAGGCGACGCGTTTCTCGGGGTTCGGCGCGGAACTGTCGGCAACCATCCAGGAGGAGTGCTTTGGGATCTCGAGGCTCCGATTGGCCGGGTTGCGGGATGGGATACGCCGTACCCGCACGCCTTCGAGTGGGAGTATTTCCCGGGCCCGCAGCGCGTGGCCGCCGGCCTGCAGGCTGTGATGGAGACGCCATGACGCGCTACGTGTTCAAGATGCCCGACCTCGGAGAGGGCACGGTCGAGGCGGAGATCGTCGCCTGGCACGTGAAGGTCGGCGATGAGGTCACCGAGGACCAGGTCATGGCGGAAGTCATGACCGAGAAGGCCGCGGTCGAGGTGCCGGCGCCGGTGACGGGCCGCGTGGTGTCGATTACCGGGGCGCCCGGTGACATGGTGCGCGTCGGCGCAGCGCTGATCGTGTTCGAGACCGAGGGCGGCGAGGCGGAGCCCCTGCCGGCCGAGCCGGCCGCCGCGGCTCCGGTGGGCGCGGCTTCCGCTGCGCCGGCTATAGTTGCCTCACCCGTCGCATCGGGAGCAACGATGTCGGCGACGACCGCAGTGGCAACTGCTCCTGCCGTCGCCGCCGTCCCGGCCCCGCGCGAAGCACCCGCGCGAACGGGTCGCGTGATGGCCTCGCCGGCCTCGCGCCGCCGCGCCCGCGAGGCGGGGCTCGACCTTGCCCAGGTGCACGGCAGCGGCCCGCACGGCCGCATTACGCGCCAGGACCTCGAGGCCGCGCTCGCCGGCTCGTCGCCTGCCGCAGTCGGAACGCCGGCCACGCATCGGCCATCGGGTCTCGTCGCGCGCAGCGGGTCCGACGAGATCAAGGTGATCGGCGTGCGGCGCGTGATCGCCAATCGCCTCAGCGAGGCCAAGCGCAACATCCCGCACTTCGCCTACGTCGAGGAGGTGGACGTCACCGAGCTCGAGTCGCTGCGCCAGCACCTCAACACGAAGTTGCCGGCCGGCTCGGCACCGCTGACCTATCTGCCGTTCCTGATCGCCGCGCTCGCACGGGTGCTCGAGCAGTTCCCGCAGTGCAACGCCTGGTTCGACGCCGAGCGCAACGTCGTGGTCCGCCATCGACCGCTGCACGCCGGCGTCGCCACGCAGACGCCGGACGGCCTCAAGGTGCCGGTGGTACGCCACGCCGAGGCGCGATCGCTGTGGGAACTGGCCGACGAGATCAAGCGCGTTTCGGACGCCGCGCGCAGCGGCAAGGCAACCAAGGAAGAGCTCAGCGGCTCGACGATCACGGTGACCAGCCTCGGCAAGCTCGGCGGCATCGTCTCGACGCCCATCATCAATGCGCCGGAAATGGCGATCATCGGGGTGAACAAGGCGGTCGAGAGCCCCGTGGTCGAGAAGGGAGCGATCGCCGCGCGGCGCATCATGAACCTGTCATCGTCGTTCGATCACCGCTTCGTGGACGGCTACGATGCGGCTGCGATGATCCAGGCACTCAAGGACATGCTCGAGCACCCCGCAACCATCTTCATCCCCGGATAGACGCATGCACACACTCGAATCCGACCGCCAGCTCGCGGAGACCACACGAATGAGTACAGCGACCACAGCACGTCCCGCCTTCGGCACGGTGCTGGCCGACCACATGGCGGTCGCCGCGTTCCGCAACGGCCGCTGGAGCGCGCACGAACTGAAGCCCACCGGGCCCATCGAGATCCATCCCGCCGCGCACGTGCTGCACTACGCGAGCACCTGCTTCGAGGGCTTCAAGGCCTATCGCTGGGCCGACGGCAGCGTGCGCGTGTTCCGCATGGATCGGCACATCGAGCGCATGCGTCAGAGCGCGCGGCTGCTGGTGCTGCCCGAGCCGGATGCGGCGCAGCTCGGGGAGATGGTCCTCGCCGTGATCGACCGCGTGCGCGACCAGGTGCCGGAGCCGCCGGGCGCGCTGTACATGCGGCCGATGCTCTACGGCACCATGCCCAACATCGGCGCGGCCTCGGCGCCCTCGAACGAGGCGATGCTGATCGTGCTGGCGAGCCCGGTGTGGGACTACTTCGCCGGCGGCGTGAAGCCGCTGCGCATCTACGTCGAGGACCAGAAGCACCGCACCGCGGATCACCTCGGCATGGTGAAGACCGGCGGCAACTACGCGGCCGCAATGGGCCCGACGCTCGCCGCGCGCGACAAGTACAAGGTGGACCAGGTGCTGTTCTGCCCGGGCGGCTCGGTGCAGGAGACGGGCGCCGCAAACTTCCTGCTGATCCGCGAGGGCCACATACTCACGCGCAGCCTCGACTCCACGTTCCTCCATGGCGTGACGCGCGACTCGCTGCTCACCATGGCCCGGGACATGGGCTTCAAGGTCGAGGAGCGCGTGTTCGACGTCCCGGAGATGCTCGACTGGGTGAAGACGGGCGAAGCGGCACTCTCCGGTACCGCGGCCGTGCTGGCCGGGGTTGGCACGCTGGTGCACGGCGGGCGTGAGCACCGCGTCGGCAATGGCGAGGTCGGCGCGGTGACGCAGCGCCTGCGTGCGGCGCTGGTGGCCATCCAGAACGGCGAGGCGCCGGACCGCTACGGCTGGACCCGCAAGGTTTGACGGCGGCGGCAACCGCCGGGCTCGCGGTCATCACCGGCGCGGGCAGCCCGACCGGCATCGGCTTCGCGGTGGCGCGCGCGCTGGGTGCCGCGGGTCATGCGCTGCTCGTCGCATCCACCACCGCGCGCATCCAGGAGCGCGTCGCGGAGCTGCGCGAAGCCGGCATGCAAGCGCGGGGCGTTGCCTGCGATCTCTCCACGGAAGACGGCGTCGCTGAGTTGACGGCAACGGCCGGCGACGGAGTGATCGACGTGCTCGTCAACAACGCGGGCATGGCAGTGCTCGGCGAGATGGACGAACTGGCGGCGCTCGAGGACGTGACCCTTGCCCAGTGGCAGCGCTCCTTCGAGCGCAATCTCACGACCGCGTTCCTCGTGACGCGCGCCGTACTGCCGCGCATGAAGGCTCGTGGATTTGGGCGCATCGTGAACGTGTCCTCCACGACCGGCGCGGTTTCGGCCGTGGCGGGCGACACGGCCTATGCGGCGGCGAAGGCGGGCCTGCTCGGATTCACGCGCGCGGTGGCGCTCGAGGGCGGCTGGCGCCCGAACGCCGGTCGGTCGGTCGGGCACGCCGGAGGAAGTCGCGAGCCTCGTCGCCTGGCTGGCCTCGCCTTCGGCGTCGTACGTGACCGGCCAGCTCATCGTCGTGGACGGCGGCAACTCCGTGGTCGAGGACCTGAACGCTCGAATGCGCCCGTCGTGATCGTGAGCGGCGCAGGCCGTGGCCTCAGCCGGCGGCATCCGGCATTAACGGTGCCGATCTTGCTATCGACCAGGGATGCTCGGCAGAGAAGTAGCAGTGGCCCGCGATCAGCGCGGCCAGCCGAGTCCCATGACGCCGCGGCGCATGGCAGACCACGCGAGCGCCGCGACTGCGATCGTGGCACCCAGGGTTCCCATCGCGACCCATCGCTCGGGACCATCACCCAGCAACGACGTCCAGTCAGCGCTGCGCGCGAGCAGGCCCTTCGCGGCCGCAAGAACGCCTAGCGTCGCGGCTGCAGAGCCGACCGCGCCGAGCAGGCCGCGGCGCCACGTGACCTTGCGCAGGGATTCGATCAGTGAGTCGTGCTCGAGCTCGATCCGCGAGCGCAGCTCGCCGCGCGCTGCGGGCACCCCCGGCGCGGACAGCCGCTCGCGCAGTCGCGCATCGAAAGCCGGCGAGAGCGCGGGCTGCGGCAGCTCTGCCGCGAGTGTCGCGTCGAGCGCGGCGAACTGCTCGGCCCATGCCCGGCAGCGCGCGCACTGCGCCACGTGCAGGCGGACGATGCGGGCGTGCTCGGGTGGCAGCTCGCCGTCGTGCAGCTCGACGAGCTCGTGTTCGTAGTCGGCACAGGGGCCGATCAGCGTGGGATCGTTCATGCGGCGATGACCTCGTCGGGGCGCGCCAGCTCCATCAGCCGCTTGCGCGCGCGGTGCAACAGATTCTTCACGGTGCCGAGCGGCATGCCGAGCTGTTCGGCGACCGCCTCGTACGAGCGGTCCTCGAGGTAGAAGAGACGCACGGCCTCCTGCTGGTTGCGCGGCAGCGCATCCACCAGCCGCAGCAGGTTGTCGCGCTCGGGGTCGGCAGCCGGACCCGAGGCGATGCTCGCCGCGGCGTGCTGCGCCTCGGTCGAGTCCGGGTCGTCGAAGGACACCGTCGGCCGGCGGCGGCGCAGTTCCATCAGGCAGGTGTTGCGCGTGATCGCGTAGATCCAGGTGCCGAGCTGCGCGCGGCCGTCGAAGCCGGGCAGGGCCTTCCAGACGCGCACGAGGGTCTCCTGCGTGGCGTCCTCCGCCGCGGCACGTTCCTTGAGGATGGAGTAGGCGAGGCGGAACACGCGGTCCTTGTACGCCGGCACGACGAGATCGAAGGCGCGGGCATGGCGTCCCGCGGCCAGGTGATCTTCGATACCGGCGTCCATGGGGCTTTATACGCGCGGGGCGGTGCCAGGGTTGCATGGCGGGCGGTGCAACCCTGGCCGCCGCCGCTGCATATAACCTGCAACCACCCTGGAGGCTGCCATGGACGAAGACGTCGTCGCCGTATTTATCCCCATCGTCGCGATCATCATGTCGCTGTCGATCCCGATCGTTTACGCGATCATCGACTACCGCCGTCGCCGCGACATCATCGACGCTCACCACAAGGAGCGCATGGCCGCGATCGACCGTCCCTCAAGCCCGCGCGCCGCTCGAGCTACCTGCTGCCGGGGCTGGTGTGGCTGTTCATCGGCATCGGCCTGTTCATCGCGCTCGGTGCCGTGGCCGGAGAGGACGTGCGCTACTTCGGCCTGATTCCGGCCGGCGTAGGCGCGGCGCTGCTGATCTACTACTTCGTGGAGGGGCGGAAGCTTCCGCTGGCGAGCAGGTCGCCCCCGACCGGCGCCTGAGTGGTAAGCCGACGCGGTTGACTCCGGGGGCCGGCGGGGCGCGAAATTGGTGCGGCCCCCGCTCTCCGGAGAGACCGTTCATGATCCGTGCCGCGCTCCTGCTGGCCTGTTCGCTGGCGCTCGTACCCCCTG